>JAEEGJ010006655.1_pt1 | contig 34314 bp, 29 predicted proteins | sample 8958761 | NCBI WGS metagenome assembly JAEEGJ01 (sample SAMN16246546, study PRJNA631951) | gut metagenome | biome: gut microbiome; feature: rumen; material: RS-attached | host: Bos | place: Iran: Karaj | collected 2018-10
CAATCTGCTCGAAACAAATACTAATCTGCCATAAACCCTAATGACCGATTTGGGATAATTCATGTTTTACCGCAGCGCCGGGAAGTCTCAGCGGACGTCACGCCACGACCCTCTTGGGTCGTTCAATCACGGCTCGATGCTGCCTGCTTCCCGGCTTGTTTTCCGTTATCATATCGAGTAACGATGCTATAACGATACTATCACGAAGCAGGATTGAACGGCCCCTCACCGTATGTGTTAATTCGTTAATCGATTCACGCATTCAATCATGAGCCACCAGAAGACGTTATTAAGACAATTTGTCATGGATAAAAACGCAAAAAAGGCATGATTTGTGTCATTTTGTCAGTATTCCAATGATGGCACGAGGGTTGCAGGATATAGGGTGTCGGCGGACGTAAGGAACCGCAGACAGAGAAACAAAGACGGGTTGCAACAGCAACCAGCCAACAACAAAGATAAAAAACAATAAAAAAATAGGAGATTAAAACCATGTTACTCACAACAAGAAATCAGAACTTCATGCCCTCGCTCTTTAACGAGTTGATGAATTGGAACAATTGGAACTGCGGTACCTACGACGAACACGCCACGATGCCCAAGATGAATGTGACCGAAAGCGAGAAGAACTACGAGATTGAGCTCTCGGTGCCCGGGCTGTCGAAAGAAGACCTTAGCCTGAGTGTTGACAGCGAGAACAATCTGGTGGTGGAGATGGTGAAAAAGGAGGAGAAGAAAGAGGAGAAGAAAGACCGCCACTACCTGCGCCACGAGTTCAGCTCGCTCCAGTTCAAGCAGATGTTCAGCCTGCCCGAAAACGTGAAGCGCGAAGCCATCAGCGCCAAGGTGGAGCACGGTATCCTGACCGTCACCCTGCCCAAGTTCACCGACGAGGAGAAACAGGCCAAGTCGCAGCAAATCGCGATACAATAACAGTGGACCAAACCACCACACAACACAAAGGGGGACAGCCGTAAAGGGCTGTCCCCTTTAGTGTTTGATATATTTTTTGTTGGTATGGATTTTTATTCGTATCTTTGCAAATTCTAAACAGCTTATCAATATGGAAGAAAGACCGCACATGGACCCGAGGGAAATCACCACGAAACATGTTGACATACAAAAGATTCTTGCCAACAAAGGGGTGAAGCTGCCCCATTGGGCAGTACGCATGATGGAACGGTTGCTGCACGCCGACGAGATCAACTCCGTCATCTATCGGCTGCGCGACAAGTTCGGGCTGGACTTTGTACACGCTTTCCTTGAGGGCGACCACCCCGAGGACCTGAACGCCAAGATACTGGTGACCAACCCCGAGCACATTCCTGCAGAGGGGTATCCCATCGTGGCGGGGAACCACCCGCTGGGCGGCCCCGACGGGCTGGCGGTGATGGCTGCCGTGGGGCGCTACCGCAAGGACATCAAGTTCCCGGTGAACGACTTTCTGCTCTATCTGCCCGGCCCTGCACCCCTGTTCGTGCCCATCGACAAGGTGAACCGCAACACGGCCAATGTGAACGCCCTGGAGGAGGCCTTTGCGGGCGAGAACTGCCTGCTCTATTTCCCGGCGGGCATCTGCTCGCGCAAGCAGAAGGGCGGCGACATCCGCGACCTGGAGTGGAAGCCCACCTTCATCAAGAAGGCCGTTCGCTACCACCGCGACGTGGTGCCTTTCTTCTTCGACGCCCGCAACCGCAAGCGGTTCTACAACATCGCCCGCCTGCGCGAACGGCTGGGCATCAAGTTCAACTTCGAGATGGCCCTGCTGCCCGGCGAGATGTTCGCCCAGCGCGGCAAGACCATGCACCTGACCGTTGGCAACCCCATCCCCTACACCACCTTCGACAACCGCCACACCGCCAAGGAGTGGGCGGCGCTGGTGAAGGAGTATTGCTATAAACTTAAAGACAATCCCCAAGCCCGGTTCGAGGAGCTGCTGTAGACAGCCTCCACGTCCTATCGGTATCACCATTATCAAAACGCAAGTAGCTATGGAAATCGACACCTCGTACATCATCCCACCGGTATCCCGCGACCTGATAAAGGCCGAATTGAAGCACAAGAACTTTCTCCGCAAGACCAACAGCGGGAACAAGGAGATATATATCACCACGGCGCACCTGTCGCCCAACATCATGCGCGAGATTGGGCGCCTGCGCGAACTGAGCTTCGCCCTGGACGGCGGCGGCACGGGCAAGGACTGCGACATCGACGAGTTTGACACGATGCCCGAGCCGTACTGCTTCAAACAGCTGTTTGTGTGGAGCCCCGAAGACGAGGAGATTGTGGGCGGCTACCGCTTTATCCATGGCAGCAACATGATGCACCGCGAGGACGGCACCATTGCCACCCCCACGTCGGAGCTGTTCCAGTACTCGGACCAATTCATCGAGAACTACCTCCCCTACACCGTGGAGCTGGGACGCGCCTTTGTGCAGCCCGACTTCCAACCGGGCAACAACCTGAGAAAGGGGCTCTACTCGCTGGACAACCTGTGGGACGGCCTCGGAGCCATCGCCCTGGAGATACCGGAGACCCTCTACTTCTTCGGCAAAATCACCATGTACCCTCAGATGAACCGCCGCGCCAAAGACCTTATCCTCTACTTCTACCAGAAACATTTCCCCGACCCCGAGGGACTGGTGTGGCCCTACACACGGCTGAAGATTGAGTCGGACCTGAACGAGCTGCACGCGCTCTTCGACGGACGCAACTACAAGGAGGATTACCAGATACTGGTGCGCAACGTGCGCGCCCTGGGCTGCACGGTGCCGGCCATGATCAACGCATACATGAACCTCACACCCACCATGCGGTCGTTCGGCACAGCCATCAACACCGAGTTCGGCAACACCGACGAGACGGGCATCCTGGTCACCCTGCGCGACATTGTGCCCGAGAAGCGCAAACGCTACATCGAGTCGTACGACACGAAGAACCGCGTGCTGGACCGCATCAAGCTGTTCCGCATCAACATGAAGCAACTGCCTTGGTGGAAACAGATAAACGACACCGAACGGATGGAGCTGAAACGGCTCAAACACCTGAAGGAAAGTGTAGTGGAAAGCAGCAAGAGCAAGCCTCACAAGCGGAGGAAGAAACGCACCGCCCCACGCACAAAGGAATAACAACCCCGAAACGAACCCCTACCAACGATGGAGATAAAAAGCGCCACCTTCGTTGTCAGCAACAGCGACTACCGCAAGTGCCCCGACACCCTGCTGCCCGAATATGCTTTTATCGGGCGCAGCAACGTGGGCAAGTCGTCGCTCATCAACATGCTCACCAACAACAAGAGCTTGGCCAAGACGAGCGTCAAACCCGGCAAGACCCAGCTCATCAACCACTTCCTTATCAATAAAGCGTGGTATCTCGTCGACCTGCCGGGCTACGGCTATGCCCGCACGTCGAAAGCGTCGCGGATGGAGTGGCAGGCGATGATCAACGACTATATCCTCAACCGCGAAACCCTGGCCAACCTGTTTGTGCTTATCGACTCGCGCATCCCGCCACAGAAAATCGACATCGAGTTTATCAACTACATGGGCGCCCACGGCGTGCCGCTCATCATCATCTTCACCAAGACCGACAAGCAGAAACAGAGCGAGACGGCCGCCACGGTGAACAACATGAAGCGTGTGCTGTCCGAGACCTGGGAGGAGCTGCCGGAGATGATACTCACCTCGTCGGTGACACGCACCGGCCGCAACAAACTGCTGGACCGCATAGACGAAATCAACCAACTGTTGGCCAACGACCCCCAACGGAATAATAAACTATAAGCAACAAGAACATGACCCATTGCAAGAAAATCTTTCTGGCAACACTCTGCACAATGCTCTGGATGGCCGCGGCGGCACAGAACACCGACCGTCTGGACTTTGTTGTCAGACATACCACCCTCAAGCCCGCCCTGCGGCATGCCTCGTTCGCGGTGTGCGTCCACAACATCACCAAGGACAGCACCATCTATTCGCGCAACGACGACCTTTCCATGATTCCTGCAGCCATCAACAAGCTCTTCACCACCGCCGCCGCCTACAGCCGCATGGGGCCAAAGTTCTACTTCGAGAACCACCTCTACTATTCGGGCGAGATTGACCGCCACGGCACCCTGCAGGGCGACATCATCATCGCCAGCGCCGGCGACCCCTTCTTCTGCTCGGACCGCTTCCCCCACACCGACTCGACCTTCTACCGCCTCACCGATGCCATCCGCAAAAAGGGCATCAAACGCATCAGCGGACACATCTACGCCGACACCAGCATCTTCGAGGGCGACATGGTACACCCCTCGTGGCGATGGGACGACATAGGCAATTGCCACGCCAGCGGAGCCTGCGGTATCAACTATAACGAGAACTCGGTGGATGTCCACTTCAAGGCCGGCCGACGTGTGGGCGACCCAGCGGTGATCACCAGCACCAATCCCGACATTCCCATCACCAACAATGTGGTCACCGGCCCGCGCGACACGGTTTTCGATGTCTGCTTCTACGGCGCTCCGCACCAGAACAACCGCACCTGCCGCGGTGTCATCCCCCTCGGCACCGCCGACACCCACTTCCGTGCATCGCTGCCGCAGCCTGCCATGCGCATGGCCACGGCGTTCACGCGGTATCTGCGCTCGCACGGCATCACCGTCTCGGGCGAACCCGACGTACACTTCACCATGCCCAAACAATACCGCAAGCTCTATACCGACACCGCTTTCAACCTGTTCACCACCACCGCGCTGACCACCCAGACCAACAACAACATCGCCTCAGAAAGCCTTTTCAAGCTCCTCGGCTACCTGCGCGACGGGCATGGCACCTTTGGCTCCGGCCGCCGGTTTATGTACGATTATTTCCAGGAGCTCGACCTCAGCACCTCGGGGGTGAATATGGTGGACGGCAGCGGCCTGTCGCGCGACAACCGCGTCACCGCCTACTTTGTGTGCCAGTTCCTCGACGCTGTGGCGCGCCAACAGTTTTTCTTCGACTATGCCGGTGCCCTCGGCATCAGCAACCGCGTGCCGGAATACGACATCATTCCCCGTGTGCCGGAGGACTGCTCGCTCCGCATCAAGAGCGGCGTGGCTCCCGGCGTGCGCAACTTTGCAGGTTACTTCACCAACCAGGAGGACCAGGTGTTCAGTTTCTCCATCCTCTGCAACAACTACAGCTGCGACGACGCCACTATCGACCAGTTGATAAAGGGCATCATTGAAGAGATAATCCGGCTATAGCCATTCTATCACCAAGAAAAGTGGCTGACACTCCAGAAAGGTGCGTCAGCCACTTTTTATTTTGAGTGTTCCAGCTCTTACTTCTTCACAACACGTTTAATGGTGGTGTTGCGAGAGGTAATAACGCGGACAAAGTATGCCCCTGCGGGCAACTGCCTCATGTCAATTTGCTCTTTGTCTGTGGTAAGGATTCGGCGTCCACTCATGTCCATCAGCTCGACCTTTTGTACATTATCAGCCTGAATGTTCAGCACATCGGTCACTGGGTTAGGATATACGTTCACCACTCCTTCCGAAGGCACTTCCTCTATATCCAAATGGGCACAGGGCCATTCAATGAAGTGTCTTCCACCGTTGCGATATGCGTTCTTCACCGACACCAGCGCCTCTTCGTAGCGGTTTTTTATCGTGTAGCTGACATAGCGGTCGGTACCACCGCCTTTGTGCCATACAGCATAGACATCGTGAGGCGCCACGGCAATGTCGACGGAGTCCATGGTACCCTGCTCCAGGCGAGCAGTGCCATAGATATAACCCGATGCCGACTGAAGCGACAGATAAGCACCACCCTGCCAAGTCTCACCATGGGTACATTCCATCACCACGGTTACTGGACACAGCTCCTCTTCGTTATAAGCACTCTGCACCACACGCACCAAGCAACGCTCGCCACCCTGCGCGAAGGTTATTGTGGCAACACGCTCTTCACCGGTGTTGTTTTCCGGCACAATGAAACGCACCCGACAAGCATGGGCAAAAGTGTCCACTTGCACGGTGAGCCAATCGGCATCGCACACCATACTCCAAACGGTGTTCACTGCACTATTGGGAGCAAACAGAAGTGAGTCGGCCCCGCCGTCACGGTTCATGGAGAAAAGCGTGTCGCTCACCCGCAAACGGTAGTCGGGCACCAAGCCCAACAAGGCAGCGTTAGACATATTGAAAGTATAGGTGACATTGCCACCCACACCTCCCACACCAGGGCTGATGGAGTCGACAGGGAAATAGCCGTCGCCGCGGCCGCTCCAACCGAAATTGAAGTGCATATAGCCACGACTGTCGTATCCGTCACAGACAAAGCCGTGACCGCCCTCTTCTGCTGCACCAGTATAAACGATGGGGTGTCCCAAGTCCAAATCGGCTATAATCATGTCGCGCCATTCCGCGTTGCCATAGCCGAAGTCCTTGTGCACAACCCGCATCTGATTGCTGTAGCCGAAGTAATCCTTCAACGAGTTGTCGATACTGGCATAGCCAGAGATGCCGGCCAAACCAGCTGCCGCACTGCCGTCGCGAGAGTAATCCATTTCAAGACTCACACCACAATGGTACATCAGCAAAGCCACAGCCTCTTTCTCCACCATAGGCGAACTGGCTGTTGCCTCAACTGGCATATTCTCCCAATCGTAGAGCGTGTGTCCAAAATCGGCCTGTTGCACACCATAACGCACATGAGTGTAGCTATGACTACCCTGTCCAAAAGCGGGGTATTTCCAATAATTCATCACCTGTGCCTGTGCCGTGGCAGCACAGCCCGTCACCGACCCTCTGGGGCAGTAGCCATTATATGGATAGCCCTGGTCCCAGAAAGTGGTAAGCATGGGTTCCACACCTTCCCACACGGTATCTTTTGGGGTGATACCCTGTTCCAGGGCATACCATTCAGCATGGGGAGGAAAGCCTTTTGCCTCGCGCAAGATGTCGATCTCCTTCTGATATCCCTTCAGCCACTCCTGCAAGGCAGGAGGCATATTGGCAGTGTCCATCGCACCCGTAGCAGAATAGCCCAAGATGGGACGCGCCGCATCGTCGGCAGCCACGAGCACAAAGCCTCCATTGGCTCCCTCGAAGAGATAGATGCCTCTGTACTGCCACTCGGTGGGGACATCCGCCAGCCTGTTGCCGCTCTTGGCACCGGTCTGCGAGGAGAAGAAAGACTGCGCAAGAGCGGCAGCCCGTTTGGGATTCACTGGGGCGGCGACAGCGGTGCCAATCATCAGCACCGCCGCAGCCAGTAATAATACCTTGTTCAGTTTCATAGCAATACTCTGTTATCAAATTTTCAAAGCACGGACGATTCTGCCCACAATGTTACCCCAGCTCATCTTGCCTTTTGCAGTCTTGGCACCGGGGATAAGGGCCTTGGCGGGCTCAACAGGCACCTGTGTGAACACCACCACTGAGGTTCCCATTATCTCTTCCATGTCGGGGTCGTCGAAATCAAGGGTTAGTGTTTTTGCCACCGTGTCGTAAACCAGTTCGTAGGAATAGTAGGCTGTGTCGCCCAGCTCATCGTCGTAATAATGGCATTTCAATATCACGCTGTCGTTGCTGAAGGTGTAGGTGAACGCTTCTGTCATGTTCTGGTTCTGAGAGGCTGCGGGGTAGTCGGGTACATTGATAACGAGATCATGGAACAGTTCTCCGCTTACCGAGTCGAGGAAGTCGAGCGACAGGTCGTAGGTGACATCCATTTGCAGCATGCCCTCGTAATAATAGGTGTTCTCCATGTGGGCAATCCACGAAGTGCCTGCATAGATATTCACGGGAGTTTCCACCTCCGGGGTTTCAGGGGTGATGGGTTCAATCTTTTCTTTCTTGCAACCGGCAAAGGCCAAGGATGCGGCCACCGTAACGATGGCTAAAGTTTTTAGTGTTGTCTTCATGTTATTATTGTTTCATTTTTTCGTGTATAATCAATAAACGTTTAAGATGGCAAAAACCTTCACAGGGGTAGTGATATTTAATGTTTTTTAAGCTTTTTCTCCAGCTTTTGACGTATTGAGGCCTCGAGAGGGATGAAGTTGTACTGTTGCCAGAAGGCTTCGTCGTACTGCTTGTGGTCGGCACGGCGTTGTGGTACCAGCACGCTTCCCGGTGGCTGGATGGTGTTATTCATCAAGAAGGATGAGCCTTCCTTGTGTTCGCCGGTCAGCACACATTGGCAATGATTATCCATAGAGTTCAACCCAGCACCCTTGGGACTCGAGGCATTGCAATAAAAGTCCGTACCCTCGTCGCGGGTGTAGGAAGTCAAAGTGTACTTGCCTTCCACCAAGCCGTAGTTATACACCACATGCTCTCGCCGAGCCAACGAGTCAACACCTGCCTTTTTGAATACTTTCTTCAAAGGAAAGAATGGGCGCATCGCGAAGTAGTTCGTTTCTTCTATACAGGTGATGGCAAGACTTCCCTTTGCAATCACGATGCGAAAAGAGCCATGACCACGGAACGGTCCGCCTGAACCATTATATCTTGAGGTGACGACATAATACTGATGTCCTTCGGCATCGGTCATTTCCGACACTTGATATTTATTGTGCTTCTTTGCCTTCTCCAAGCGTTTCAGCGACAGGCGAGTCGTGGCATTCGGAATCTCCACTGGGTCGTACAGCACTTCGTTCTCTTCGTAACCGATATAATCGCCTGACACCTCCCTTGACACTTGTTTATTTACATAAGCCGTGTCGCACAGCAGCAGACGGTCGTGGCGGATGCTGGTATAGTTACTCTCAATGGGACGTTTGTAACTATACCGAGCGATGTTCCCAGGCTCTTCACCGTTATTCAGTTTCTTCAATGTATGGTGCTTGTCGTAGCCCACACGCAGGGCATCAAACACCATCTCGTCAAAAAGGAACGGCTCGCCGTTCAGCATCCTCACATCGCGGTAGAACCAAGTGCCCACCACGCTGTCGGTTTGGTAGTTCTGCGGTATGCGGTTCACCGCATCTATCAATAGCTGAGCGGCAGCCTTGGGCGAATATTCCCTCACCGTTACCTCCTTCAGCCAGCGTCCTCCATCAGAAGTGAGGGCTATGTCGCCCTTGCGCTGTGCCTTGGCAATACTGACTGTGTCGCGCAGATATCCCATCAGGGCATATACCACGCTGCAGTCCCGATATTCGGAAGGTACCTTCAGCACATATTCGCCGTCATTGTTGGTCTGGGTGTAGATGGCCTGTCCCGCCACATAGATGGTCACGGCCGGCAACCCCTCGCGGGTGTCACGGTCGGTGACTTGCCCGCGAAGGGTCAGATAGCTTTCTTGTGCAGATATCGAACTAAAAACTAAGAGATAAAAACAAAAAACCAAAATAAACTTCTTCATTTCCTTTTTTAATAATGAATGGATTTTTTAATTCTTAATTCTTAATTTATATCTGCGGGGTTCCCATGCTCTCAGTGGCACCCTGGCGGGCTTTGCTTTCCAGCTCCATCTTGCCCATACGCCAGGTGAGACCGAGGCTGACAAAGCGCGAGTCGTAACGCTGACTGCCGGTGGTCTGGTAGCTAGGAGCAGTGGTATTGTTGCCCCATTGCGCCATGCCGAAGATGTCGCGGACGTTGAGGTTCACACTCAGCTTGCGGTCGAAGAAGTCGCTGCTCACTCCAAAGTCCACGCCTTTGTTGGCAACACTCATGCTATAGAGACCCAGACGGGGAGAACTGTAGTGGGCGTTGGCGAACACTTCGAGCCAACCCCACAGCTTGGCCCACACGTTGAGACGGGTGCTCCAGCTCACCTTACTGTCAGCAAATCCTTGATAGTTGTATCCGTAGTTAAACACCGAAGCATTGAGACGCACGTTAAGGAAGCCCGTCGGGCGGTAGGTGATGTTTGCCTCCAAGCCCTCGGTGTGGCTGCTGCCGATATTTTCCGGCATGGTGTAGTTGACCAGCACCGGACCGAAATACTCAGGCGCATAGCCGGCGTATGTCATGGTGCCAATCTCATCGGTGTTGGCACGGTAATAGGCGTTGATGCCGATGTTGCCGAAGCCCATGATGTATTTGTTAAAGGCAGCCTCCACATTGTGCGTGTAGCTGATAAGCAGGTTGGGATTGCCAGTCTCGTAGCTGTAGTCGTCGAAGCGGCGGAAGGTAGACAGCTGTGTCATGCCAGGCGTGGTATGACGGCGGGTGTAGCTGAGGCTGTAGCTGGTGAAGGTCTTGGTCTGATAGCTCAGGTGGATGCTGGGCACGAGGCCAAAGAAGGCGGTGTCCACCTCGGTGGCGCCGGTTCCGTTCAGATAGTTCCATGTGCTGTGCTTCCATTCCTGTTCGCCACGCAGACCCAGCTTGGCAGTGAAGCCACCCCAACGTTTCTGCAAAGTGACATAGCCGTTGAGTCCGGTGCCACGCTCCACACCTTCGTGCGAACGTAGCAGCACCTGCTCATAAACAGTGCCGTTGAGGGTGTCAAGACAGATATACTGTGTGCCGCCACCAAACTCCATCTCTGCACCCGCCTGCAGTTCAAACTGGTTCTTCAGCGGGTGGGTATAGTCCAACGACAGGCTTCCCGACGGGTTGCTACTTCTATTTTCTGTGCGGCGCACCAGCGTGTCGCGCAGGGGGTTGTGGTAGGCAAACGTCTCGATGCCAATGCCGCGGTCGCTCCACGTGTTGCCGTTGAAACTGAAGGATAGCTTGCGGCCCGTGGTGTCGAAGCGGTGTTCTAACCAGGCTCCGGCATAGCCGCCCCAACCGAAACCGTCGCTGTTGTCGAGTGTGTAATGATAGCCCAAGTTGCGCAGCGTGGGGTAATACTCACGATACTGGAGGTCGATGTCGCTGTGGTTGCGACCCCAATAGGGATACACTCCCATCCAGGTGGAGAGGTGGGTCTTGTCGGTAATGTTCCAGTTGAGGTTGAGCCCGGTGTAGCCACCGAGATTGTTGGCCTCGGTCTTCCGGTTGCTGCTTTGGAAGCGGCTGGTGTCGCCATTGTCGTTGAACAGGGTGTTGGTGCCGTCGCCCTCCATGCGGTGGTGCGAGTAGTCGGCATTGAGATAGAGATTCACGTCCACCTTCTCGTTGGCCCACACATACGACATCCAGGGCGACACACTGGGCGATGTCCTTGCCCGCACACCCACACAGAGCAACTCGTTGCGGGTAATTTTCTGGTTAGTCACAATATTAATCACACCGCCTGTGGTGGAGTAGCGTGCCGAGGGGTTGGTGATGACCTCGATGCGCTCGATGGCGTTGGCGGGCAGCTGCTTGATGTACTGCTTCAACGCCTCCTCGTTCATGTGCGAGGGACGGTCGTTGACCCAAATTTCCACAGTGCTCACACCCCGCAGGGTGATGTTGCCTTCGGCATCCACCTCCACGCCCGGCGCATTCTGCAGCGCGTCGCTGGCAGTGCCAGTTTGGATAGAGGGGTCCTCCTTGGTGTTGTACATGTTCTTCTCGCCGTCCATCACATAGAGGGGCTTCTCGGCTACAATCTTCACCTCACCGAGGGTAGTGCCTCCCTTTAGCGCAATCTCTAGTTTGTCTAGATTTCCTAGTACTTCTATAGTTTCTATATACTTTTCGTATCCCACATAGCTGACTTGCAGCAGGTATTTCCCCGGCTTCACGTCCTTGATATGGAATGTGCCATCGAATTCGGTGGCAGCACCGCGCACAAACACCGTGTCTGCCACACGCATCAGTCCTACGTTAACCAAGGGTAGCACTTCGCCCGTCTTCGCGTCGCGCACCGTGCCCTTGACGCTCACATTCTGCGCCTGAGCGAAACCAAGAGCCATAAAACAGAAACTAAAAATTAAAATTATCTTCTTCATAGTAATGTCTGACAGTTTGAGTGTAAACCACTTTTTAGTTTTTACCTTTTAGTTTTTACTTTCTTTGATTAACTCTTCCCAGGTAAACCCCAGCATATTCATGCGTTGCACGAAGTAGGGCAACTCGTCATTGATAAACTCCTGCCGGTGCATCTTCTGAATACGCGCACCCGCCTTGGGGTCGACAAAATAGCCCACCCCGCGACGGTTGTAGATAATCTCGGCATTTTGCAGATACTCGTAGGTGCGCATCACCGTGTTGGGGTTCACCCCCAGCTCAGCTGCCACATCGCGCACCGAGGGGACGCGCTCGTCCTCCTGCCACTCCTTTGCCACGATACGCTCACACAGCGTGTCGGCTATCTGGAGGTATATCGGTTTTTGTTTCTTGAAGTCCATATCCAATTATTATTTTTTCACTTTAATATCAAGTTCGCTACTAATAGCATTGCTCTCTATCTTGCAGGCACCGTTGCCAATAATCTTTTTCTTACCCCTGCTGACAACAGGCAGTTCGCTATGGAAGTCGCTCATCATCCCGTTCCATTCCAATGCGATGCCAGCATTCTCAGGCACATACAGCACCGTGTTGCCAGAGACATTGTTCAATTCTATCTCTTCGGGCATTTTGCTGAACGAAGCCTCCACATTGACACTAACACTATTCACTTCCATATCTTCAATCTCGCATTCGTTCAGTCTTATCTGCCACGACACGCTGTTCACCTCCAAATTACCGCAGCGTACGCTGTCCATTCTGAAGTTCTGGCCAAGACCATTCATCTCCACCTCGTCCAACCGCAACGAACGCGGCACACGCACCAGGAGGCTCTTTTCGGGTAGATTCTCTCCTTGCGACCTCATGCCGGGGATGCCAAACTTGATATTCAGCGTCCCGTCGGGTTCCAGATAGTAATGCATCGTGGTGGAGTCTTTCAGGGCATCACTAGTGGTTTCGCTAATCACCACCTCCGTGCCATCGTATGCTTCGATGGTGACAGAGTCGTTGACCCAGTCTATGTTCAACTCCCTCACATCAGAGGCGGTGAACGTGGCACCACCCATAGTGTAATGTTGGGCATCCTTGCTGTCGCCCAACGTCACTTCGCCATATTTGTTCATATAGTGCTCCATTAACTTCTCATAATCATTAGTGTTATGCAGCTTGCAACCGCTCATGGCCATCATGCCCATCACGGCAATCCCTATTGCAAATAATGTTCTCTTGTGTATCATATCAAAAGGAATTTTAATTTCTAATTCTTAATTATTAATCAGTATTTCATGTGCTTCAGCCTGTACCATGCCCACCAGAAGAACACCACAGTTAACACCATTCCCCATGCCGTTGCTGCCCAGTAAGCAATATTCATGCTCCGAATCGGGTCGGCGGATTCGAGAAACTCCTCCACCCAATTGCCACTAATCATCATAGCACCCATAATGGGAGTAAGAATGAGGTTCAGCACAAAGCTAATCAACCAAGTCCACAGCAGCGTCTGCAGAACCTTGTGCTTCTTAAAGATGGTGGTGGTAAACAGGAAGAGTGCCACGTTGCTCAGATAGGCCACCAGACCGTACAGCACTGCCTTCCCGGGTGTGAACGACTGAACAAACAGCATCATATTCTCGTCGGCGTTGGGGAACGTACCCGACGCCAATGCACGATAGCCATCCAGGGTATCGGCCAGATAGTCGGTCTGCCACAGCCACTTGTAATAGGGGCCAAAAGGCAACAACGTCAGGAAATAGTCGAGCACCATACCGCCCAAGAAGCACAGCAGCGGGCATACCACAATGGTGAAGAGCAACATGCTCAAATACTTCTCCAGCTTCGAAGCGGGCAACATGGCAAAATAGATGCCCTCCTTCTGTAGGTTAGCGGTGCGATACATGCGCGACGGCGACACCATAGCAGCCAGCAACACCGACCCAGCGATGAAGCACCAACGCACTTCGGGTGCAATAGCGGGCATTTCCTCGATGCCGCTCAACGCCCACCACAGCAGCCATGCTAATATGGGCAACAGGGTAATAATCAAAAGCGATGTTCCGGCATTCTGCCAGATATTGCTGAAATCTTTGCGAACCACTTTGCAAAAACGGCTCCATTCAAATGTATTATTCATGATTCTTTATTCTTTGAAGTTATTTATTTCTGAATTTTCCGAGTATTCCGAATAATCTGAATTATCCGACCGCTCCGATTTCCTTAATTCTCAAACAGTCTTTTTATAGTTTCACGATTCCGCAACACCGCGTTGAACAGGCCTTCGATGTTCACCTGGCTCTCACGCCCGTCGTGGTTGATGCAAACATTCATAAAGCCGCCCGGCAGCTGCTCGGTGAAGAGTGCTTCGGGGTTGGCGGTCGAGTCGTAGTCGAAGCTCAACTTGCTGGTGATAGTCGCAATGTCGGCGTTCAGCAGCACGTCGTCGTTGGTCAGGATGATGATGGGGTCAATCAGATTCTCCACATCTTTCACTTGATGGGTCGAGATGATGATAGTTGTACCCTCGTCAGCACGCTTGGAGAGCAAGGTGCGGAAGTCGGTTTTCGACGGGATGTCCAAGCCGTTGGTCGGCTCGTCCAGCAACACATAGTCCGTACCCAGCGATAGCGCACAGGCAATCAACGACTTCTTTTGCTGACCGAACGACATCTCCTTGAAGTTGCGTTCAGGGTCTACGCCCATCTCCTGCATCAGGTGCAAGAAGGTAGCGTAGGCATACTTCGGATAGAAGGGGGCCAGCTCCTTCACATAGCGTGCCGGCGTGGCGTTGTCGGGCAGCACCACCTCGTCGGGCATGAACACGATGTTCTCAAGAAACTTCGGCTCGCGGTCGAACGAGGTGTAGCCGTCCACCTCGCACGTGCCCACCTGAGGCTTCTGCAGGCCGCTTATTATCTTAAGTAGGGTTGTCTTACCCACGCCGTTCTCACCCAGCAGGCCATAGATGCTGCCTGGCTTAAAAGTGAGGTTAATGTTGTGAAACACCGGCGTGTGCTTGTAGCTGAAATCTAAGTTTTTTATCTCAATCATGGCGTTAAATTTTATTATTTTGACTTTTTTTATCCTTTATTTTCAATTTTTATTTCTATCTAATTATTTGTTTCTGTGTTTGTTTTCTGAATTATCAACATAGTGTATTACTTAACTAATACACTGCAAAGGTACGACACTTTTTCAATCCAACAAGTTTTTATGATACAATTTAATATTTTTTAACTTTTAAACCAACTTTCACCGACCTGAATTACAACCACTTCTCACTAAATATCAACTCATTACATACTATTCAAAAGTAGTTTTTCGGTACCTACAGCAACTAAGGAGCGAAGATGGGGCGATGATCGAACGAACAATCGCGGGAGTCACCCAAGGGAATAGCACACCTCACCCCGACCGAAGGATGTCGGGCGGGAGAGGGGACGGCGGCAGAGAGTATTTTTTTCGATTGGGGCAATAATAAGCAAGAAGTGCCGTTATTGGAGGTACTTTTTTATTAAATACAATTATAATTCAATTCTATGGCTAACTTTTCTTTCGGCAACGATTACGACCACAAGGCTACGATACGTTTCTTCAGCAAATGGCGGAAGCTCCTATTGTGCGTGTTTGTCATCGCACTGGTTGCATCGCTGGCAGTGTCGCTGCTTATCACACCGCGCTACAAGGCTACCGCCACGCTGTTCCCCACCAATTCTAACCGCCTGAGCAAGGCCGTGATGGACTACCACTACAGTTTGGACTTTATGGACTACGGCATCGAGCGCGACTGCGAGTATTGCATCCAGATATTGCTGTCGGAGTCGATGGAGCGCGACGTGTGCAGCCGTTTCAACCTGATGGAACACTACGGCATCAGCCCCAACGACCCGCACAAGCTGTTCAAACTGCACGAGCAGTATCGCGGCAACGTGAACGTGAAGCGCACGGAGTATCTCGGCGTGGAGGTGTCGGTGCTGGACGTTGACCCGCAGTGGGCTGCCGACATGGCCAACTTCATAGCCGCCAACTACGACTCGGTGTGCCACCGCATACACCACGCCCGCGCCTGCAACGCCGCCGACCTGATGGAAGGCGTGTGCACACGGCTGGGCGAAGACATCCGCGACCTACAGGACAGCCTGCGCCGCAATCCGCAGTATTCGCTCGCCCTGACGCAAATGATTAACGAGAAGTGCCACGAGCTGGCCGACATCGAGACCCGCGCCGCGCAGACGCAGGTGGACATGAACGAGAACGTAAGCTACAAGTTCCTGCTCGATCAGGCCGTTGCCGCCGACAAGAAGGCCTATCCCAAGCGCAGCGTGATAGTGCTGCTGGGCACCTTCGGCGCGGTGGTGATGTGCATCTTAGTGCTGCTGCTGTGCGAATCATTGAAGAAAGAGGAGGAAGAGAAACTATAGATACCATAGAAACTATAGGTGCTATAGACATGAAAAGCCGTTGGCTACAAAACATACCCCAGCCTAGTGACCACCCCTCTAAAGAGGGGACGGCTGCCGTCATCGCCGTGGCGGTGACGCTGCTGTTTGCCGTGGCCAATTCGGTACTGTTGCTGAAGGATTTCTACTATCTCTCGTTGCTGCCGCTGGCGGGGCTGGTGCTGCTGCTGTTTGTCACCAAGTTTGAGACAGGGATGCTGTGCATGGCCCTGCTGACCCCCTTTGCCATAGATATGGCATTGGTGCCGAAGATGGAGCTGTCGATGCCGGTGGAGCCGATGATGATACTGTTCACGCTGATGTTCTTCTTCCGTGTGCTGGCAAGCCGCAGCTACGATGTGCGCCTGCTGCGCCACCCGGTGAGCATCGCACTGATGCTGTCGCTGGCATGGATGCTTGTAACCAGCTGCACTTCGTCGATACCGTTGGTGTCGTTCAAATACCTGCTGGCCCGGCTGTGGTTTGTGGTGCCGTTCTTCTTTGCCGCCGCACAGATTTTCCGCGACAAGAAGCGCATACGCCAGTTCTTCTGGTGCTACGCCATCGGGCTGATAGCCGTGGTGTGCCTAGCCACCGCCAAGACAGTGGGCAATTTCTCCGACCTGCAGACGTTGCACCGCGTGATGAAACCCTTCTACAACGACCATACGGCCTATGGGTGCGCGATTGCGCTGTTTCTGCCGGCGGCGTTCTATTTCATATTCAGCCGTGGCAGCAAAGGGTGGGCGCGACTGCTCTTCCTGGGCTTGTTCGCGTTGCTCATTGTGGGCCTGTTCTTCTCCTATTGCCGTGCGGCGTGGCTGAGCGTGCTGGGTGCGATAGGGGTCTACGTACTGATACGCATGGGCATGAAGGTGAAGTGGATGGTGCTGCTGTTCGGATTGGGCGTGGCGGTGTTTTTCACCTATCAGAGCGATGTGCTGTACAAGCTGGGCAAGAACCATCAGGACAGCTCATACGACTTGGCGGGACAGATTAAGTCTATTTCCAACATCTCGACCGACGCGAGCAATCTGGAGCGACTGAACCGCTGGGCGTCGGCGATACGCATGTGGAAAGAGCAGCCTCTGCTGGGGTGCGGACCAGGAACTTATCAGTTCCTCTATGCCAGCTACCAGCGGAGCTACCAGCTGTCGACCATCAGCACCAATGCGGGCAACTTGGGCAACGCCCACAGCGAATACATAGGCCCGCTGACCGAACAGGGGGTGCCGGGCGTGCTGCTGGTGGTGTGCGTCTTTATGGCGACCTTCGCCACGGGCGTGCGCGTATACCGCACAGCCAAGGACAAACAAATTGCAAATATGGCACTGGCTTTCACATTGAGCCTGCTGACCTATTATATACACGGTGTCTTCAACAATTTCCTCGACACCGACAAACTCTCGGTGCCGTTCTGGGCGTTTACCGCAGTCATCGTCGCGCTGGATGTATATAGCGAGAAGAGGACCGCCGAGGCAACAGCCCCTCACGATGAAGCGTAGGATTTTGCTGGTACTAGCCGTCTGCACGCTCGGCAAAGTGCAGGCACAGGGCGGTGCCTTGGGCAAAGCCCCGTGGAACAACTACGGATGGACGGCACAAGACGTGACCATACCTCTATTGCGCGAAGCCATCGAAGAGGCAAACAGCATGCCCGACAGCGCAGACCTGCTGATAGAAGAGGCGCGCAAACATTTGGGCAAGCCTTACCACTACGGAGGCAAAGGACCCAAGGTGTTCGACTGCGCAGGCTTTGCCCGCTATGTGTATATGCAGTTTGGATATGTGCTGCCTGGAGGCAGCATCCCCCAGTATCGCATGGGCAGACACATCAACGACACAAAACAGCTGCAGAGGGGCGACCTAGTCTTTTGGCAGGGACGTTCAGGCACTGGCGGAGTAGGTCATACGGGCATTGTCACTGAAGTGGACACCGTCACGGGTGTGTTCCGCTTTATCCATGCCGCCACGTCGACGGGCGTGATACACTCCTACTCCAACGAGGCCTACTACGCCCGCCGGTATATAGGTGCCACCCGCCTGCTAGGCAAGCGCAAGAAGCCCGAAAGCCCGCTGCCGAGGAGGAGATAATAAAAAATAAGAGTAATATACACAATAAACAAGCCCCACCTGCGTTATCTTCGCAAAAAGAAAAAACATGCAACAGATAACCATTAACATTGAAAATCCTGCCATACTGCCTAGCTTGCGCAAGGTGCTTAACGCAATTGACGGCGTTAGCATTGTGCCACAACACCGTCGCACAGGTATTGAAGAGGCTGAAGAGGACATTAGAATGGGTCGTGTGTATAAGGCCTCCAGCGTTGACGACATGTTCAAGCAAATTCTCGGATGATACATGTATTCTATAGAGTACACCAACCGATTCCGCAAAGACTTAGTGCGTTGCCAAAAACGAGGCAAGGACATGAAACTGATTCATTCGGTCATCAGTCAGCTTGCGGCCAATGGCACCCTGCCAACTCAATATCGCCCACACAAACTATCTGGGAAATATGCCAACAAATGGGAATGCCATATCCAACCAGACTGGCTACTCGTGTGGGAACAATACAACGATTAGTTGCGCATGATAATGACCAATACTGGTTCACATAGCGACATTTTTTAACAATCCTTCTCAGAGTTTTATTTCCTCAAAATACAGCAAAGGGCAGCATTGGAGCCGCCCTTTGTCGCATCAAATCACAAAGTAATATACCGTAGGGGCAGATGCTTGTGTCTGCCCTAACAATGAATGAGTTATCGTACCATGCCGTTGTCGTATCCGCCGTTGTCGAGAGTCTTCTCACCCTTACGGAAACTCTTGCCGTAGGACATTTGCCACGTGAGGCCGAGTACTAGCATGTTGCCGTTGTTGGCAGTCCAGTTGGTGTGGCGGTAAGGATGCACCTCGCTGAGGCCGATGGTTTCGTAGCGGTAGCCGTCGGGGTTGAAGGGGCAATGCCACGAGAGCATGGCCTGCAGGTTGCGCCAGCGGTACTGGATATAGATGGTTTGCGCCATCTCATTCATTACGTAGTTCTCGCCGTGGAGCGTCCACTGCGGGAGAAGGGTGAAATTGGCTCCGGCCACAAAATTATCCCAATAGAACTGCGCGTTGGCAGAGGCTGTGAGATTGTCTCTGGTGTGCAAAAAGAGAGGACCCTGGGAGATGTAATGGAAGTAGGTGGCATCGAGTGAGAGGTTGAGGTGGTGCCACAATCCTTGCGTGCCCACCTGAACGTAACCAAAGAGGCACTGCCAGCGGTCGGCATTGTGATAGCTACGGACGAAAAGGTCACGCGCAGGTTCATAAATGTAGGCACCAAAGATGGGATGAAACTGATGTATTGCGCCAGTGGTGGCGAGGGCATACCAACCCGAAGTGTGGATATAGCGCAGCATTAAGCTATTAGAAAATGTCTCACTGGGTTTAAGAGTGGGGTTGCCTTCCATTCCCTCGACATCGTCAGTCTGCTGGAAAACGGGAGAGAGTTGCGAGAGCGAGGGGAGCGAGGGAGAGTACTGCGACATGGCGGTGAGCGACCACTGCGGGCTGATGCGCCATTGCAGACGGGCGGTGCTAAGGTTGCGGAGATAGGTCTGCACATCGTTACCGTCGGTGACATAAAGGAGCTTGGCACCCGTTCCGAGAAGGTAGGAGACCTTGCTGCCAAGGGAACCTTGGATTTCGGCATAGAGGTAGGCGTTGTCCTTGGTCATGGCGGAGGTGGTAGGGGCGTACCCTTGTGTACGTCCGTATTCGTTTTCGGCGAAGTTGTGCTGGTACTGGAGACCTGTGCGAAACAATATCGTGCCAAACTGACGGCTGTAGACACCTTCGCCACTGAGGGCGTAGCCGTGACCGTCGATGGCTGTAATGTATTGTGCATCCACAGGGGCATGCCCGTATGTGAGGGTATTGTCGTACTTATCAATGGCATATTGACCCACCACGTTCAGCTCCACTTTCTGGTTGTGGGGCATACGGTGGGTGTAGAAAAGGTCGAGCTTGGGCAGGTGGTCCTTCATATAGCTGTGTTGCGACATGGTCTGCTCGGTGGTGATGCCGCGGTCAGTCTCAGTCATGGTGCCATTGCCGGTGAGTGTCCGGGAGTAGAGCTCGTCCTGAAGGGAGGCGACGAACATGGTGCTGTCGTCGTGCTGGTAGGTGTATTCGGCATTGAGGGAGTGTTGAATATACCAGAATGGCATGTTTTGGCGTTGATATCGGGTTACCGTCCTTGCCATGTCGAGATAACTGTCTTCCATTTCGTAGGGAGCGTTGTCATAGTTGCGGTAGCCGAGGGTGTATTCCAATGCGAACTCACTCTTGCCTTTATGATAGCTGCCTTGTAGGTAGCCGTTGACAAAGCCTGTGGTGAATGCCGTCTCCCCCTGTGCCACGATGTTGCCACCATCTTCGCGCTCTTTCAGTATGATGTTAATAATGCCCGATGCGCCACGGTCGAGGTAGCGGGTGCCAGGATTGTTGGAATATTCAATGCGCTTGATTTGCTCGGCACGGAGATTTGCCAACCTTGCCAGCGGTACCTCCTTGCCGTTGATTTGCAAGATGGCGAGCCCGCCGTCGACAGTGATGGACTGCAATGCCACATCGACCCTTAGTCCCGGCAGTTTCAGCATGTCGAGCAGCACCAGCGTGCGTCCTGCCGCCTGCACCTCCTCCTGTTTGGGCAGCACCACGAAGCGGTCTATTTCCTCGGTGGTGCGGCTGGCGGTGACAGTGACCGCCTCGAGCTGCTTGGCACTCATGGTCAGCTCGCCGAGGTCACCCAAACCACAACGCACCGACACCCGTTCGTAACCAGCAGAAGAGGCGACAAGATTGTATGTGCCTTCGTCAGCGGATATGGCAAACGCGCCGTTCTCGTCGCTGGTGGTGCCGACAAGGATGCTGTCGCTATCGATGTGTTTTATCACCACGTTGGCGAAAGCTACGGGTTGGCGGTTGTCGTCCACCAGTCGGCCCGACACCTGCCCCGTCTGGGCATGTAGCGCAGTGGCCATGCCCAGTATAGAAAACAGAAGAAGTGTAAGTCTTTTCATGTTATCTTTTATTGATAATTAATCATCATCGCCCAAAGAGATGGCAATGCCGAGCTTGATGGGGTAGACATCTTTGTCCATGCCGGTGTTAATGGGTATGGTTGCCACTTGCAGGTAGGCGTAAATATTCGGCATACCAATGCTCAGGCGGGCATCCAAACGGAAGGGGTTCATCACATTGGTGGCATTGTCGCGGTCTTTGAAGGTGGCACCATTGGAGTAGTCAATCCTATGCTTTAAACCCGTGTGGAAATTGTTGTAGTTCAGCCCAGGGATGGCTGCCAGGCCAATGAAGAAGTCGCTGTTGTTAGACAGCTCCCAGCGCACCATGAGGGGCAGGGTAACATAGCGTGCCACCAGGCGAGTGTTGCAGTCGCCCTCGTCTACAGATTCTGTCAGGAAAGTGGTTTTGCCCGTCGGGTCAGCACCCATATAGATATATTCGTCCACAAACTTAAACACATCGGATGCATAGCCAAGACCTATGCCGAGATGCCAATGGCTGTTGACAAAGGGGTAGTAGACCGCTTCCAGCTGGTAGGAGGAGAAGGTAGTGTTGAGGGCATAGCCGCCATCCATGCGCATGAGGCCGTTATAGGGCTTGTCGCCCCAGTTGAGGAAGCCCCAGAGGAAGTCGAGGCGGAAGTCGTCGCTGTGCCAGTTGGCGCTTTCCTTACGTTCCTCGATAAGCTCTCTTACCTTGGAGGGAGTCTCCTCGGTGTCATCTTCCCAATCTACTACATCTTCGTACTCACCCGAGAAGACGGTGTTGGTGACATTGAAGTGCGGAACATTTACCTTTGCCCTGTCCTCCTCGACCGTCCGCATATTGGTGCCAAAGCAGTATGCCACATCCACCTTGGAGAAGTCGGTGGCCTTGAACATAAAATCGTCGGCAAAGCAGGGCGTGGTAACCGACACAGAGGAGAAATCTTCTGCCATCAACTTAAGACGGCGGGCACGGATGGTGTCAATGTCTTGCAGCGCGTGGATGGTCACACGGCTGTAATCCTCGGTGTAGACATTCATGATAGTGAGCTTGGCCGAGCACACCACGTCAATCTGCGCATAGTCCTCGGCGTATATCGTGGTATGGGCCCCCATCAGCAGATGCAGACGCATTTTGCCAACGCCAGGGATTGCCTCGAGACAAAAATGGCTAAACTTGCCGTGCCTGGAGCGATAGCCATAGGTCACGCCCTTGGGCATGGTGGAGGCATTGCCTGTGCGGTCGAAGCATTCGAGATATTCCACGGTGTCGCTCACCACCTCCACATTGCAATAGCCAGAGAATGTCAGACGCTCAATCTTGCTGGAGAAATTCAACCGATACACCTTTAGCGTGTCGTCGGTGGCTTGGTCTGGCTTGTTGCCCGCCGTGGCAGCAAAGGTCATCAGCATCAGGGCAACGAATGAAATGAATCTAGTTTTCATAGTGTATACTTTTATGTTGTTATTCTAATAATTGAATCGTGTACGTATTTCGCCACGGGTCTCGGCGTAGGACTGGTAGGCATAGTCGCGGAGGGTGTTGCTGACACGGCTGCGGAAGGCACGGAAACGGTCGCCGACCGTGGGCTGATAGGCCACCTGCACCACTTCCATAGGCGACTGGCTGGTGGGAAAGATGGTCATTTCGATATACTCAATCACCACCGTGTCCTCCTGCTGAGAGATGGGCATGGGGTCGGCTTCTGCCAACAAGGCAGACTCCTCCGTCATGGGTGGTTCGTATGGGGGCAGGGACTCAATAGCCTCCTCCTGTACAGGGGTGGCTGGTTCTGTAGATTGGGCTATTAGTTCTGTTGACTTGACAACAATGGGTGATTGCTCTTCCTGTTTTTGCGCCATCGGCCCGATGGGTTTCATCGTAGTGGCTGACTGACGGTTTTGAGCCACCATACCTGTCTGTTGTGGTGCATTGTCATTAGGCCACATCAGCCACACGCCGCCTATCAGCACCGCCGCCACACAGGCTGCGACAGCCCATCGCCAAAGAGGGATAACTTTGGTCTCGCGGCGCAGCAGACCCGCCTTGTCGGGATAGGCCATCGGCGGCATCTCCAGCTTGAGCGCGGGGTCGTAGAGCGACAGCTCCTCTGCCAACTCGGGGTGCTGGGTGACAAACGCCTCCACGGCGGCACGCTCGTCGGCGGTCAGCTCGCCTTCGCAGTACTGGTAGAAGTACTCTTCGTAGTTATCAGTTGTTATTGTCATAGCCTAATGCGATTAATGTTTTCTTTAATGATACTCGTGCGCGAAAGAGATACACGGACACCTGTTTCTCGGTGAGGGAGAGCATTTCGGAGATTTCCTTGCAGCTATAGCCTTCCACATCCCTCAGCACCACGGCTTCGCGCTGTATCTGTGGCAGAAGTTCCAGAGCCTTGTCCAACGCCTCTTGGAGGTCGAACCGCTCGTCGGGCTGCACCACTCGGTCGGGTTCCAACAGCGGGAGGATCTGTTGATGCACCTGCTCGTGGCGATGGTGGCTCATCAAGAAATTGTGTGCCACCGTGAACAGAAACGACTTGCCTTTCTCCACCTCAACCTTCTCCCTGCGCTCCCACAACGATGCGAAAGCCTCCTGCACAGCGTCTTTCGCCTCCTCGCCACCACCGCAGTGCACCGCGAAGCGGTACACGTCGTCGGCCCATAGCCTCACACCGTTGTTATATTCCTTTTGCGTCATTTGCTATATAAACGCGCGAAAGCCAAAAATACTACAGCTAAACTAAAAAAAAAGTAAAAAAAGAGAGTCGAGAATTGAGAATAATCCTGTGCGACAGCCAATTCTCAATTCTCAACTTTCAATTTTCAACTTCCCCCTACTCCCCTATCAGATTAATAATATCCTTTAGCCTTGGGGCAAGGATGATTTCGGTGCGGCGGTTGATGGCTTTGTTGGCGGCACTATTGTTCTTCACCTTGGGAGCATATTCGGCATGCCCTGCCGCCTCCACTCGGGCGGGATTGATTTTAGGCCCTTGTTTCAACAATAGTTTCACGATGGCGGTGGCACGCATCACACTGAGATCCCAATTGTCCTTGACGGCGGTGCTGCCGTGGTAAGCATCGTTGTCGGTGTGGCCTTCTACAACCACATTCAGGTCGGGATTGTCCTCCAGTACCTTTGCCAGACTCTTCAACGCCTGCACACCCTGTGCCGACACCTCCCAACTGCCCGAGGCAAACAACAGTTTGTCCGCCATCGACACATATACCTTGCCGTCCTTCACCTTCACGTCTAACCCTTTGTCGGCAAAGCCCACTAAGGCCTTCTGTACCGAAGCACGCAGGTTCTCCAACTCGCGCTGCTTGGCCTCCAACTCCTCGTTCATTGCCAGTTCGCTCTGTGCCATTGAGGCCAGCTGATCTTCTAATTCGCGTTGCTGCGCCAACATCGCCTGTTCCTTAGCCTTCACAGCCTGCTCCTTCTCATTCAGCTCGCGAGTGCGCTGCTCAAGCATGTTGTTCACCTTCGACAGGTCGCGATTCTTGCCTGTCAGTTGTTGCAAGAAGTTCTCCACCGTAGTGTCGTAGCGCAACTGCAACGCCGCATAGGCACGGTTGATTGAGGTTACAGTCGCCTCGCACTCTTGACGTGCCGCAGTCATATCGCTCAGCGTCATGGTCATTGCTTGCCCCTGACGCACCAATTCGGCATTCTCCTCACGCAGTTCCTGCATCTCCTGCTTGGCAAGGGTCAGGCTCTTAGAAGCCTGCGTATAGTGCGACTGCAACGCCTCATACTCGCGCATCGACACACACGACGACATCAGCACCGCACAAACAAATAAATTGAGAAATCTTTGCTTCATATTACAATGTTTAAATTTTGAAACTTAAGGGTCGTGACCAAATATTTAAGCATTAACACGTTCACACTTACTATTTGTCAGACAGGAACTCTTCATAATACTTCGCTTTGACAGAATCTTTATCCTGAAAAGAGTAATTGCCACAATAAATGTCATACAACTTTCTTGCGACAGATTCCGACTTAGAAGAGTCAAAATATTTTTCGTAGTATGTTATTATGGTAGTAGTATAATGATCTTTTGTATTGTATTTTAGCTGGTCAAAAAGGAAATTAGCACACATCAAATATCCTCTATGGTAGGAATATTCTTGGGCCAGAAAATCCGTTATGCATATCAATTTGTCCATCTCGGCTTTGGGAATGTGTGAGTATGTGTAAAAATAGTGGGTAAACAATATACTATAGGCATCGACATTACCTCTCTTTATCTCACTGTAAATTTGTTTTAGCTCAGGCTCAGACAATCTCACTGGGCCAAAGTCCTCCATTTTCCCAAAGTCGAAATGCAAAGTATCTCTCAGTGCGTCTTTCGAATAGAAATAGTCACAAAAGGCATCACGATGAGTGTTGCTTTCTACAATGGTATCCTTCATAACGTTGTTGTCGGGAGTCGCAGGCGTTGTACCCATACCCGGCTGGCATGAGGCCATTCCTATAAGGAGAAATAATGGTAAGATATTCATAATAAGACAATGGCTCACGAGGAAATTACTATTTGATATTGAAATGCTCGCCGCTGCGACGTTTCAATTTTCAATTTTCAACTTTCAATTTTCAATTTAAAAGTAACGTGAATTAAAAAAAAATCGTATCTTTGCCTGCTTATTTTTCGCGACATGACTTTTGCACACATCTATAAGAAACTACATATTTGGCGTTTGCAGCATATAACCGAGCAGTCGTACCTACTGCTGTTGAGCGTCATTGTGGGTCTATTCAGCGGTCTAGCGGCAGTATTGCTCAAAACCGTCGTGCATCTTTCGGGCCAAATGGTGATGGCCTTCGGCAACAATTATGCCGTCGCCAACGGAGGCAATGTGCTTATTTTTGTCACCCCGTTCATCGGCATCCTGCTCACCATCCTTTTCGTCCGTTTCATTGTCAAAGGAGACATCGGCCACGGCATCCCCAGCGTGCTGCTGGCCATCTCGCGACATAAGGGCAAGCTGCCCCCGCGCAACATGTACACCTCGCTCGTTGCCTCCACTCTCACCGTCGCCTTCGGTGGCAGCGTCGGTCTTGAAGCCCCCATCGCCTCCACCGGCAGTGCCATCGGCTCCAACGTGGGTCGCTTTTTCCGCGTCAGTCCTCGTGGGGTCAAACTGCTGTTGGGGTGCGGTGCCGCAGGTGCCATCGCCGGCATCTTCAAGGCTCCGCTGGCAGGCGTGCTGTTCACCCTCGAGGTGCTGATGTTCGACATGACCATGACCACCGCTGTCCCCCTGCTCATTTCAGCTCTGACAGCATCCACCGTCGCCTATTTCCTCATGGGACAGGACGTGCAGTTCGCCTTCCACGTCACCGAAGATTTCTCCCTGAGCCAGATTCCCTTCCTTATGGTGCTGGGGGTCTTCTGCGCCTTCAGCTCGGTCTATTTCCTCCGCTGCACCGACAAGGTCGAGTCTTGGTTTGCCGAACGTAAGACATGGATTCGCAAATGGCTCGTCGGCGGACTGGTGCTAGGCGTGATGATATTCCTCTTCCCGCCCCTCTACGGCGAAGGCTACTGGGCGCTCACCGAGTTGCTCAACGGCAGCGACCACGACCCCCTCTTTGCCAACAGCGTCTTCAACACCTTCCGCGACAACTCTTGGGCGGCACTCGCCATCCTCTTTGTCCTCATACTGCTGAAACCCATCGCCACTGCCACCACCATAGGCAGTGGCGGCGTGGGCGGTACCTTCGGTCCCTCGCTAGTGGTAGGCGGCCTCAGCGGCTACTTTATCGCCGCCCTGGGCAACCAGCTGGGTCTGCCACCGCAATCCACCGCCAACTTCGCCCTCGTGGGCATGGCAGGCGTCATGACCGGTGTGATGCACGCACCCTTCATGGGAGTCTTTCTCATTGCCGAAATCACGGGTGGCTACGCCCTTATGATACCCCTCCTTATCACCGCTACCGTCACCTATATCTGCGTCCAGCCCTTTGAAAATCATTCCATCTATGCTCGCAAGCTGGCACTCAAGGGCGACCTGATGACCCACAACAAGGATGCCTCCGCTTGGCACCTTATGGACCTGCACAAACTGATAGAAACCAACTTCGCCACCGTTCCAGAGAACGGCACCCTACGCGACATCGTCGAGGCTGTCAAACGCTCCAAGCGCAACCTCTTCCCCGTCGTGGACTCCAATGGCAAGTTCCTCGGTCTCATCGTTATGGATGATATACGCCAGACCCTCTTCGAGACTGAGCTCTACGACAGCCTCACCGTCCGCGAGATGATGATGACATTCGACGACAAAGACATCGTCCACTCCAGCGATTCGCTCTCCGACGTGGTCAACAAATTCCAACTCAGCAACCGCTATAACCTCATCGTTGTCGACGACGACGGTGCCTACCTCGGCTTCCTCTCCCGCGCCAACACCTTCTCCGCCTACCGCCGCTTCATCTCCCAAAGCTCAGAAGAATAAATGCCCGCTTGTAATAACAATGTTTGACTTTTAACACGATAGTTCTTCGACCCTTTAATCTCCTTTCGGTTCGGGTAGCAAGAAATCTGCAATATTGTCGGGCGTGATAACCTGAAAGTCAGCATTGGGATAGGCCTCGGTGAAAGTCTTGGTGATAAATGCTTTTGCTCGTGGGTTCCATTTCATTTCGTATGCATTGAGTTTCCCGCCGCCCTCTTCCAGATAGTCTATTTCTTGTTGCTGTTTGGTCCGCCAGAAATAACGGTTCACCCAACGGTGGTAGTACTCGTTGCTCTTCATCCTTTCGGCTATGACAAAATTCTCCCACAACGCCCCAATATCCTGCCTCACCTCTGGGGCATTGTAGTCAGCTATCAAGGCATTCCGTATGCCGTTGTCGTAAAAGTATATCTTGCGGCTCGCCTTGAGCTCGTGGCGCAGGTTGCGCGAGAATGAGGGCAGTCGGAATATGATATAGCATTGCTCCAACAGAGTAATGTAACGTTCTACTGTCTTGCTGTCCATCGAGCACATCTGGCTCAATTCATTATACGACACTTGCGACCCCACCTGATAAGCCAATGCCCTCAACAGGATTTGCAGTTTGTCTGGATGCTTGATACTCTCCCACGAGAGAATGTCCTTATACAGATAGGCATCGGTCAGCAGTTTGAGTATCTCTATTTCGTTGCCGTCGTTTGTCACCACCTCCGGGTAGTATCCATAAATGATACGCCTTGGAAGCATCCGCATCTCTTTCAGTTTTCCGTGATGCGCCACCATCTCGCCAAACGACAACGGGAACATCTGGTACTCCCATTTGCGGCCAGTCAGTGGCTCGTTCTCTTTATTAGCCAACTCAAAAGCAGAACTGCCTGTAGCAATCACTTGAACCTCACTGTCCGAATCAGCAATCAGTTTCAGCCGCAGGCCGATATTTTCAATACGCTGTGCCTCATCAAGGATTACTATCTTGTTATCTCCAAACTCAGACAGCAGACGGTCAGCTGAAGCATTGGCAAACAGGTTTTGTACCTGCAACTCGTCACCGTTCAACCACAATACACCCTCTTTCTGTCGCAATAATTGTTTCAAAAGAGTGGTTTTTCCCACTTGACGCGCCCCAACAAGAACAACAACCTTGCCGTTAAACAACTTGTTTTCAATAGTCTTATATAGTGTCCGCTCAATCATAATCCTTTACTATTTACCCTGCAAAGATACAACTTTTTTGGAATCTATTCCAAAAAAGTTGTAACTTTTGCGGAATATATTCCATAAAAGTAAAGAATGTTCGCTTTTGCAATAGTGATTACTGACTTTCCCCTGACTATCCCTAGAATTGTTTGACAGATTTGGGACGGTTAAACTAAATTGGATTACAATATTTAGGTCATATCCCTAATCTGGTTTACACCATCACGGATTCGGTTTACACTTCATGGTTCTTTTGCCTGTTTTCGTTTACAGTCTGTCAACTTTTTACAGGTTAAGACACACAACGAACCACGATTGGAACATTCTCTGCGACGAGACATATTCTCCATTTATAACATATCAAAAGCCTCTTCTCCCCTCTTTTACCTCTTGCATATCTTGCACCAAACGACGCAATGTCTTCAAGCGTTTGATTTGTCGGGAATACTCATCCTTGTCAAAATAGAGTGGCACCTCGTGAAAAGGCAGCAGTAATGCGAAGAGCGCCTGCTCTCGTGTGGCGTGGTACCGTTTCATCATTGCTTTGATACGTTCCCTGTTATCGGGAAACTCCACAACCATGTCGGCAATCACTTGCACACTAAAGCCTATCTTCTCACATATTTCCGAACTTTCAATTACCTTATCCAAAAACTCTTGTGTCACCTCTTCTGTAACCGTACACGGGGTCTCCAATCCCCGAAATCTTGATTCTGCGTATAGTTTCATGATGACGATATTGTATGTTGCTATAATGTAATGATTCCATTATCCTTAACGTGCCATTCCCCAATTGCAAAAATACAACAAAGGTGCTCCAAAGCATGACACCATCATCTTTTTATGCCATTAATAATGCAAACCCCTTTTGAACCCGATCATTGGCAGCACCACCGATAATCGATTTAAAACGACGTGTTGCCCTCTCCTCTGGTGTGTCTTTTGTTGTACCGAAGAAGACATCGTTGGCATAATGAGTTGTCAGCCCGTTATACAGCCAGAGTTTTGTCCCTCTGTTTTCATTCTGTCCCACACCGCTCTCAATCGAGTTCAGCAATTCGCCAATTCTCTTTTTGGTTATCTCTGCAACAGAGTCTACCGACTGGATATTCCAGTTATTCTGTCGTGCCTGTTCTATTTGTCTTGCCTCGTCGAGAATGACCTTGGTGGCAAACTCTGCCACATCAGCATGACTGACTCGTTGCAGTCGAAGATAGTCTAACGAATCAACAAACTCCTTGGAGTATTTGGTATGAAGCCCGAGAATCTGTTTAACCATAGTTTGGTTGTCTTCTCGTGTCAAGTCTATTCGTTCCATCACGTTTTTCGAGTGCCGGAATGTTATCTTATTGCGTGATTGCAGCGATGCGTTCAAACAATTCTGACATACCAGTCGAATTGGGGTGATGACGACTGTAACAGCACAAGAGCAGTCGTGCGAAGTATGAAACAGGACATACTCGTCTATTCCCGAATCACCTCCTATTCTGAAATTGACAGGCATCCTAGCGCTGAAATAGACTGTTGAACCATGATTGATTTGACCGCAAGCCTCGATTATGGGATGCCCACCATTGACATCCGTATTACAGAGGTAGTCAATAAACTCAAAAGCCTGATGGTTTTGAACAATACCATAATCCTTACCGACTACGCCCAGAGTCTCATCGTCACGTGTGTTTACTGTTGCTTGGTGGCTTTTGACAACCATTCTAGATAGAGCCGACAGCGTAATGTCCTTTGGCAGCCGCCCAGTCGTTAGTAACGAACCCAATACATGGTCTGGCATCCTCATCAAGGGTTGTTTCTCTACCAAGAAATCCCCTTGAATAGTCTCCAGTGCCTCTCGGACAGTGACCGGCTCGTCAAAGGTTGTGAATCCTGGCACTCCGTCCCATGCCTTTCTCGGTTCTGTGGGTGAAATGAGTTCTTTTTCCATATTCTTGCATTTTATATGTCTCTTTCAAAATGCAAAAATACAATAAAGGTGTGCCAAATCATGACACACCTCTATTTTATTTTCAATATATGTGCAAACGTGTAGTGAACACATTCCCACGAGCAATTCTTGTTTTCCATGTTGTTTTTTCTGTTCTTTCGAGATGTAAAGATACAAAACGGGAGTACCACATCGTAACACTCCCGAAATAAAAAACGTAGCAATTGATTTATTATGCTGTTTCTGTTTTCTTTAACATATCTTGTACATTCTCAATCATTCTATCAAATTTCAGTTCATTACTACAACGAGCTGAAGGATGGTAGCTATCAATCAGCAGAAGTTTACTTTCTTTGCAATAATAACACCAATCGTTGTATTGTATAAAATCCATATCATCATAGATGTAGTTTTTTGCTATTTCCAAGATGGTGCCACTTCCACCTCCACAGACAATCATCGTTGGTTTAAGGATTTCTCTTAGCTGCTCCTTTAGAAACGATCTGTCACGTTTATAGTATTCGCATATAGTAGCATTATAAATAGAAGGATTCCCCGACACTTTCTTTATATTGACTATTGCCATAGGATATCTTTGAGCACTTTGTATATATTCTTTACGCGTTTTATCAAACACGGGTAAATGGGATGTTGTCACCTCATTTAACGACCACAACCACTTTAATAATACAACATTCATTCTATATAAAGGCCTTTCTTCTGTATCATAAAAAACACTTTCCCTATAATCACAATTAGGATTATCATTTGTGTCTTTTAAAAGGAACAAAACTTTTCTTTTAGCGTGTTCCCACTTGATCACTTCAGCATACTCATCTTTGCAATTAGGGTCACGATAATATATCAAACCATCATAACAAAATAGAGCTTGCTGCTCTGCTGGGTAACTAGCAATCCAACGATCTCGCAAATCATCCTCTCTTTTTGTAAATTCATTGTTCATGTTTCAAGCATTTATAAATAATACTAAAATTCAAAATCCTCTTCATTTAATCCATCAGTAAACATTGACATTCTCTCTGCTTCTGGATCTGGGAAATCAAAATGGTCTTTTACGTGTTGAATCATACGCATTGTCTTTTTGTATGTTTTCAGCAGGTCTCTCTGGCTTTTGGTTGGTTGAATTGCGCACTCCATATCCTGCTCTATTCAATCTATATCAAGCTGAACATTGACATTAATGTCGTATAAGATTCTATTCACCGACCATATTGCATCTTCTTGCGTTGCGTCACTATCAATCAAATCATTCAGTTTCTCTTATATTTGCAATAATTGTTCTTTTGTACTTTTCATTTGTTAGCATTTATTTAGGTTGCAAAGATACACATTTTTTTTGATACCGATGCATATCAATTCTTTTTTAACGTTTCAGCATTTTAATAATCACATCGTCTGCAGGACCCGCCGTTACATAACGCACCTTATCGGCAAGATTATCAGGGAGTAATTGATGCTGAATAGCAATGGACACAAGTACATCATATACAAAGACAAATTCCCGCCCATGAGGTCTGTACTCTAAGCCATCGAACTCGGTATACATTAGGTGATGAGCATACTCGTGTATGGCTATATAGCAACAGTCCAAGTATGTACAATCTTTCTTTGTCATGTATTCTAATGTGCCGATTTTTAATATTATACATTCCCAACATTTTGTATCTACGGTGAGTCAGCACAAGTGTAAAAGGTTGTTTGCAAGGATATATCTTTTGCAAGAGATCAATAAAAAACTGTTCTGTCATAATTGGATATTATTATAGTTTAATACTCTTTTTGCTATCAATAGTATGGCTAATTGTGTATGATGGAATGCGGAGTAGGTCGGGAATGGAGTAGTTTTTGTGGACGCAGAGGTCGTGGATTGCGTAACAGACAATGATGTCTTCAAACTGTGACAATACAAGACAACCTTCAGCCCACGATGTGCCGTCGTCAAGGTAGTCGGGTTCTATGGTTTCTTCTGGATGGCTGGTGCAACTGCGAATCTCCAAATCCTCCGTCCACGCAATAGCGTCAATCATCTGAGCAAAGTTTGAGCCATAGCCATCGTCGTCATCAAGATGCAGCACATCTGCACCATAATCCACATCCAACTTGCTCTCCACTTCAATATCTTCACCGTTTAATATTGCTGCTATTGGATTGCTACTGAGCGAATCCAATATATTACCATGTTCGGCGAACATTCTTCGAGTCAGTTCTAAAAGCCGGTCATTTATTTCACGGAACCGCGCCACCTCTTGTTCAGTCACATGCATACGGAACATCTTATTCAGGATTACATGTCGGTCGAGGAGCAAATCCTTCACCTGCTCCTCAAGATCCTTATGCGATACCCACCCACTAATATCCATGATGCGAAGAATCTTCTCCTCCACAAACTGTAGCTTTGCCCTCAGCTCAATCCATTCCTTGCTGTTTATCAACTCATTCGTCATAATATAGTCTATTTGTTTTCAACTGCAAAAATACGGCAATGGTATGTCATTTCGTGACACACCTAGGCTTAAACTCAAATTGGTCATAAGGGTTAATTGTAATTCAATGTTTTTCTTAAGGTAGGTTCCAAAAATAGGCTTAAACGGACGTAAGTCCACTGGACTTCCTTAATCCTAAGGGAAATAAATATTGTTAATCAACGCGTTTCTATTGAACGAAAAGCCCTGACGGGCTCTTTTTAGAGGTTGCCTTAAAGCACATATACGGCATCTTTTCGAGAGGTCAGTTGCTCCCATACGGCCTCGACCCTCTTTTTTCAAATGGGGAAGAAAGAGAGGTCTCATACCTATTGTTATTGTCATCGAGTGCCACTTTGTGCCACTTTTTTTTCTCAAAAGTGGCACCCTATTTTTGGGCTTTTTGGGTATAAGATTATAGATGAGTTCCCTGCCAGGGTGGGTCAAGGGAAGCTTTGCTGTAGGTTCGCTGTAGGTTCGCTTCAGCCTTCACTCATAAGGTGGAGGCAAAGTGCATCAAAAAACGGGATACAACACTCCTCGACTGCACCTTCCTATTGGTCGGATGAACCTTTCTCCCTTTGAAGCAGCCGCCTATTCCCATACGGCGAAGGACAATTATCAGTCTGATTGCCTTGTGTTGTGCGAGAAGTTTTTTTTTCGTATATCGCTTTTTTTTTGTATCTTTGCTTGTTTGTAACGCCTGCCATAGGCAGACCAATTTATTTATAGTCAAAAGAATAAAAAATATATAATAATAAATACGCTAATAAAAAATGAAGAAGTTCATTGCCCTATTTGCCATTTTGGCGATGCTGTCGCCCTTTGGAGCCTGCCCACAGGCTAACGCACAAAGCAAGAAAAAGGACAAGACCGAAAAGAAGGCCAAGTCGGACAAAAAGGATAAGAAAGGAGACA
>JAEEGJ010006656.1_pt1 | contig 34299 bp, 31 predicted proteins | sample 8958761 | NCBI WGS metagenome assembly JAEEGJ01 (sample SAMN16246546, study PRJNA631951) | gut metagenome | biome: gut microbiome; feature: rumen; material: RS-attached | host: Bos | place: Iran: Karaj | collected 2018-10
CTGTTTTGAATCGTCCCACTCCAAGTATGCCACCTCCCACTTATAACTCTTAAGAAAATCAGCGAGGATATTGTTATCCATACAATACTTTATTGTATTTAATATAGCATCTTCACGTGGTACATTGCAATTCAGATATTCATGAACCTTGGTGACAAATTGTGAATATTCAGATAGGATTTTGCATTTTGTTAAGAGCTCCTGACTGTGATTTTTATTGATGTTAATCATAGTAGCTGTCCATTCGAAAAGGTTATTATCCTCTTTCGTTTGGAAGGCATCAGATAGGTATAAGTAATGAACATCTTCGGTTTTAAGCTTTCTTGTTCCGTTATAGAAAACTATATATTTTGGAGTAGGTATTTTTATCAAAGATGTCGTGTATAAATCTTTTGGATCATACATTTTCCTATACAAATCTGCAAAATAGTAAAATCCTCGCAGAGGCATGTTAGGATTGTAGGTACTTTGCTGCTCTACCAAATTCATAGTCTTATCAAATGCAAAAGCAACGTCGTTTCTCATTTTTATAAAGAAAGCATTTTCTAAATCTATGATTTCGAGTTCTTCTGCATTCTTATAATCGGTATTGTTTAAACCATTATAGAGGTCTAGGGCATACGGTGGGTTTTTTCCAAATAAAAATCTGAATAAACCATCCTTAAATTTGCGGTCAGCCTTTAGTTCGGAGTTTTGAGGGAGTTTGTCCTCAAAAGGATTTGGCTCGTTAACTATATTATTTTGTTCGCTCAATAAAAAATCCTCCTTAATATGAATTTTTGAAAAATAGATTGAAAACTGTGCGAAGTGCACATGATACTGCGTTAGGAATAAACGCAAGAATTTTTCAATACTTACTAGTGTGTATAAGATATCAGAAATTAGATGGATTGTAAATGCTAAATATACCTAGTACAGCGTAAATAATCAACTTAAAATTGTCTTTCCCCGTCCAAACGACTATAATATACGTAGTGCTTTATAGGCGAGAAAATGGGAAAATCAGCAAAAAACAGGAGGGTTATATGAAAGCACAAAAACTAAGAATTACAAGTATAATTTTATCTTTGGTGTTAGTGGCGCTATGCTTTACTAATACACTTAACGCTGAAGCAAAGAAAGGGGCTGCTTCTCCAGCACAGTATGCAGCAGTATTCGATGCTTCATATTATGCAGCAAAGTATCCTGACTTAAAGGCAGTTTTTGGAACTGATGAGAATGCTTTGTTTAATCACTTCATCACATCTGGTATGGCCGAAGGAAGACAGGCAAGCGAGGAGTTCAATGTTCAGGCTTACAAGTCAAGATACCCAGATTTGGCAGCAGCATTTGGTAATAATCTTCCTCAGTATTATATCCATTACATTACTTCCGGTAAGGCAGAGGGTAGAAACGGCAAGGCAGGAGCTACTGTAAGCCAAACATCAACCAACGTTACAGTAACGGTTCAGACACAGACTCCAGCGAATACCACAACTTCGTCCTATGTTGATCAGGTTGTGGCACTTGTAAATCAGGATAGAGCGTCCAATGGTGTTGGAGGAATAACAGGCTCACCAGCTCTTAACGCTGCTGCACAGAAGAGAGCAGAAGAATTAAAACAGTCTTTCTCACATACAAGACCTAATGGTACATCATGTTTTACGATATTTGGTGAATGTGGAATATCATATAGAGCCGCAGGTGAGAATATTGCCTGGGGGCAGAGTTCTCCTGCAGCAGTTGAAAATTGCTGGATGAATTCATCTGGTCATAGAGCCAATATACTTAATCCTTCATATGGAAAGATTGGTGTTGGCGTAGTTGAAGCAGGTGGTAGACTGTATTGGGTGCAGTTATTTACAAATTAGAATATAAATAATTAGACAAATATCTATTATCTACAAAAGAGTTCTTCGATTTGAAGTCGAAGGGCTCTTTTGTTATAATGCTAAATAGGGGACAAATTTACTTTACGGGGTTACGCTATATGAAGAATAAAATAATAGGGCTAATTAGCGCACATATATATGAAGAAGATTCCGTTAGGATAATCGAGTACATCCAGATGTTTGCCAGGAGATATGACTACAGAGTTGTAAATTTTGCACCTGGTACTCTTTATAAAGACGGCAAGACTACTGAAGATTCAAAGTCTCTGTACATGCTGAACTTTAACAAACTTGATGCACTTATTATCGATGCGGAATTTTTTGCTTCCAGGGCATTTATCGATGAGATAGTAGATAAGGCAAAGAAAGCATCGCTACCTTGTTTTATACTTAATGAAATCTACGAGGATGGTATTAGCATCATATCAGATGATGATATGGCTTTCGCTTCTATATTCATGCATTTTCTTGGTCAGCATAAGGCTAAGAAAATTGCCTTCGTTTCTGAAAAAGACACAGCACTTACAAATCATTATTTAGATTTATATAAAAAACTTCTAATAGAGTCTGAGTTAAGCTTTGTACCTAATATGCATATTAGAGCTAATCAGATAGAGGATATCAAGAAGGAAGATGCCTACGGGGCATACATCTGTATGGAGGATGCATCGGCATATAAACTTATGTCTCATCTTGACAGTCTTGGACTGTCTATACCTTCTGATGCAATTATTGCTGGACTTTCTGGCAATGCAGATTCCTTCTACAAAAAGAAGAAGCTTACAACCTGCCTTAGAGACAGGAAGGCTATGTGTGAGCTTACTATCAAATGTATTCACAATACTTTCGAAGAGATTCCACAGGATAAGATTTTTAAGGTTCCATCCGAAACTTTCTTCTCTGATACATGTGGCTGTATAAGTTCAGGCAGAGACAATGCAGCTGACGTTTGTGGAAGACTTATAGAGCAGATAGATAACTATTATAAGATTGACGCCAGACTTAATAACTTAGCTGACCGTCTTATGGATAGAGAAAGAATAGAAGAGGTTGCCACAGTTCTTAATGATGTTAATGAGAATGGCTGCTTTATCTGCGTAAGAAACTCCTTTATGCAGGATATCTTTATGGATGAACAGCTGCCAGACGGCATGAACTTTAGCGATAGTTTTTATGTTATTGCTGACAGTGGCAAGAAGAAAAGATTATGGAAGTCCTTTGATTTATCTGACCTTGCACCAGATCTTGGTAAACTTCTTAACAAAGAGGAACCACTTATTATTCTTCCAATTTCATTTGGGCATGTTCAGTATGGATATATTGTTATACACGACAAGAACTTCTCAGAAAAATGCCATAGAATAGAGCATTTTGCAAAGACTCTGGGTAGTGCTCTTAACTGCTATGCATGGGATAAGAGAATCAGATTTGCCAACAGACAGCGTAACATGGCGGATGATGAACTGTTACTCCTTAGAGACAGGGATATCTTTACAGGTATGTTTAATTCAGCTGGTTTCTATAAACAGCTTGAGAAGGTTAAGGAAGTATGTATAGATAATGATGAGAGTCTTATTCTCATGTGTTTTGATATAGCAGGACTTGGAGATATTAACTCCATATATGGTCATTCAGAAGGGGATGAAGCTATACATACCTTCGGTAAGATTCTTCAGGAGAATGTTACAAGTGATTATATCTGCGGACATATAGGTAGTGATGAATTTGTTATTGCTACTCATACAGCTGGTAACTGCGCTCTTGAGATAGAGGCCTTCTTAACAGCCCTTGATGCATATCTTGAAAACTACAATATGATTTCATCTAAGGAATATTCTATTAAGATTAATCAGGCTTATCTTACAGTCCAGCCTGACAAGTATACAGATCTTAAGATGTTTATGGATGAGACATTTGCAAGAAAGTCGACTATAAAGCAAAGTAAACTTAAATCTGGCGCGTCAAGACCTGGAGTACCATCAGAGAATATTAGTGATGAAGACAGAAGGAATATCAATGTTATCCTTGATGATAATAAACTTACTTATGCCTTCCAGCCAATTGTTGATGCAAGAACAGGTGAGATATTTGCCTATGAAGCACTTATGCGTACAGCAACACCAACTCCAATTTCTCCATTTAAGATTTTGGAAGTTGCTTCTATGGATAACAGACTTTATGAGATTGAATACTTTACTATGTTCAACGTTCTTAAGATTGTTTCTGAGAACAAGGACAAGTTTAAAGGACGTAAGATATTTATAAACTCTATTCCAGGATACACACTTAATAAGAATGATTTCTCTAAACTGGGAAGATTATACAGCAGTCATTTTGAAAGTATGGTTGTTGAAATAACAGAGCAGACTGAACTTGATGAGAACAGTCTGGATACTTTCAAGACACTTCATAATGAGAACGGATTTGAAATTGCTATCGACGACTTTGGTAGTGGATATGCTAATACATCAAACCTTCTTAGATATATTCCAAACTACGTTAAGATCGACAGACTTCTTATTAGCAATGTCGATACAGATGAGAAGAAACAGCATTTTGTAAAGAACATTATAGAGTTCGCTCATGATAATGGCTTTAAGACTTTGGCTGAAGGCGTTGAGAATGAAGAAGAACTCAGGGCGGTTATCCAGATGGGGGTAGACCTTATCCAGGGTTACTATACTGCAAGACCGGCACTTGAGATCCTTGATAATCTTCCTAAGGAAGTTGGAGACAAGATTATTGCCTGCAACCTTTCTAATAAGAATATGCCTAAGCGTAAGATATACCACGACAATGGTGAGAAGCAACTCTTCCTTATGAAGCTTGCTCTTGAAGAATACACTGATATTGTAATCTCATCATCAGAAGTAACTATCGTAGGTAATTTGGACTACGGCGCTGAGATTCATATTAAAGTAAAGGATGATATAGAAACTACTATCCGTCTTAGAGAGGTTAATATACGTGGAGTCAATGACCTTCCATGTATCGATATAGGTAACAACACCAAGGTTACACTTATCCTAGAAAATGATAATGAACTTGGCGGAAAAGGAATCCGGGTTCCACAGGGTTCAAAACTTGTTACTGCAGGAGATGGTAATCTTACTATCTTTGCCAGTGATAACAGAGGTTATGGAATCGGTAATAATTTTGAAGAACCATTTGGAGAGATTGTTCTTGGCTCAGATGGTGAACTTGATATCTCTCTTATTGGAGACGGCTGCATCGGCGTAGGTGGCGGTTCGGGTCCAGAAGAGGGCATAGCATTTGTAAGAGGAAAATATGATATAGGTCTTACTGGCCTTAAGTGTATAGGTATAGGAACAGTTACAGGTATGGCTAAGGTTAACATCAAGGAATGTAGCCTTGAGATGAGTACCAATGCTCTCGAATGTGTTTGTATTGGCTCACTTAATGGCCCTCAGGATGTTTCTATTGAAGACTGTAAGGTTGTGCTTGATGGTGAAGGAAAGAATACCTTCTGTGGTATCGGTTCACCAGAAGGACTTCACGGCGGCGTAAGTGTTAATAGAGCACACGTTATGGTTTCTGGTAAGGGTAAAGATGTTTACCTTATTGGTAACTGCGCTGGTGGATATAAAGTTGAATTTAAGAATGCAAGATTCGATCTTGATGGACAGGGAACTAATGTAGTTGCCCTTGGTTCATACAATATGAATGGAGACATAGACCTTAAGGACGGTCTTGTATCAATTAACATTCATGCAGACAATCCGATAACATTCGGTGCACATAAAGAGAATATTGAAATTAGGGATATTGTGGCTCAGATCCAGCCACCATCAACAGAGATAACCTGACCTGTCATATAGGAACTTCCATTTACAACTGACAGAAGGGCAGCAGCAACATCTTCAGGACTGCCAAAACGATTAGCAGGTATTTCCTCAAGTAAAGCGGCTCTGTCATCTTCTGATAGATGGGCGTTCATGGAAGTGTCTATGAATCCGCAGGCAAGGGCATTGACCTGGATACCACTTGGAGCAAGTTCTTTTGCAAGGGCTTTAGTGAAACTGTTGATGCCACCTTTGGTTGTGCTATATGCAACTTCCATAGATGCTCCTACAGATCCCCAAACAGATGAGATGTTTATGATATGGCCACTATGCTTTTCAAGCATAAGCTTCGTAGCTTCTTTAGATACATAGAATACAGAATCGAGATTTACGGATACTATATTTCTCCAGTCATCTTCTGACATGTCCTGTAAGAGACCAACGTATGAGATACCAGCATTGTTAACGACTAAATCAAGATGGTCTATCTGGCTAAATACATCTTTTATAAAGTTATAGGATGCAACATTACCTGCATATGTCTTAACTTTAATATTATGTGAATGTCTAAGCTTTTCTGCATATTCATTTAATGATTCGATGTTGTTCTGGCATATAAGATGGAGGTTATAGCCTTCTTTTGCAAGGCTATAAGCTATAGCCTGACCGATGCCTCTTGATGCTCCTGTAACTAATGCTGATTTGTTCATATTATTCTCACAATTCTATGTTAATATACCTTACATCTAGGTTTGTTTTGTTTGATTTATTATACAATAAGATAATTGATATGTAATGTAAATATAACTTAAAAGTCTCATTAAGGAGGTTAACTGATATGTATGATTTAATAATAATTGGTGCAGGCCCTGCAGGTATTACAGCAGGTATATATGGTGTAAGAGCAGGTCTTAATACACTTGTAATTAATGGCGGCGGAGTAGGCGGCCAGATACTTAGCACATATGAAGTAGACAACTATCCAACACTTAAGGGTATAAGTGGTATGGAACTTGGAACAAAGCTTAAAGAACATGCAGATGCTCTTAAGGTTAATATTGTGGACGATAATGTTACTTCTATAGAGAAGGTTGGTGACCAGGGTGCTACATGGAAGGTAGTAACTGTTTCAGGCTCTTATGAAACAAAGACGATTGTTATAGCAACTGGTGCTCAGCCAAGAAAACTTGGGGCACCTGGAGAAGAAGAACTTACTGGTATGGGTGTATCTTACTGCGCAACATGTGATGGAGCATTCTACAGAGGAAGCGATGTTGCAGTTGTAGGCGGCGGAGATGTTGCTCTTGAAGATGCACTGTTTTTAGCAAGAGGTTCAAAGAAGGTTCATCTTATTCATAGAAGAGATGCTTTTAGAGCAGCAAAGGTGTTACAGGATGCTGTTATTGCAGCAGATAATATAGAGATTCATTACGATAGCGTAGTAGAGAATATCAAAGGTATAGACGAAGGTGAAGTTAACGGACTTGAAATAAAGAATGTTAAGACAGGCCAGGTAGATACTCTTGATATAGAAGGAATCTTTATAGCTGTTGGAACCAAGCCTAATACAGACCTTGTTAAGGATATAGTAGAGTGCGACCAGGCAGGCTATGTAGTAGCTGGAGAAGACTGCAGAAGTTCTGAAAAAGGAATCTACGCCGCAGGTGATTTAAGAACAAAAGCTTTAAGACAGGTAGTTACAGCAGTAGCCGATGGAGCAAATGCCGTAAAATCAATAGAAACAGACATTGTAGGCCTCTAGGATACAGCGTCTGAGCGACATAATAAGCTATGTTATGTTGACAAGAGTGTCAATAAGTGGTATAGTAGGTGCAATCGTAACAATTTTGTAACAATTTGGGAATTGCAAAATCTATAAGCCTTTTAGGCAGGAGGGATTAATGAAGAGAAGAGTGATAGCCTCATTGGCAGTCCTTGTATCGTCTTCAGTTATAGCATTAGGTTTTGAGGGTCACAACCTACATGCATCAGATTCTACAGATGTTTTACCAGCAGCAGGTGCAGCACTTGCTCTTGAAGAAGGAGCAGCGCCTGAGGATACATATGTTGACGAGGAAGATGGAACTATAGTTAGTAAACCATCTACAAATGGAGTTCAAAGTGTAAATAGTGTTTCTGTAGCAAGTACTACAGAAAGTGATAATAGTTTAGTGCTGGATACAATAGGAACCAGCACAGTCAATGTTGCAGATATAGTCGCTGATCCAATCGGAGACGGCGCAGATATGGCATTTCTTAATAATGGCAATCTAGAAGCAGCAGCTAAGGCTCAGGAAGAAAAAGATCCTGAAAACTTTAGCCACCTCGTTATTGCTCAGGTTACTAACTATGTTAACGTTAGAGATATACCAAGCGAGACAGGTGAAGTCGTAGGTAAACTTTACGACAATTCTGTTGGTGATTTCATAGAAGAAGAAAACGGATGGTACAAGATTACATCTGGTCACGTTACCGGATATGTTAAAGCAGAGTACTGTGTAACAGGTGATGAAGCAATTGAGCTTGCTAAGAAAGTCGGAACAAGACTTGCTACTGTTAACACAACAACACTTAAGGTTCGTACAGAAGCATCTACAGATGCTCAGGTACTTGGACTTGTTCCAATAGAAGAAGATCTTGTTGTACTTGAAGAACTCGACGGATGGGTTAAGGTATCTATCGAGGAAGGTGAAGGTTATGTTTCATCTGACTATGTAACTTTAAGTACTGATTTCGTAAAAGCAGAGTCTAAGGCAGAAGAGGAAGCAAGACTTGAAGCTGAAAGAAAGGCTCAGAGAGAAGCTCAGGAAGCATATGCTGCAGCTAAGGCTAAGTCTAAGACAAGTACTTCTTCGGAGACAGCTTCTTCAAGCAAAACATATAATGCACCATCATTCTCAGATTCCAGCATGGGTAACAGCGTTGCTAACTACGCTTGCCAGTTCGTTGGTAATCCATATGTATATGGTGGTTCGTCTCTTACAAACGGAACAGACTGTTCAGGATTTGTAATGAGTGTATATTCAGCATACGGCGTAAGCTTACCTCATTCTTCAAAGGCCGACAGAAGTGTTGGTTACGAGGTTGAAGGTGGTCTTGCCAATGCACAGCCTGGTGATATAGTTTGCTATTCAGGTCACGTTGCTATCTACATTGGTAATGGTCAGATTGTTCATGCTAGTACAGCAAAGACTGGTATTATCATTTCCAATGCTAGCTATAAGAGCACACTTGCGGTTCGAAGAATTTTCTAAAGTTTTTGTGTAAAATGCTATAATTTTAGTTGCTGAAAATGGTATCTCTATGTTATAATTACCATATCGAAAACCTAACGAAAGGGATGATGAATATGAAGTTTATAATTTTAGGCAAGAACATTGATGTAACGGAGGGGCTTAGAAGCGCAGTAGAAGACAAAATAGGTAAACTTGAAAAATATTTTAGTCCTGAGACTGAAGTAAGAGTTACACTTAGCGTTGAGAAGGATAGACAGAAGATAGAGGTTACTATCCCGGTTAAGGGTAAGATTATTAGATCTGAACAGGTATCTAATGATATGTATGTTTCAATTGATCTTGTTGAAGAGATTATTGAAAGACAGCTTAAGAAATATAAGACAAAGATTGTTGATCAGCAGCAGAATGCAGCATACTTCAAAAAAGAGTTCATGGAGAAAGACTTCATGGATGAAGAAGAAGTTAAGATCATTCGTACAAAGAAGTTTGATATCAAACCTATGTATCCAGAAGATGCATGTGTACAGATGGAGCTTCTTGGACATGATTTCTTCGTATTCAACAATGCTGATACAAACCAGATTAACGTTGTTTACAAGAGAAAAGGTAATACATACGGTCTTATCGAACCAGAAGATTAAATCAAAAAACGTAAAAATTGTACTTAAAGCGGAGCAATTTGCTCCGCTTTTTTACGCTTATTTAGCATTTACAAACGCTTTTAAAATATGCTAAAATATTTATCGACTGACGATAGCTGGATGGTTGCTATCGCCTATGTAATTATTATTTGGAGGACAGAGAGTATGTGTAAGAAAGTCGTTATCGCTAGCGCATGCCGTACCGCAATCGGTACAATGGGTGGAAGCCTTTCCACAACACCAACAGCAGAACTTGGTGCTATTGTTATTAAGGAAGCAGTAAAGAGAGCAGGTATCAAACCTGAAGATGTTGATCATGTATATATGGGTTGCGTAATCCAGGCTGGTCTTGGACAGAACGTAGCTCGTCAGGCTACACTTAAAGCAGGTCTCCCAATTGAGACACCAGCAGTTACATCTAACGTTGTTTGTGGTTCAGGTCTTAACTGTGTTAACCAGGCAGCTCAGATGATTATGGCTGGTGATGCAGATGTTGTAGTAGCAGGTGGTATGGAGAACATGTCTATGGCTCCATTTGCTATGCCTAATGCTAGATTTGGTTACAGAATGATGTGGCCAAGCCAGTCTAAGGGTGGCATCGTTGATACAATGGTTAATGATGCACTTTGGGATGCATTCAACGATTATCATATGATTACAACAGCTGATAACATTGCTAAGCAGTGGAATCTTACAAGAGAAGAACTTGATGAGTTCGCTCTTAAGAGCCAGCAGAAGGCTTGTGCAGCTATTGAAAGCGGCGCATTCAAGGACGAAATCGTTCCTGTAGAAATAAAGAAGAAGAAAGAAACAGTTGTATTTGATACAGATGAAGGACCAAGAGCTGGTTCTACAATCGAAGGACTTGCTAAGCTTCGTCCACTTAATCCAGACGGATTTGTTACAGCTGGTAACGCTTCAGGTATTAACGATGGTGCAGCAGCACTCGTTATCATGAGCGAAGAGAAGGCTAAGGAACTTGGCGTTAAGCCTATGGCTACATTCGTAGCTGGTGCTCTTGCAGGTGTTGATCCTTCAATCATGGGTATCGGACCTGTTGCAGCTACAAAGAAGGCTATGGCTAAGGCTAACTACAAGATTGAAGACTTCGATATCATCGAAGCTAACGAAGCATTTGCAGCTCAGTCAGTTGCAGTTGGTAAGGATCTTGGTATTGATGTTGATAAGCAGCTTAACCCTAATGGTGGTGCTATCGCACTTGGTCACCCAGTTGGAGCTTCAGGCGCTCGTATCCTTGTTACACTTCTTCACGAGATGCAGAAGTCAGCTACAGCTAAGAAGGGTCTTGCAACTCTTTGTATCGGCGGTGGTATGGGCTGCGCTACAATCGTTGAGAAATACGAAGCATAATTTAATATTTATATAGAATGGAGATTACAATGGAGTACATTTTATACGAAGTAAACGGTGCAGTTGCTACAATCACAATTAACCGTGAAAAAGCACTCAACGCTCTTAACTCTCAGGTTCTTGATGAACTTAATGAGACTCTTGATAATGTTGATTTAGCTACAGTAAGATGTCTTATCCTTACAGGTGCTGGCGAGAAGTCATTCGTTGCTGGTGCAGATATAGGAGAGATGAGCACACTTACAAAGGCTGAAGGTGAAGCATTTGGTAAGAAGGGTAATGATGTATTTAGAAAACTCGAAACATTCCCTATTCCAGTAATTGCAGCTATCAATGGTTTTGCACTTGGTGGTGGATGTGAGATTTCTATGAGCTGTGATATCAGAATCTGTTCTGACAATGCTATGTTTGGTCAGCCAGAAGTTGGTCTTGGTATTACACCTGGATTTGGTGGTACACAGAGACTTGCTCGTCTTATCGGTGCTGGTATGGCTAAGCAGCTTATCTATACAGCTAGAAACATCAAGGCTCCAGAAGCATATAGAATCGGTCTTGTTAACCAGGTCGTTTCTGCAGAAGTTGATGAAGCAGGCAACGTAGTTAAGTCAGCTAAGGAAGCTCTTATGGAAGCAGCAAACAAGATGGCTTCTACAATTGCAGCTAACGCTCCTATCGCAGTTCGTAACTGCAAGAAGGCAATCAACGATGGTCTTCAGGTAGATATGGACAAGGCAATCGTTATCGAAGAGAAGCTCTTTGGTGATTGCTTCGAGACAGAAGACCAGAAGGCTGGTATGGGCAACTTCCTTGAGAAGGACAAAGAAAAGAAACTTAAAGTTGTACCTTTCAAGAACTGCTAATTTATTGTAAATAACACTGCCTCTTATGAGGCAGTGTCTTTGTGCGTTTAGGAGTATCTATTTCTAAACATGAAATTATATAACATTATTAATTATTTATAAGGAGGACAACACAATGAAGGTTGGTGTTATCGGTGCAGGAACAATGGGCCAGGGCATTGCTAAGGCATTTGCTCAGACAGAAGGCTATGAAGTTGCACTCTGCGATATTAAGCAGGAGTGGGCTGAAGGCGGAAAAGACAAAATCAAGAAGGGTTATGCTAGACTTGTAGAAAAAGGAAAGATGACACAGGAAGCTGTTGACGCTATCGTTAACAAGATCACTCCTGGTCTTAAGGAAGACCTTTGCAAGGATTGCGACCTTATCGTTGAAGCAGCATTCGAAGATATGCAGGTTAAGAAGACAACATTTGCTGAACTTGACAAGATTGCTAAGCCAGAATGCGTATTCGCTTCTAATACATCTTCACTTTCAATCACAGAAATCGGAAACGGTCTTAACAGACCTATGATCGGTATGCATTTCTTCAACCCAGCAGATCGTATGAAGCTTGTTGAAGTTATCGCTGGTGTTAATACACCTGCAGAGACAGTTGAGACAATCAAGAAGATCTCTGAAGAAATCGGAAAGACAGCAGTACAGGTTAACGAAGCAGCAGGTTTCGTAGTTAACCGTATTCTTATCCCAATGATCAATGAAGCCGCTTTCATCAAGATGGAAGGTGTATCTGATATCGAAGGTATCGATGCAGCTATGAAGCTTGGTGCTAACCATCCAATGGGACCACTTGAGCTCGGTGATTTCATCGGTCTTGATATCTGCCTCGCTATTATGGATGTTCTTTATAAGGAGACAGGCGATTCTAAGTATCGTGCTTGTCCACTTCTTAGAAAGATGGTTCGTGGTGGTAACCTTGGTTGCAAGTCTGGTAAGGGATTCTACATCTACAATGCAGACCGCACAAAGACAGCAGTTGATGCACAGTAATAGAACCACAACAGTATGATTTTTAACTGACCTGTGGCTGATAGCCACAGGCGGTTTTAAGAAATAAGATAAACGGAGGATTTAAAATCATGGATTTTACATTGAGCAAAGAACATGAGATGGCAAGAACATTGTTCAAAGAATTTGCTGAGAACGAAGTTAAGCCACTTGCTCAGGAAATCGACGAAAACCACAGATTTCCAAGAGAAACAGTTGATAAGATGGCTAAGTATGGCTTTTTAGGTATTCCTGTACCAAAGGAGCTTGGTGGTCAGGGTTGTGATCCGCTTACATACGTTATGTGTGTAGAGGAAATGAGTAAAGTTTGCGGTACTACAGGTGTTATCGTATCAGCACATACATCACTTTGTGTTGATCCTATCCAGACATTTGGTACTGATGAACAGAAGAAGAAATATCTTCCAGACCTTGCTTCTGGTAAGAAGCTTGGTGCTTTCGGTCTTACTGAGCCAGGTGCTGGTACAGATGCACAGGGACAGCAGACTAAGGCTGTACTCGATGGAGATGAGTGGATTCTTAACGGATCTAAGTGCTTCATTACAAATGGTAAGGAAGCTGACGTATATGTAATCTTCGCTGTAACAGGTAAGATTGAGAAGCGCGGTAAGATGATGAAAGAGATTTCAGCATTTATCGTAGAAAAAGGTACACCAGGATTTACATTCGGTACTAAGGAAAACAAGATGGGTATCTGCGCATCTTCAACATACGAGCTTATCTTCACAGATTGCCGTATTCCTAAGGCTAACCTTCTTGGCGCTCAGGGTAAAGGTTTCAACATCGCTATGCACACACTTGATGGTGGTCGTATCGGTATTGCAGCTCAGGCTCTTGGTATTGCAGAGGGTGCTCTTGAAACAACTATCCAGTATGTAAAGGAAAGAAAGCAGTTTGGTCGTGCTATCGCTGCATTCCAGAATACACAGTTCCAGCTTGCTGATATGGCTACTAAGGTAGAGGCTGCTAAGCTTCTTGTATATCAGGCAGCTATGAAGAAGGCTGAGTACACAAAGAATCCTAAGGTTTCTTACTCAGTTGAAGCAGCTATGGCTAAGCTTTACGCAGCAGAAGTTGCTATGGAAGTTACTACTAAGTGTGTTCAGTTACACGGTGGTTATGGATACATTAGAGAATATGATGTTGAGCGTATGATGCGTGATGCTAAGATCACAGAAATCTACGAAGGAACATCAGAAGTTCAGAGAATGGTTATCAGCGCTAACTTACTTAAGTAGTCTGAACCGGGCAAAATAAATTAAAGGAGATAAGATACAATGAAAATTGTTGTTTGTATTAAACAGGTTCCTGATACAAAGGGTGGCGTTAAGTTTAATCCTGACGGAACTCTTGACAGAGCATCTATGCTTGCAATCATGAACCCTGATGATAAGGCTGGTCTTGAGGCAGCACTTAAATTAAAGGATGCAGATCCAGAAAATACAGAGGTTACTGTACTTACAATGGGTCTTCCAAAGGCAGCAGATGTACTTCGCGAAGCTATTGCAATGGGCGCAGATAAGGGCGTTCTTGTAACAGATAGAGTACTTGGTGGAGCTGATACATGGGCTACATCAACAACTATCGCTGGTGCACTTAGAAATATTGATTACGATCTTATTATTACAGGTCGTCAGGCTATCGATGGTGATACAGCTCAGGTTGGTCCTCAGATAGCTGAGCACCTTGGTCTTCCTGTTATTTCATATGCTCAGGAAATTAAGGTTGAAGGAGATAAGGTTATCGTTAAGCGTCAGTATGATGATAGATATCACATGCTTGAAGTTAAGATGCCATGTCTTGTAACAGCTCTTTCAGAACTTGGCACACCAAGATACATGACTCCAGGCGGAATCTTCGATGCTTGTAAGGCAGAGATTACTACATGGGGCAGAGCTGATCTTAAGGACGTTGAAGATTGCAACTTAGGTCTTGCAGGTTCACCTACAAAGATCGCTAAGGCATCTGATAAGGTTCGTAAGGGTGCAGGCGAGAAGGTTACTCCAGATTCTCCAGATGAGGCAGTAGCTTATATCGTTGGCAAGTTAAAAGATAAGCACGTTATCTAATCTGTTGAAAGGAGACATATATAATGAATTTAGAAGAATATAAGGGAGTATTCGTCTTTGCTCAGCAGGTTGATAATGAAGTCTGCGGTATAGCATACGAATTACTTGGTAAAGCAAAAGAATTAGCACAGCCACTTAACACACAGGTTACAGCAGTACTTATTGGTTCTGACGTAAAGAATCTTGTTGATAGCCTTGCTGAGTACGGTGCAGACAGAGTCATCGTTGTTGATGATCCTGAACTTAAAGAATACAGAACAGAGCCATATGCACACGCTCTTTCATCTGTTATCAATGAATACAAGCCAGAGATCGTTTTAGTTGGTGCTACAGCTATCGGTCGTGATCTTGGTCCTACAGTTTCTGCAAGAGTTGCTACAGGTCTTACAGCTGACTGTACAGTACTTGAGATCGGTGATTTCCCACTTGTTGCTATTCCTGGTAAGGAATCAGAGCAGAAGCACAATCAGCTTCTTATGACTCGTCCAGCATTCGGTGGTAACACAATCGCTACAATCGCTTGTCCTAACAACCGTCCACAGATGGCTACAGTTCGTCCTGGTGTTATGCAGAAGATTGAGCCAGTTAAGGGCGCTAAGGCAGAAGTTATCGAATACAACCCAGGATTTACTCCTAACAACAAGTATGTTGAGATCAAGGAAGTAGTTAAGGCTGTATCTGATGTTAAGGATATTATGGATGCTAAGATCCTTGTATCTGGTGGTCGTGGTGTTGGTTCTCCAGAGAACTTCAAGATTCTTGAGGATCTTGCAGAAGCACTTGGTGGACAGGTATCATGCTCACGTGCAGTTGTTGATTCAGGCTGGAAGCCAAAGGAACTCCAGGTTGGTCAGACAGGTAAGACAGTTCGTCCTAACGTATACTTTGCTATCGGTATTTCTGGTGCTATCCAGCACGTTGCTGGTATGGAAGAATCAGACATCATCGTTGCAATCAACAAGGATGAAGATGCTCCTATCTTTGACGTAGCTGACTATGGTGTAGTTGGTGATCTTAATAAGATTGTTCCACAGCTTACAGAGCAGATTAAGAAAGCTATTGCTGAGAAATAAATCTTAATACTTGATAAAGTATATTAAATAAAAACTGGCAGTATTTATTCTTTATAGAATATCTACTGCCAGTTTTTTGAATTTAGATTAGTGTCTTCATATCATCAGGAAAGTCTGCCTGGAAGGTCATCTCTTTAAGTAGTGTTGGATGGGTAAATGTCAGCTTACCTGCATGCAGTGCTTGTCGTTCCATCGTTTTATCATCGGGGTTATATAGAATATCACCTAATAGTGGATGACCAAGATATTTCATATGAACCCTTATTTGATGGGTCCTTCCTGTCTCAAGGCTGAATTCCACTAGGCTTCTGCTATTTTCTAATTCTTTTATTACCTTATAGTTAGTTATGGCTCTTTGTCCATTCTCAAAATCAACGCATCTTTCTATACAGGATTCTTCTTTTCTGGCTATTGGAGCCTCTATTCTTCCTTCTTTATCATCAAATATGCCGTCTACTATGGCTGTATAGGTTCTTTTTATCTGTCTATCTTTCATGGCTTTAGAAAGAATAGCAGCGCTTAATGCATTCTTAGCAATAAGAGTAAGTCCGCTGGTATCTTTATCAAGCCTGTTTATACATCTGAATATAAAAGGTGAAGTATCATTTCGGTAGTAATAGGCCAGGGCATTGGCCAGTGAATTCTCATAGTTATTAATTGACTGATGAATAGGCATATTAGCAGGTTTATTTACAAGAAGGATATCTTCATCTTCATATACTATGTCAAATGCAAGCTTGACCGGAAGCAGGCTTTCATTAGCCTCTATTTCATCTATGAATATTTCTACCTGATCACCTTCATGAATAACGGAATTAAGATAGGAGTATTTCTTATTTATCTTACATAAGGAAGTATCTTTTCTAAGATCTTTTAATATGCTTGAGGGATAAGAATGCAGCTCAAGATAGTTAGAGAGTTTCAATCCGTCATATTCTTTATTTATGGTGTATTCAAGCTTTCTGTTCATGGGTTTATTATACAACGTTTATTTAAATAACAAATATGAATATTGAGCCTAAATAGAAGTATTTTCAGCATATAAAGGTAATTAATATAGCTTAACGCTTGACATAATACATAATAAGACTTAATCTAGTATTGAATACTACATCAAGTAAAGGAGGAGATTATTATGAATTATAAACTACTAACAGATTCATCAGCAAACTTACCACTTAAGATGCTTGAAAATAACCGGGTATCCTGCATATCTCTTCCATTTTGCATTAATGGAAAAAAAGAGATGTTTTGTCCTGATATTAAAAAATTTAATGCAAAAAGATATTACGAGAGATTAAGATATGGACTTAAGATTACAACATCCCAGATAGGTCCAGAAGCCTATATAGAGGCATTTGAAAATATAGTAAAAGAAGGCCAGGATCTTCTTTATCTTTCTATGTCATCTGGAGTAAGCGGTACATATAATAATGCAGTATTTGCTGCAAATGAACTAAAAGAAAAATATCCTGAAAGAAAGATATTAGTATTAGATACTAAGGCATCCTCGCTTGGAGAAGGTCTTATAGTTTTACATGCTATAGAAAATCGTGATAAGGGATTAAGTATAGAAGATAACTACAATGAACTTACTGAATATGTAGACAGTATGTATGCAGTATTTACTATCGATAATCCTGAGGCTCTTGAAAAATCAGGAAGAGTCAAAGAAAAAAGCTGCATAATAGACAATGTTCTTGGAATAAAGAATATATTTAAAGGCAATAGCGAAGGAAAAATCGAACCTATAAGAAAGGTTAGAAGTTCAAGAAAAGCTATTGAATATATGGCTGAAAAATATAACAGCCTGGTTAAAGATGCTAAAAATCAGATTGTATGTATCAATCATGCCAACAATGAAGCCGGAGCAAAACTTCTTAGCAGCCTGATAAATAAGGCCAATCCACCAAAGAAAATTCTGGAAGTTCCTTATGAACCTGTAACAGGAGCCCATGTTGGCTCAGGGGCACTTGCCCTATATTTTATAGGAGATAAGCAGGTTAGAACAAAATAATAATATTTTTTTAGCACAGGCCCTCATATCACTTATGTGATATGGGGGCTTTTATATTGATACTTAAGCCGTATTATGGTAAAATCTTATTTTGTTAGTTTGGTTTACTATGCCAAAAAATAAGAACTACGACTTTAGGTGCAAAGTAGCGCACTGGTCGCAAATATATTTATAAGAAATAAGGAGTTTTGGAAATGAGCAAAGGATTCGATGATTTATTATCAAAGGTTTCTCAGTGTAGTAAGAAGAAGGTTTCTGTAGCAGTAGCACAGGATGGCCCTGTACTTGAAGCTGTAGAGGAAGCTAGAAAGAGAAATATCGCAGACGCTATTTTAGTAGGCGATGCTGATAAGATTAAGCCAATTGCAGACGAACTCGGTATTGATCTTGGTAACTTCGAAGTTATAGATGTTAAGGATGATGTTGAAGCAGCTACTAAGGCAGTTTCACTTGTACACGAAGGTAAGGCTGATATGTACATGAAGGGTCTTATCAATACTAAGGACTTCCTTAAGAGTGTTCTTAATAAGGAAGTTGGTCTTCGTACAGACAAGACTTTATCTCATGTATGTGTATTTGAAATCAAGGGACGTGAAGGACTTTTATTCTTAACAGACGTTGCTTTCCTTCCATATCCATCACTTGATGATAAGGTTGCAATTATTAATAATACAGTAGAAATCGCTCAGGCTTGTGGTATAGATACTCCTAAGGTTGCTCCAATAGCAGCTGTTGAAGTTGTAAATCCTAAGATGCCTGTAACAGTTGAAGCAGATGAACTTACTAAGATGAATGCTGAAGGAAAGATCACAGGTTGTATAGTAGATGGTCCTCTTTCACTTGATCTTGCAATTGATAGGGAAGCTGCTAAGCATAAGGGAGCTGAAGGTAGAAAGATCGTTGGTGATGCAGATATTCTTCTCTTCCCAGATATTCATGCAGGTAATATTACATACAAGGCTCTTACACATCTTTGCGATTGTAAGAATGGTAATATATTAACTGGTACAAAGGCACCTGTTATCCTTACATCTCGTTCAGATTCTACAGAAGTTAAGGTTAACTCATTAGCTCTTGGAGCAGTTGTAGCAGAGTCACTTAAGAACAACTAATAGGAGGATTTAATATGTCTTACAAGTTATTAATTATCAATCCAGGTTCAACATCTACAAAGATTGGTGTTTTCGAAGATGAGAATATGCTCTTCGATGAGACACTTCGTCATACAACAGAAGAAATCGCTCAGTACGATTCTATATTTGCTCAGAAAGACTTTAGAAAGAATATAATTACAGATTTCCTTAAGAACAAAGGTATGGATCTTAAGGAGTTCGATATTGTTGTTGGTAGAGGCGGTATGCTTAAGCCTATCCCAGGTGGTACATATCCTGTATCAGATGCTCTTTTAGAGGATCTTAAGATTGGTAAGCAGGGACAGCACGCTTCAAACCTTGGTGGTATTCTTGCAAAGGAAATTGGTGATGAAATCGGTGCTAAGTCATTTATCGTTGACCCAGTTGTTGTTGACGAGCTTGAGCCAGTTGCAAGATATTCTGGTGTACCAGAACTTCCAAGAACTTCAGTTTTCCATGCTCTTAACCAGAAGGCTGTTGCTAAGAGATATGCTAAGGAAATCGGAAAGAAATATGATGAATTAAATCTTATCGTTGTTCACATGGGTGGTGGTGTATCAGTAGGTGCACACAAGAATGGTAAGGTTGTTGATGTATTTAACGCTCTTGATGGTGATGGAGCATTTTCTCCAGAACGTGCAGGTGGCGTACCTTCAGGTGCTCTTGTTAAGATGTGCTTCTCAGGAAAGTATTCTGAAGCAGAAGTTTACAAGAAGATAGTTGGTAACGGTGGTTTCAATGCTTATCTTGGAACTAATGACGCTAGAGTCGTTGAAGATATGATTAAAGATGGTGATAAGAAGGCAGAAGAGATATATAACGCATTTATATATCAGGTATGCAAGAATGTTGGCGCTCAGGCAGCTGTACTTGAAGGTAAGGTTGACCAGATCGTTGTAACAGGTGGTATTGCTTATTCTAAGCTTGTTATCGCTGAATTTACTAAGAAGCTTAGCTGGATTGCTCCACTTACAGTATATCCAGGTGAGGATGAATTACTTGCTCTTGCACAGGGTGCACTCCGTGTTATGAACGGCGAAGAAAAGGCAATGGAGTACTAAAAAGATACTTGCTGGAAAGGTACTATCTATATGAGTTTTGTTACTAAATTATTTGGTACACATAGTGACCATGAATTAAAAAGAATAACACCTATTGTTGATAAAATCGAAAGCCTGAGACCAGATATGCAGGCACTTTCAGATGACCAGCTTAGGGAGAAAACACAGGAATTTAAGAAAAGATTATCAGAAGGTGAAACTCTAGATGATATTCTTCCAGAGGCATTTGCAGTTGTAAGAGAAGCTGCAAAGCGTGTTCTTAATATGGAGCACTATAGGGTGCAGCTTATTGGTGGTATTATTCTTCATCAGGGTAGAATCGCCGAGATGAGAACTGGTGAAGGTAAAACACTTGTATCAACATCTGCAGCTTATCTCAATGCTCTTGAAGGTAAAGGTGTATACATCGTAACTGTTAACGACTATCTTGCAAAGCGAGATGCTGAGTGGATGGGACAGGTACATGAATTCCTTGGACTTAAAGTTGGTGTTGTCCTTAATGACATGACTAACGATGAGCGTAGAGAAGCTTACAAATGCGATATTACATATGTAACAAATAATGAACTTGGCTTTGATTATCTTAGAGATAACATGGTCATATATAAGGAGCAGTTAGTTCTTAGAGGACTTAACTACGCTATCATCGATGAGGTTGACTCGGTTCTTATCGACGAGGCCAGAACTCCACTTATTATTTCTGGACAGAGTGGTAAGTCAACAAAGTTATATGAAGTATGTGATGTTCTTGCTAGACAGCTTAAGAGAGGCGAGGATGTTGGTGAACTTTCGAAGATGGATGCCATTATGGGTATCGAACAGGAAGAGACTGGTGACTTTGTCGTTAATGAGAAGGATAAGGTTATCAACCTTACAGCTCAGGGTATCTCTAAGGTAGAAAACTTCTTCAAGATTGAGAACCTTGCAGATCCAGAAAACCTGGAGATTCAGCATCATGTTATGCTTGCACTTCGTGCTAACAACCTTATGTATAAGGATCAGGATTATGTAGTTTCAGATGATCAGGTTCTTATTGTAGATTCATTTACAGGTCGTATTATGCCAGGTAGAAGATTCTCAGATGGTCTTCATCAGGCAATCGAAGCTAAGGAACATGTTAAGGTTAAGAGAGAGTCGAAGACTCTTGCTACTATTACATTCCAGAACTTCTTCAACAAGTTTGACAAGAAGGCTGGTATGACAGGTACAGCTCTTACTGAAGAAAGAGAATTCAGAGAAATCTACGGTATGGATGTTATTGAGATTCCAACTAACAGACCAGTTGCCCGTATTGACCATCAGGATGCTGTATATAAGACAAAGAAAGAAAAGCTACATGCTATAGTTGAGGCTGTTAAGGAAGCTAAAGAAAAAGGACAGCCTGTACTTGTAGGTACAATTAATATCGATGCATCAGAAGAAATATCAAGACTTCTCCAGAAGGAAGGTATTCAGCATAAAGTGCTCAATGCCAAATTCCATGAGATGGAAGCTGAGATAGTTGCTGATGCGGGTATTCACGGTGCCGTAACTATTGCCACTAACATGGCAGGTCGTGGTACTGATATTAAGCTTGATGAAGAGTCTAAAGAACTTGGCGGACTTAAGATAATTGGTACAGAAAGACATGAATCTAGACGTATCGATAATCAGCTCCGTGGTCGTTCAGGTAGACAGGGTGACCCAGGTGAGTCTAAGTTCTATATCTCACTTGAAGATGACCTTATGAGACTCTTTGGTTCTGATACACTTATTAAAGTATTCAACTCTCTTGGTATTCCTGAAAATCAGGAAATCGAGCACAAGATGCTTACTAAGGCTATTGAGAATGCTCAGAAGAAGATTGAGAGCAATAACTTTGGTATCAGAAAGAATCTTCTTGAATACGATCAGGTTATGAACGAGCAGAGAGAGATTATCTATGCTGAGCGTCTCCGCGTTCTTAATGGAGAAAGCATGAGAGATGTTATCTACAAGATGATAACAGATATTACTGAAGCTGCCGTTGATACTGTTATTGGTGATGATACCAATGAGAATACTTGGGATTATAAGGAACTTAATGAACTTCTTCTCCCAATTATCCCTCTTATTCCTATTACACCAGAGCGTGCAGAGAAGACTAAGAATAAGTTAAAACAGCAACTTAAGGAAGAGGCTGTTAAGTTATATGAAGCAAAAGAAGCTGAGTTCCCTGAACCAGAAGCTATAAGAGAAGCAGAGCGTGTTATCCTTCTTAAGGTTATTGATAGAAAATGGATGGATCACATCGATGATATGGATCAGCTTCGTCAGGGTGCTGGACTTGCTGCATATGGTAACAAGAACCCAGTTGTTGAATATAAGAACGCTGGTTATGATATGTTTGATGCCTTAACAGAGGCAATCAAGGAAGACACTGTAAGACTTCTGTTTAGAATCAAGGTTGAACAGAAGGTTGAGCGTGAGCAGGTGGCTAAGGTTACTGGTACTAACAAGGATGACACTCTTGTTAAGGGACCTAAGAAGAGAGAGTCGCAGAAGATTTATCCAAACTCTCCATGCCCATGCGGAAGCGGCAAGAAATATAAGCAGTGCTGTATGTTAAAAGGAATGTAATATTTCATTATGATAGAACTTGATCAGATGAAAGCTGAGATACTCTCTTACGAGACTTCAATGAAGGAAGTGAGGGAGTCTCTTAGTATAGAGGCAAAATTAAAAAGAATAGAAGAACTTGATCTCGAGATGGCTGCACCAGGTTTTTGGGATGATCCAGAAAGATCAAACCAGATTATGAAGGAAGCCAAGAATATGAAGGATACTGTTGAAGGGGTTAACGGACTCTTTCAGAAATATGACGATATCCTTACCCTTATTGAGATGGGATATGAAGAGAATGATGAGTCTCTCATTCCTGAGATAAGAGCTGAGCTTGATGAATATATTAGCAAGCTTGACGAGATGCGTCTTGGAACTCTTCTTACAGGTGAGTATGACAAGAACAATGCTATTCTTAGAATCAATGCAGGCGCAGGTGGTACAGAAAGCTGCGACTGGGCTGGTATGTTATATCGTATGTATACACGCTGGGCTGAAAAGAAGGGCTTTTCTCTGGAAGTTCTTGATCTTCTTGACGGTGACGAAGCAGGTATAAAATCTGTTTCATTCCAGATTAATGGTGAGAATGCCTATGGCTATCTTAAATCAGAGCAGGGTGTTCACAGATTAGTTAGAATATCTCCATTTAACGCACAGGGTAAGAGACAGACTTCATTCGTATCTCTTGATGTTATGCCGGAAATCGTTGGTGATGGTGGTATAGAAATTAAGGATGACGACCTTAGAATAGATACTTACAGATCAAGTGGTGCTGGTGGACAGCATATCAATAAAACTTCTTCTGCTATCCGTATTACACATATTCCTACAGGAATAGTTGTACAGTGTCAGAATGAAAGATCACAGCATCAGAACAAGGATAAGGCTATGCAGATGCTCCGTGGTAAGTTACTTGCTCTTAAAGAACAGGAAGAGGAAGCTAAGCTTAAGGGTATCCAGGGTGATCTTAAGGCTATAGGCTGGGGAAGCCAGATTAGATCTTATGTACTTCAGCCATATCAGATGGTTAAAGACCATAGAACTAATGAAGAATGTAGCAATGCTGACGCAGTTTTAGACGGCGATATAGACAGATATATCAATGCATATCTTAAGAAGAAAAGTCAGGGTACTTTAGAAGAAGTATAATTATGCTCCTGTCTTTTGGTCTACAAGGTTAAGATAGAAGCTGGTATATGTCATATACATATATGGCATAACCCATAAAAGACCTATTCCGAAGCTAAGGATACCGAAGAATAAAAGTGGTATAAATGATAGCTGCATACGGATAAATCTAACCTTCTGACCCTTCATAAGCCATCTTGAAAGCATAAGAATATCTTTAAGATTTCTATTTGGATAATCACAAAGAATGAAGAATACCTGAGAGTATCCTAAATAGAATAGATAGTATATTAATAAACCGATAAATAAAATACCTATACTTATATAACCTGCATATTTCATGTGCAGGTTATATTTATTTAGTATTAAAAAAACTATAGATGGACTACAGCACAGATATAATACAAGATTCATCATTACAGAATAAAGAAGAGCTGTATTAGACTTAATTACTATAAAATATAACAGGTCGAATGTTGAAGTTTCTTTTTTACAAGCCAGCTTAATAAAAAATGAATAAAGGCCAGCTCTAAGAACATATAATAAAATCATTCCACAAAGGTATAGAAGTGTGGAAATTAAAAATGCATCAGCTGATCTGTAATCTGCTACAGGAAGGATGCTGATGATAATATTAGTGATTAGAAGATATGCAACAAATATCTTTATTACATTACTAAAGTGTCCGGCTAGATTAAGTCGGGCACTTGATTTTAAACTAGCTATTGATTTTAATTCTGTCATGTAACTACCTGGTCTTAAACCTTTGTATCTATATTAGAACCTGCAAATGCATCATAATTTGCAGATTTTTGATTCTGTGAGTACTTATCTCCTGGATACTTTATCTGAGTGGTAGTAGTACCACCGGCTATATAAGCACGGCCACATTCTGGGCATATAGCCATCTTAATTGCAACAGAAGCCTGCATAACTTTACCGCCAGCCTTGCTTGCTTTGGCATAGGCATTGCTAACATGCTCCTGCTCATGAGCACGAACCATGGAAGGTGCAGCCTCTGGAGATATCTTTGCTGGAGATTTGAATGAAACCATCTCATCAGAACCGTCTACATATTTTCGGTTCTTACATGTTTGGCATTCACCCTTTTTCTCGGCTTTACCTACAGCTTTAGAATCTTCTTTGGATTCAGATGTAGCGGAAACGCCATCAGCTGGAGAGGTATTACTTACTCCATTAAATGAAGGGCTGTAATTATATGAAATTGGACCAAAACCTGATATTCGTCCTACCATATCTTGCCTCTAATATCTTAAAAAAATGATTTCTTTAATTCTTTAAATAAATCGCTTGCTGTCATACCATATGTCTGCATAAAGATGTCATCTACATTCTTTCTATATACAGGGTCATTAATATATGCGTTTATGTTTGATATTAATGAAACTACAGCTAATACTATTGCAAATAGTCCAAGTGAAATTGCTATCTTTGCTTTTGAATCAGTTTTTGCTGTACCATCTTTAGAAAGTGCAGCAAATATAACTGCAAGGCTTCCAAATACTAAACCACCAAGAACTGAGGTGGAAAATAATAAAGCCAGTGCGCCAAATGCTATAGCTGGATTAATAAATGAATTTTTGGCTGGCATATTCTAAACTCCAAACTGTAAGAAACTATTCTTACAGTATATATTATACCACATAAGCAGGAGCCAAGTGAACATAAATGTTCATTTGGCGACGCTAAGTGATAACAATCGCTTGCGATTGTTATATCACAATTTTTAATTTAAAACAGCCGCCAAGCGGCTGTTTTGCTAATTAGGTATAATCACATTCATATCTACTTTACCGTCTATTCCAGGTACTTCGAATTTCTCACTATATTGCCACATCCTAACCTTATAAGGATAGTAGATATAGGAACTGTAAAATGCATACCAAACATCATATTCTGCAAGTTCATCCATATTAAGCATGGCAAATAGTGAATAGGTATTACCGTATATCATAGGAGTGTAACCTTTTTCTTTAACCTGATCGCAGAAAAGTTTTACATATTCAGTTCGTTCTTCTTTGCTAATAGTATTACCTCTGGCAGAACTGTCATCAACTTTTTCAATATCAATAACCACAGGGCAGTTAATCTTATATGGTGCTATAGTTTCAAGAACAAAGTCGATTTCTTCCTGTATCTCGTCCTTACTTGTGGCCTGAGAGAAGAAGTAGACTCCTACATCTATATTATTTTCAAGAGCACCTTTTACATTGTTCTCAAATTCTTCGTCGGCTACCATCTTTCCAGAACCATATCCTCTAAAGCCGGTTCTTATCATAGCGAATTTTATATTTCCACCCTCAGCAACCTTTTCCCAGTCAATAGTTCCCTGATGGGCTGATACATCTATACCTGCAAGAAAGTCTTCTTTATTATCGCCATTAAAAATAACATATCCATCATCATCTTTACTGAAACTATCTTTCTTAAAGTCGTTTTTAGGAATATTGTCAGATATGTCGTCGAAGTGATATCCATCAGGAGCTAGATATACTATCTTTTCAGGAAACATAGTTCTAAGCATCTCTGCTTCGTTAGGATTAGGAACAGACATCATCTCTACTATCTGAGCCTTTACTTCTTCTTTTCCTAATAAAGAGGCGTTGGCACTAGCGCTGCTAATAAGACCATCCAGCTCATCAGGTGAAAGTGTTACATTATCTGTGGCCTCTGCCTTAGCTTTTAATTTATCTAAATTTTCATCTGCTTTTCCAAGTTTAGATGAAGTAATTATGCAAAGTACCAGACATACTATAGTTGAAAGAAAAAGTACTGCACATGGAAGTAAAAGAGGGTTATAGCGAGTCTTCTTTTTAGGACTTTTCTTTCTGTTGTTATTAGTAGGGCTGCTTGTTGTTTTTTCTGGCATAAGTCTTCTCCTGCATATTATCTATATATACATGATGGTAACAAATTTAATGCTTCTTCTCAAGAAGTGGGAGACATTATTATATTTGCCTTTATGCCCATTTATTGCTATTATAGAATGATGAAATTTAAATGGAGTAGTGCGCCTATATGGAAGAAGAAATACTTGAAAATGAAAAACTAGAATTTGATGTAACTATGACAGATTCTATTCTTTATGATTATCAGATATACAATTCATACTGCAAATCTTCTAATGGTATGATTGGTACTTGTATTGGCACTCTTGCTATTATACTTGGACTAGCTTATAACTACGTAGCATTTATCATTATGGGAGTTGTTCTTGTTTTCTATACTCCAATCAGCTTAAAGCTTAGATGTAAAACTGTGGTTGCTAATAATAAAGCATTTAAAGAGCCGCTTCACTATGTGTTTGATGAGACAGGTATAACTGTGTCTCAGGGAGAAAGTAGCGAGAGCGCTGCCTGGGAGAATATGTACAGAGCAGTTTCTACAAAGCAGAGCATTATTGTTTATACTGCAAAGAAACTTGCCTGGGTATTTCCAAGAAAACAGCTTGGACCAAAACTTCCACAGTTAATTGCTACTATCTCAAGATACATGGAACCATCTAAGGTAAGGATAAGATTCTAAGACATGACTGATGTTATTGAAACATATAGTGAAGAAGAAACATATAAATTAGGTTTTAATATAGGCCAAAAGGCTGAGCCAGGGCTTATTATAACCTTAATTGGAGACCTTGGCGTAGGAAAAACTGTATTTGCAAAAGGTCTTGCAGAAGGCCTTGGTATAGAGGAGGATGTATGTTCTCCAACATTTACCATTCTTCATGAATATCATGAGGGAAGACTAAGTTTATTCCATTTTGATGTATATAGAATAGATGATCCTGATGAGATGTATGAGATAGGATATGAAGATTATTTCTTCGGAGATGGTGTTTGTCTTGTTGAATGGGCAGATAATATATCAGACCTTATACCAGAAACTGCAGGAAGAATAACTATCGAAAAAGACACATCAAAAGGTTTCGATTATAGAAAGATAACCTTGGAGAATATAAAGGTTAACTAACAGAGGTGACAAGTGAAGATATTAGGTATTGATTCGTCAGGCAATGTAGGCAGCGTAGCTTACGTTTCAGACGGTGTAGTTATATCAGAATATACTTTAAATAATAAAAAGACACATTCTCAGACACTGCTACCTATGATTGATGATATGGTAAAGAAGGCTGAGATTAACTTAGACGAGTTAGATGCTATAGCAATAAGCCAGGGACCAGGTTCATTTACAGGACTTAGAATAGGCTCTGCAACTGCTAAGGGAATAGCATACGTAAAGGATATTCCTATTGTTCCTGTATATACAACAGAGGCACTATGCTACAACTTATACGGAGAGACTGGTCTTATCTGTCCAATTATGGATGCAAGAAGAGGGCAGGTTTATACAGGAATATTTAACTTTTCAGAAGATGGAAGCTTAGAAACATTACTAGAAACTACAGCTTTATCAATAGAAGAACTCTTGGAAAAATTAGCAGAATTTAACCAGCAGGTAACCTTCCTTGGTGATGGGGTAGATGTATTTAAGGATAAGATAAAAGAACTTCTTAAGACTCCTTATAAGTTTGCATTTGGCAATAATAGATTACAAAGAGCTTCAAGTGTAGCTCTTTATGGAGAGATTCTTTTTGAAAAGGGCATAAAGCAGGATGCTGCTTCTCATGCACCTATATATCTAAGAATGTCTCAGGCTGAAAGAGAAAGACTTGAGAAGGAAGGCAAGGCTTAATGAATCTTCTAATTAGAAAGATGAATGAAGAAGATATCGAAGCTGTAACCGCTTTAGAAGCTGCTTCATTTACTACTCCCTGGAGTAAGGATGCCTTCACTAGTTCTCTTAAAGATTCCAATTATAGGTTTTTTGTAGCTTACGATGGGGATATACATATTGGAACAGTGGGATTCACTTTAACTAAGCCTGAAGCAGATATATCCAATGTATGTGTTAGCACATCTTATAGAAGACAGGGTATAGCCTATAAACTTTTAGCTTATGGCATGGAAGATACTTCAAAAGAAGGAATAACAGATTTTACTTTGGAAGTAAGAGAAGGCAACAAGTCAGCTATAGGTTTGTATAAAAAACTGGGATTTGAATCTGCTGGCATAAGGAAGAATTTCTATTCTAATCCAGTAGAGAATGCCCTAATTATGTGGAAAAAGTAATACAAAGAGGAATTGTATGTTAGATATATGTCTCCTTGGTACAGGAGGAATGATGCCTTTGCCATACAGATGGCTTACGGCACTTATGGCAAGATATAATGGCAAAAGTATATTAATAGATTGCGGTGAAGGAACCCAGATTGCCCTTAAAGAAAAGGGATGGAGTCCTAACCCTATTGATGTTATCTGCTTCACACATTTTCATGCAGATCATATTAGTGGACTTCCAGGTATGCTTCTTACTATGGGCAATGCTGAGAGACATGATCCACTTCTTCTTATTGGACCAAAGGGGCTTACCCGTACAGTTAATGCCCTTAGAACTATTGCTCCTGAACTACCATTTGAGATAGAGTGCGTAGAGATAGAGGGAGACAGTCAGGAATTTGTATTCGATAAGCTTAAGATTAAAGCATTTAAGGTAAAGCACAATGTTACCTGTTATGGCTATACTATCTCTGTTGACAGACTGGGCCGCTTTGATGCGGGCCGCGCAAAAGAACAGGGAATAGATTTAAAATTCTGGAATAAGCTCCAGCATGGCGAAACTGTCACGGATGGAGATAAAGTATATACACCTGATATGGTTATGGGAGAGGCAAGAAAGGGTATAAAGGTTACCTATTGTACTGATACCAGACCTGTACAGAGTATTGTTGACAATGCTGCTGGCTCAGATTTGTTTATATGCGAAGGTATGTATGGAGAGGAAGACAAGATAGATAAGGCTATCTCCCACAAACATATGACCTTTATGGAAGCAGCGAAACTTGCAAAAGACGCTGACGTTAAAGAATTATGGCTCACACATTACAGTCCTGCCCTTACCAGACCTGAGCCATATATGAATGATGTTAGGAAGATATTTCCTAATGCTTTTCCAGGGAAGGACGGAAAAAGCAAAGATCTTCTTTTTGAAGATTAGTAACCGGAGGGGAATTAGTACATGGACCGTGCTAAAACCATAAAAGTCACATTAGTCATGGTAATAATCGTAGCTCTAATAATAGGGTACTACGTTTATTTGACGTCTAAAAATAATGAAGCAGCTTCTAGAAGGGCTCTTGAAAAGAACGTTGAAGAGGAGATGACTCCAGTTCAGGAACTTATTGCCAGAGCTAAATATAAAGAATATCCAGCCACACCAGTTCAGGTTGTTAAATACTATAATGAGATAACCAGATGTTATTACAATGAAACTTATACTGACGAGGAACTGGAAAGCTTAGCCCGCCTTACAAGAGGTTTATTTGACGACGAGCTTGTGGCTAATCAGACAGAAGCAGATTATTTTAACAAGTTAAAAATTGATATACAGAATTTCAAAAATAACAATATAACCATATATTCAGAAGAAGTGTCCAGCACCACAGATGTGGAATACTTTGATCACAACGGCTATGAGTGCGCTAGACTTTATTGTACATATACCTTAAAGTCAGGTACTTCTTACATGCCTTCTAAGCAGGTATTTATCCTAAGAAAAGACCAGGAAGGACACTGGAAGATATTTGGTTTTGATATTACGAAGGAATAAGTATTTATGAGCGAAGATGTTTTAATACTTGCTATTGAAAGCTCCTGCGATGAAACTGCAGCAGCTGTTGTTAAGAATGGCAGAGAATGTTTGTCCAATGCCATATATTCACAAATTGATTTACATACATTATACGGCGGTGTAGTACCTGAGATTGCTTCCAGAAAGCACATTGAAAAGGTTAATCAGGTTATAGATAAAGCCCTTAAGGATGCAGGAGTAACTTTAGATGATATTACTGCAATTGCTGTAACATATGGACCAGGACTTGTTGGTGCTTTACTTGTTGGTGTATCTGCTGCTAAAGCTATAGCATTTGCTTCTGGTAAGCCACTTATTGGTGTTCATCATATAGAAGGGCATATATGCGCGAACTATATTGAAAATCCTACACTCGAGCCACCTTTCCACTGCCTTGTAGTATCAGGTGGACATACTCATCTTGTAAGAGTAGAAGACTATGGCAAGTATACTATACTTGGAAAAACCAGGGACGATGCAGCCGGCGAGGCATTTGACAAGGTAGCAAGGGCTATTGGACTTGGATATCCAGGTGGACCTAAGATAGATAAACTTTCTAATGAAGGTAATCCTGAGGCTATTGTATTCCCAAGAGCCAAGGTTTCTGACAATGTATATGACTTTTCATTTAGCGGCCTTAAGTCGGCAGTTCTTAACTATCTCAATGGCTGCGAGATGAAGGGAGAAGAAGTTAATAGGGCAGACGTAGCAGCTTCATTTCAGAAGTCTGTTATTGACGTATTAGTATCTCATTCTATGGAGGCTCTTGCTGAGCACCATGCAAGCAAATTCGCTATAGCTGGTGGAGTGGCATCCAATGCCCACCTTAGAGAAGCTATGGAGGCAGCCTGCAAGGAAAGAGGTATAGAATTCTATCACCCATCTCCAATATTATGTACAGATAATGCAGCTATGATAGGGGCAGCAGGATATTATGAATATATTGCTGGCACTAGAAGTGGCTATGATCTCAATGCAATTCCAAACTTAAAATTAGGTGAAAGAGCGTGAAAAATATAGCAATCATTCTTTCTGGCGGTGTCGGAAAGAGGATGAATCTTGATATACCAAAACAGTATATGGAGATAGAGGGCAAACCTCTTCTTTATTACACAATCAAAGCTTTCCAGGAAAGCTTTATTGACCATATTATTCTTGTTTGTGGCAAGGATGATATTGAAAATTGTAAGAGCGAATATATTACTAAGTTTGGCTTTAATAAGATTAAGGCTGTTGTAGCCGGTGGTAAAGAAAGGTATAACTCAGTAATTAATGGCCTTAAGGCAGTTAATTGCAACAGTGATGATAATATCTATATTCACGATGGAGCCAGACCTTTTGTTAGCCGGGCTATACTAGATAGAACCAGATTATGTCTTGATAGTGAGAAGGCCTGCATAGTTGGAGTGGCTGTAAAAGATACTATCAAGATAGTGGATGATAATGGCTATGTTGTAGATACTCCTAAAAGGGACAGCTTATATATGATTCAGACCCCGCAGGCATTTAAGTATGAGCTTATTATAGAGGCTTATAACAAGCTTGAAGACCTGGAAAGTAAAGGGAGCATAGCTGACCTTAAGATTACCGATGATGCTATGGTTGTAGAGCATTTTTCTGGACATAAGGTAAAGATTGTTGCTGGCGAATATGAAAATATTAAGATTACATCGCCAGAAGATATTATTACTGCTAAAGAGATTATTAGGGAAAGACAGTTATAGTGAAAAGATTTTACGAATTTGTATACAAACACAGGTTATTATTTTTGATAACCTTTATATGGGCTACCTTATGTCAGGGCTTCCTGCTTCTCAATGGCTATGTTGGAATAGATACTGCAGATGCCTTATTTACCAAGGGGCAGTCTCATTATAATGTGTGCCTTGGCATGGGCAGACAGTGGGTTGTATTCTTAAAATTTCTTACTGGAAATCTTATAATTAATCCATATGTGGTAGGGGGACTTACCCTTATCTTCACATGGATATCTTCTATTATATGGTCTTATCTAATAGTATATATATCGAAGAAAGATGATGAGAGGATGCTTTTAGCATTTTCTTTTGTCCTTCTTTCCTCGCCAATACTAACAGAAACATTCTATTTTAAGGTTCAGTCTACAGAGTTTGCTATTAGTTTTATCTGTGTAGGCTTATCCCTTCTTTGGACTCATATATTCACTGAAAAAAAGAAAATGCTCTATCTTATTGGGGCAGTAGTTATGATGCTTGTTTATATGGGGACATATCAGTCATTTACGCCACTTTATATTGCCGGAGCCCAGATATGTTTTCTTTTTATGTTCTGGATTAGAGATAATGCGGAGTCGAATGGGCTGTTTAAATATATGTGGAAGTATGTAGCTACTTTTGTATGTACTTTTTTAGCGGGCTTTATTTTAAATCAGGTTATTACAAGATTATTCTTTAGTGGTGATTCTTACTACGATAATTTGGTTCACTGGCAGACAGAAAGCTTTACCAGCTGTCTTTACGCAGTGGTTAAGTATATTGGTAGAACTTTAATTAGTAATTCGAAATATTACTCGGCATTCTGCAGTCTGCTTTTAGTTATACTTATAGGCTTAAGTTTAGGTTCGTTTATAAGAAAGAGAACTAAGGAGAACTTTTTCGTTTTATTTGTAACTGCACTTCTTGCTATTGCACCAAGCTATATGGCTATTATTCTTGGCGGTGATATTGTAGTTAGAACACAGGTTACATACCCATTCCTTATGGCAAGTGTGGCAGCAGCTGTATATATTCTTGTAAAAGAGAAAATGCTAGAGAAAGTACCTGCTGCAAGAATATTCTATATAATAATTGCTATCGCAGTATTTCTTATATCATATGTACAGATGTGTTTTGCACTTCGTCTTTCATACACAGACAGAATGAGAAATATAGCTGACGAGAGATTAGCTCACGATATTATTCTGGAGATAGAGAAGTTCCAAAATGAAGACAGGTCTATACCAGTATTCTTTGCCGGAGCATACTATACAGAACTTAATGATTCATGCTTACTTGGCGAGAGTATAGGCAGATCTATGTTTGCCTGGGACACAGAGACAGAACCACTGGGATATTTTAGTAGCAGAAGATGTATAAACTACATAGGACTTTTCGGTTACAAGTATAACTATGTGGAAGATGTTACAGGATTATATGAAAAATGCTCAGCTTTACCATCTTATCCAAATCCAGGATACGTATCTGGAGAAAATGGCGTAATTATGGTGAATCTGGGGGATAAGAAAGACCTTAACAGATAAGCTTTAGATAGCATATATGAGTGAATTTCAAAAAAAATTAAAAAAAATAAAAAAAGTTGTTGACACATGAAATTCGTTTTGCTATTATAACACTTGCGCCGGTCAAGACGGACCGCAAAGAGAATATGGAGAGGTATCGAAGTGGTCATAACGAGGCGGTCTTGAAAACCGTTTGTCGGCAACGGCACGTGGGTTCGAATCCCACCCTCTCCGGTAGGTCGCTCCGACCGAAGAACATTGACAACTAAACAGTAATGCAACCCTGAAAATTTCAAAGAGAAGTTGCTTTTAGATAAGCAACAAAATCTGAAAATTTCAGATTGATTCAAACGAATCGAAAACCAAGTAATAACGGTTAAACTATTTAGCTAGCTTCAAAAGAAGCAGGCAAACTTTTTTATAGAGAGTTTGATCCTGGCTCAGGATGAACGCTGGCGGCGTGCTTAACACATGCAAGTCGAACGG
>JAEEGJ010006657.1_pt1 | contig 34295 bp, 28 predicted proteins | sample 8958761 | NCBI WGS metagenome assembly JAEEGJ01 (sample SAMN16246546, study PRJNA631951) | gut metagenome | biome: gut microbiome; feature: rumen; material: RS-attached | host: Bos | place: Iran: Karaj | collected 2018-10
CACAGTAACTGATAAAAGTGGCCAAACGGCTACCATCAAGGTGACTGTTATAGAAGAGTCCATCAATACCCCTGCAGAAGCTATAGATCTTGGCCTTCCCAGTGGTACGCTGTGGGCTTCATGGAATGTAGGCGCTTCAAAGCCAGAAGAGTCTGGAGATTATTATGCATGGGGTGAAACAGAGTATAAGCAAGATAATTGTACAGTGAGTACATATTCATTCTGCACAGACGGTGATAAGAATACATGTGTCAGTTTAGGCGATATTGCTGGAACTCAATATGACGTTGCCCATGTTAAATGGGGAGATCGCTGGACAATACCGACAATCGAACAAGCTCAGGAACTCTTGGATTATTGCAATTTCGTATGGACCAAAAGAAATTCTGTGAATGGCTTTAATGTAATAGGTCAGAACGGCAACACTATATTTATCCCGGCTTCCGGTTGTCGCCACGGAGGTACTCATCAAAATGATGGAGTTGGAATAGATTTGTGGTTGTCAAAGGAAAGTGAAAGATATAACGATGGTGCAGCGGAAATGACATCTAACCATTATGGAAACAAACCTGAAATCTATCAACATATGTCACGCTATTTTGGACTTTTCGTCCGCCCAGTAATTTGCTCAACTGATAATCCTTTAGCTATATCCTTATCCAATGTTTCTCTGCCTACAGGAGAAGAGTTCACTCTTGATATTATTTCTGGCAACGGGGATTATAAAGTAGATTACGTAGGAGATGCCAGTAAAATCTTTGAGGTCTCAGTAATGGGCTCCAAATTGACAATTAAAACGTTACAAGTAGGCGACGGGAAATTTATTGTCGCAGATATAACTGGCAAAATGGTCACAGTAACCGTCAATGTCACAGACATTTCAGATCAAAAGAATACATATGAGCGTAACGCACTTGTACAATTATTTAAACTTACTAAAGGATCTTATTGGCTTCATAAGGATAATTGGTGTTCCTCCCAGTCACCAGCTCACTGGTATGGTATAACCTATGACGAATATAATGAGCATGTTAAATATATCAATTTGGCAAATAACAATCTTACAGGTAGTATAAGCATCAAAGGATTTGAAAATTTACGCAACATAGATATCAAGGGGAATAACATCTCGTCATTAACCATTGATAGTTGCCCTAAGCTTAACTTAGGTTATGGATTCCGTCTTGATGATATCACATTGGACTTCTTGCAGATTAACAATTGTTTTTATGATTTGGGGCAGCACTTCATGAGAAATGCAAACATCAAAAAAATCCTGTTCACAAATTTCCAGAAATGTGGTAGGATTTTCTTGGAAGGTGTCGTCTCTGACGAGGTGGTTATAAAAGATTGTGTATTTGAAGACCAGGGTGTTGAAGCAAAAGATAATTCAGCAGTTAAGACGATGACTGTTGAAAATTCTACAATAGAAAGTGGACGTTTAGGAGGTGACGTAGATGATTTGGTTATAAAAAATTGTACTATTGGACACTGGTGGGCCATTGGTGCCAAGTCTTCCATCACCATTATAAACTCATATATAGAAGGACATTTGGTTGATTGTTCAGATACTCCCGATGAAGTCAGCAAATATGTTTATAGTGTAATAGAATGAAGAATCAGACTCTCAAATTGTGCACAGTTGGGCAGGACGTTGTGCATGAATGATTACTTTAAATTGATGACAGATATGAAGATTAGTAAATTACTTGTGATTATCATGCTTTTGTTGCCCTTGGCGGCTGTTGCACAGAATAGCGTGGGCACCCTGAAAGCACCGTCTGCTCCTACGCCCATCGAAGTGAGGGAGCGCACTATTCAAGACCTGCTCTATTTCCCATTCTCGTGTATCAGCGATCCGATGACTACCAGAGATATGGCCTGGCAGGTAGTAACGGATACTTTTGGCACCGTCGAGAACATCAACGGCTCCCCGGGTCTCCATGCCGGCGGTGCTTACGATTTCACCTATCGCGGTGTCACCATCGGCCTTTGTTACTTTAGCTGGTACGGCGACAGGACTTGGTATAACTTCTTTTTCAAGACGAGAAACGAGGCATACCAATTCTACAACGACTTGGTCAAGGATATTCGGAATGTAGGCATCCCGCTCACCAAAGACAATGTCTATGGTGGCGTGTCTAACCGCAAAAAGCCTGTTTCCATCTTTAAATGGGTGTACACCTTCCCTCCCGTGAAGGTCACGAAGCCTGGTCCGTCAAACATCGAGCCCGAAGATGCCGTCGGAATGTTCAAAGTGGAACTGGGCGTCTATAAAAGGAAACAAAAATGAAAGACAATCAAGCGGAAAGGTTTCCCGTCGTTGACGAGGAGGGGCGTGTCGTCGGCTCGGCTACGAGGGGCGAGTGCCACGATGGTTCAAAGCGTTATTTACATCCTGTGGTACACCTGCATGTGTTTAATAAGAAGGGTGAGGTGTATCTTCAGAAACGACCGGTGTGGAAGGATATCCAGCCCGGGAAGTGGGACACGTCTGTGGGAGGTCACATTGATGAGGGCGAGACGCCTGAGCAGGCGCTGGTCAGGGAGGTGCGCGAGGAACTGGGCATCACAGACTTCAAGCCCGAAAGGGTAGGGATGTATGTGTTTGAAAGCCGACGTGAGCGGGAACTGGTGTATGTGCACCGCACGACATACGACGGTCCTGTGCGTCCATCGGAGGAGGAGCTCGACGGTGGGTGCTTCTGGACGATAGATGAGATCCGCGACGCCATCGGACAAGAAAAACTCACTCCCAATTTCGAGAGTGAGTTCCAGAGGTTCTTCTTGTAATCAATATCTATTTCATCGCTTATGCCGCGGGGTTATCATGAGCGCTCATGTTCTTGATAAACAGCTCGACCAAACGCTTCGTGATGAAAGTATTCCTAACGGCATGACGCACCTTGTCGGCGAATGATGTCGTGTTGCCGGATGGTTTAGCCGTCTCTGCTTCTGCCACTTGCTGCTCACGCTGGTCGATCTTGGCGCGCAGGCTCGCTGAAGCGTGATTATAAAGGAAATTATAGCAGGGTAGGGTGGCCTTCATAATATAAGGCGTGAGGAAGGTGGTCACCACACTGGATGCCACAATGATAGGATAGATGACAGGATTGAGAACGCCCAGACTGGTACCCAGTGAAGCGATGATGAACGAGAACTCACCGATCTGTACAAACGAGAAACTGGTCAGCATCGAGTCGCGCATGGTCTGACCACCCCACCAGCACCCCAAGGTGCCAAAGAGAATCATTCCGATGATAATTATCAGGCTGACATAGACGATGCTTATCCAGTATTCCGACAATGAAGACGGATCAATCAGCATGCCCACGGAGATGAAGAAGATGGCAGCAAAGACATTCTTCAGCGGTGTCATCAGTTTCTCAATACGATGCGACTCCACCGTCTCAGCAAGGATAGAGCCCATGACAAAAGCACCGAGGGCACTGCTGAATCCGGCTTCCTCAGCCGTCAGCACCATACCTAAGCACAGACCCAGGGAGAGGATAATCAGCGTCTCGTCATTCAGATGTTTTTTTACTTTGCGTATCAGCGTCGGGATAATCAGGATACCGCAGATGAACCATGCTGCCAGCGTGATAGCCAGATCGATGACCTTGCTGACCAGTTCGCCACCTTCGAACTGATGGCGGATAGCGATGCTGGAGAGCAGCACCATCAGTACTACCGCCACCACATCCTCCACAATCAGGATGCTGGTCGCTCCCTTGACGAAACGTTCATTTTTCATGCCTGCCTCGTCAATGGCCTTCATTACAATGGTGGTACTCGACATACAAAGCATGCCCGCCAGGAAAAGGGAGTTGATCATATCAAGCTCAGCATCTACTCCCACCCAATAGCCTAAAGCCATCATGCCTAAGATGATGGTCAATGCGCCTATGGCCGCCACTTTGCCGCTGCTGATGAGGTTCTTCAGCCGGAACTCCAGACCGATGCAGAACAACACGAACAGCACGCCGATGTCGCCCCACGACTTGACGTTAGCCTCATTTACGAGGGTCTCGCCAAACAGATGCGGGCCTACCAAGACACCAGCAACGATATAACCCAGCACCACTGGCTGCTTCAACAACTTAAACACGATGCTGACCACTGCGGCCGTAATCATCAAAATGTATAGATCTTGTACCATAGATTATGAATGAGGAAATCAATAATTATTTCGTCAGTTTCTTGCGCAGGGTGAGGACGTTGAAGCCGCCGATGCGCTCGTAGTTCACGCTGTCCATCAGCTGACGGACAAGGAAGATGCCGAGGCCGCCGATGGAACGGTCTTCTGCCGAGAGCGACGTGTCGACCGATGCCACACTGGTGGGATCGAAACGCTTGCCGCTGTCGGAGATAACGAATTTCAGACGGACATCGTTTGCCTGTACCTCGACGTTGACACTTCCCTTCGTTCCCTCGGGATAGGCATAGTTCATCACATTGACCACGGCCTCCTCGATGGCGAGGTTCATCTGCATGGTGGTAGCCTCATCGAAGCCCATAGCCTCGCAGACATGATCCATGAAGTCTGCCAGCTTAGGCACCTCGGCAATGTCGTTGTTCAACGTGAGGCTACGCTGATAGCGCACGTCGAGCTGCTGCTTGGTGTACTGGATGGCCAGCATCGTCAGGTCATCGCTTTGTTCGGCTCCGTTGACAAACTCCTTCACAGCATTGGTCATGTTCTCAACGAGCTGGGCAGGCTTGTGACTATTGGTGGCCAGAGCCTCTTTGGCGACTTCCAGAATGCGACCCCCAGTAAACTGATCGTGATGGTCATTTTCTGCCTCAGTCAGACCGTCGGTGTAGAGGAAGATGGTGGTATTCTTGTCGATCTGGGCCTCCTGCATCGTGAACTTCCAGTCGCCAATGACGCCGACGGGCAGGTTGGAGTCGCATGGCAGCATGCCGATGTCGGAACCGATGAGCATAGGGGCGTCGTGGCCGGCATTACAATAGCGCAGGCGTCCTGTCGGCAGGTCGAGCACTCCCACGAAGAGGGTCACGAACATGTTCGAGTCGTTGCCTTCGCTCATGGTCTCGTTGAGACGGAGGACGATACGTTCCGGCTGTGACTCATGGGCAGAGACGGTGCGGAACTGGGCTCTTGTGACGGCCATCACCAGGGCGGCGGGCACACCCTTGCCTGAGACATCGCCGATGCAAAAGAAGAGCTTCTCGTCGCGGATGAAGAAGTCGAAGAGGTCGCCACCGACAGCCTTGGCTGGCGTCAGCTGTCCGAAGATGTCGATATCGTCGCGATCAGGATAGGCAGGGTATATTTTCGGCAGCATCGACATCTGAATGTCGCTGGCCACCTTCAGCTCGCTCTCGATAGCTGCCTTCGAAGCCGTGGACTGTCGGAGCTCCTCCATCTGCTGTTTCAGGGAGGTCTGCATGAGCGAGAACGACTGGCTCAGACGGGCCATCTCGTCCTTGGTCTTGATATTGGGTAGGGTGGCATCGAGATTACCCTTGGCCACCTCGTCGGCAGAGTCGGCAAAGCGCACCAGCGGTCGGGTGATACGTTTGACCACTGAGTTGCAGATCAGGAAGAGTGCCGCCAGACCTGTCAGCATGATGCATAAGATCAGGAGGCTGAGCCACCGGGAGCCGCCATAGATGATAGAGGCAGGTATCACCGTAGCCATCGACCATCCCGTTCGCTCGATGGGGGCGTAGCAGATGAGGTATTTCACACCGTCGCGGTTGATCTCACGCATGCCGGAGAGACCGTCGACCATATCATAGCCTATCTGTGCATCGATCGAGTCGTTCGTCTCCATTGAATATATAAAATAGGTGTCGCTCAGGATGCGCTCTGTCATGGGGTGGGTGATATAGGCAGCACCACGACCGATGATGAACGAATAGGCGTGGGAGTAGAGGAACTCGTCGTTGAGCTCCACGTTGGCGGAGTCAGCCTTTTCTCCCGTCAGTCTTTCATTCAGTTCGATGTCGCTCTTGGCCACCAGTTCCGTCAGCCAGTTCAGCGATACGTCGGCTGTGAGTACAGCCATCAGACGTCCTTCTTTATCGTAGATGGGATGCGAATAGGTGGTCATCATCTGTTCACCACCACCCGTATCGTAATAGGGTTCACTCCAACAGCTTTTCTTCAACAGCTTGGGAATCTGGTACCAATCCATGAAGTGATACTCGTATTCCGACGTTCCCAGCTGTTTGGTCTCGATGGTGCCGTTGACGGTACGATAGGCATAGGGTGAGAAATGTTCGCCCTTCTGGGGGTAATAGTAGGGTTCGAAGGCTACGGCTGAGCCGATGACACCTGGATTCAAATCCAGGATTGTCTGTACGACTGCATACATTTGATCAGGGTTGTCGAGATTAGCCTCCACATCAGGGATGGCATTCTCTACAGCCACTTCGACACCTACGAGCATACTGTTGATGTGCTGGTTGGCGATCTCGATGCGGCTTTTCGCATTCTCCTCAGAGCTGCTCAGGAAGGCCTCGCGGATGACGTTAGTGATAATGATGGTGATGATGGTAAAGACAATCAGCACCGTCAGCATGACCCACAGCGTCAGACGGGCATGCAGCGAATGGGATATTATCTGTAGTTTCGACTTGATCATAACTGTGTAATCTGATGATAAGTGATTTCTTTCTTGATGATGCCGCTCTCCATGAGGATACGGTTAGCCAGTTCCAATGATTTCAACTCTAAGCGATAGGAGCGCTTACCTGTGTCTTTGTCAGCCAACTGGCTCAGGATCTGTTTCAGCATCCACTCCTGCGCAATCATGTTGCCGATAGCACCGCTCTGACGCATGGTGACCATCACAATGTCGAGTGCCTCCTCAGGGTGGGCTACGGCCCATTCCCAGCCTTTACGTGTGGCCTCGGCAAACTTCATGACGCGGTCCTTATTCTTGCGGTAGAAGTCGACTGTCACATATACACCGTCTTCAGGCACGTTGTAGCCGATGTCACGCATATACAACAGCTGTTCGGGCTTGATGCGCTGTCCGGCCATCTTCAGCTGGAAGAGTTCGTTATAGCTCATGGCCAAGGCGGCATCGATGGCACCGGAGATATAGAGGTTGATGTTCGAGATGAATGGTATCCACTGGATGTCAAGTCCGTATTTCTTGTCCATGGCAAAAGGCAACTCGCTGAAACCTGAGCGCCAGTGGCCCACCTTCTTACCACGGAGACTCTCCTTGCCATTCAACGGCGTGTGGGAGACGATCAACAGGTTGTTCTGCTGTGACATCTGCAGGACGTTAACCAATTTGATACCTTTGTCTAACATCGTCATCGCCGTCACCAGATTCAGCGTAATGAACTGGCTCTCACCTTCCTGCAAGTAGTCAATACTCGGTTTTGAGGAGGACGGGTGACGGATCACGACATCGAGTCCGGCATCTTGATAGTAGCCCAGACTACTGGCCACATAGAAGCCCACGAACTGCGCCTGAGCCGTCCATTGCGGCGTGAAAACCAACTGTTTCTGGGCGTTGACTGCACCTGACACACAAAGCAGGAATGCAACACAAACCCATTGTAGATACTTCTTCATCGATAAGTCATTTTAGCCGTGTGCAAAGATAATAACTTTTTGTCATATCTCCAAATAAATCGTGAATAATGACAATTTCTGCCTGAAATATTTGCAAAGTTCAAATAATCTTCCTATCTTTGCAACTTGAAGTTTATACTTTAAGGTTAGGAAATCAATAAGTCATACAATAATGAGAAGATCATTTCTATTTGTACTTGGGTTTATCATGGCACTGTCGGCATTCTCTTTTGGTGCCGCTTTGTTGGATGACGGCGACCCCTCTGAGGAAGAGGAAACTGAGGTCGTTGAGAACTTCACAGTCGACGGCGTCAAGTATCATGTGACGGATGCGGACAAGGGCTTGGTAGAAGTAGAGGGCGTGGAAGACGCCGCTACAAAGGTCGTCATCCCAGAGAAGGTAACCTTTGAAGAGACTGAGTATCTGGTGACAGTCATCACCAAGGATGCGTTCGCTCAGAACACGACGCTGAAGGACGTTGAGATAGCAGAGAGTGTGAAGGGGTTGGAGAAATCACTCTTCGCAGGCTGTACCAGTCTGACGACAGTCAAGATAGACTGCGACGTGGAAGAGATTGATGCTGACTTCTTCAAGAACTGCTCCAGTCTGGAGAGTATCGAGATCAATGGCGACATCAAGAAGATAGTCGATGCACTCTTTGAGGGTCACAAGAAACTGAAGACAGTCAAACTGGGCGGTGATGTTGACGAAATCGGCAAGGATGCCTTCAAAGACTGTGAAAGTCTGGAGACATTTGAGTTTGACAAGAAAAAGAAGGTGAAGAAGATTGGCGAGTCGGCCTTTGAGGGCTGTAAGAGCCTGAAGGAGATCTTCATCCCCGGCAGTCTGGAGGTTATCGAGAAGACGACCTTCAAGAACTGTGAGAAACTGGCCAAGATAGAGATTGAGACAGGCGTGAAGGAGATTGAAGAATCAGCATTCGAAGGTTGTAGCAGTCTGGAAGAGATCACGATTCCCAGTACCGTCAAGAAGGTTGGTGAGATGGCATTCAAGGACTGTGCCAAGCTGACAAAGGTTGAACTGGAAGAGGGTGTCGAGGAGATTGGAAATTCGGCCTTTGTGGGCTGCGGCGAACTGAAGGTGGTGACGATCCCTGCCTCTGTGAAGGAGATCGGTGAGTCGGTCTTCGAGGGCAGTAGCCTGGAGGAGATGACCATCCCGGCATCGATGAAGGTCATTAAAGTGTCGGCCTTCAAGAACAACACCAAGTTGAAGAAGCTGAAGATGGAAGACGGCGTGGAAGAGATTGGCGACTCGGCCTTCGTGGGATGTGAAGCCCTGGAGGAGCTGGAACTGCCCAAGACGTTGAAGAAAATCGGTGTCGCTGCCTTCGGAGGCTGTGCTGCACTCGAGGAACTGATCATTCCTGACAAGGTGGAGGAAATCGGTCAGGCGGCTTTTAAAGACTGTGAGAAGATGGACTCGCTGCTGTTAGGCGAGGGGCTGAAAGAACTGGGCGACTCGGCCTTTATGGGTTGTATCAGTCTGCCCACAGTCATACTGCCAAAGGAAATAACAGAACTGGGAGTAGCTATCTTCAAGGACTGCGAAAAGCTGGATTCCCTTCAACTGTCGGAGGGTCTGAAGAAGATCGGCGAGTCGGCCTTTGAGGGCTGTAAGATTCTGCCATCGGTGATTCTGCCCAAGGATCTGGAAGAGATAGAGAAGGCTGCCTTCAAGGATTGCGACAGTCTGAAGTGGGTACAGGTAGAGTTCGGGAAGCCCTTCGAGATTGACCTCAGCGTGTTTGAGGGTATCTCTGACGAGGCCGTGCTGAAGGTGCCCAAAGGCAAGAGAGCAACCTTCATGAGAGAAGAGACCTGGGCCCGACAGTTCTTTAAAATTATCGGTGGCGAATATAAGGTCACTATCATGTCGAAGGGCGATGGTCAGGCTGTCTGCAAGCGTGACTCGATGTTGATGAATGACTCGCTCGTCAACGATACGCTCATCAACGACACACTGATCGTGAGAAACGATTCGCTGGAATATACCTTTATGGAGGGTGACTCGCTGGTGGTGGCCTTTGAATCAGACAAGGGCTATCAGATCATGGATGTGACGGTGAATGACACCATCATCTCAGACAGTCTGTTCGCTGACATCTATGCAGCAGACACGCTGACGACTGAGAAACCCAGATTCGGCGAATATGCCGTGGCATATATAGATAAGGACTATCGGGTGGCAGTAGCGTATGAGAAGATACATTACCGGCTGATCGTGACTGCCATCGGTCAAGGTACCGTCAACTTCCAAGACCAAGCTGTAGAAGATACCACCACCGTCTTCAGGATTGAGGATGGCCTTGATGCCTTCATCACATTCAGTCCGGCTGACAACTGGCGTATCAAAGAGGTCAGACTCGACAGTCTGGATATCACCTCGGAACTGGGAAAATACCAGTATAACATCAAGGGCATCAAGAAGAATACGCGACTGGTGGCAGAATATGAAGAGATACCTGTCAACAAGTATATCCTGACGGTCTATGTGTCTGGAAAGGGTGAGGTTGCCGTCGATGGTAATACGATCGTGCGTGACGACTCCTGGTCGGCCTACTTCAATGAAGATACCACCGCTGTGCTTACCTTCATTCCAGACGAAGGCTACACGACCAAATACTTGAGAGTGAATGGTGAAGACGTGACATCGGCTATCGTTGATAACCAGTATACACTCACCAGCATCCGTGCCGACGTCAATGTGAACGTGTCGTTTGCAGCGATGGAAATGTCATTCGAACAGAATGGCATCCACTATCTGGTGTCGTCGTTTACGGATAAGAAGGTCACTGTGACCTCAGGCGACAACCTGCAGACGCTGGAGATACCGGCAACTGTCAGTTACGCGGATAACACGTGGGAAGTGACTGGCATCAGCGAGGATGCCTTGTCGAACTGTTCGAACCTGACAGCCGTCATCTGGAATCCTCAGGCTCCGTTTAAGGCCATCGTCGGCAATCCGAACTTCCTGCTCTATGTGAGCAGTGAGAAATATGTGGCTTGGGCTGACCAGAACGCGGTGGTGGATGGAAAGGCTAAGAGTATCGTACTGACCGACGCCAAAGAAGGTAACGACTTCTATTGTCCGCGTGCTTTCACCGCTGAGAAGATATCGTACACCCACAACTACTCGATGGAAACAGGTATCACCGAGGCCAAGGGCTGGGAGACCATCGCCCTGCCATACGATGTGCAGACGGTGAAGCACGCCAGTGCCGGAACAATCATCCCCTTCAAGAAGTGGACTCAGGAGAGTGAAGAGAAGCCCTTCTGGTTGTATGAGCTGACGGCAAGTGGCTATCAGGAGGCTGATGGCATCAAGGCCAATACACCTTATATAATAAGTATGCCGAACAACAACTTCTATCTGAAAGACTACAGGATTGTCGGTAAGGTGACGTTTACCTCGGAGAATGTGGAAGTGAAGGCCACGAAAGACCTGCAAAGCGTGAAGTATAGCGACCGTACCTTCGTCCCCAACTTCACGAATAAGACTGACGATGCCATCCTGGCTCTGAATGTGAATAACGACATCGTGTCATACAAGTCTGCCGATATGGGTAGCACATTCGTGAAAGGACTCCGCCAGGTGCATCCCTTCGAGGCTTATATGACCACCACATCGAATACACGTTCTATCGGTGTCTTGGATGGTATGGCAACGGGAATCCAGTCGTGCATGATAGATGAGTCGGCTCAGGGTGTCAGGGTTTATGACATGCGGGGTGTGCTCGTCAAGAGCTGTTCTTCGACAGCGGAAATCAGAAACGGCCTGAAGCCTGGCGTCTATGTGGTTCAGGGAAAGAAAATGATCATTAAATAGGAAAGGAGACAGCTATGATAGATATGATGAAGAAAGCAACGATATTTCTGTTGATGATGACAGCCTTCGTCGCCTGTGGCGGTGGAGATGATGACGACGATACGTCAAGCAAGAAACCCGACTATATCGCCGCTAACGAGGAGATGACGCTGTCGGAAACGTCGGAGAACATTCTGGCGATTAAATCCAACTGTAAGTGGTTTCTTTACGTGGATGTAGACTGGCTGTTCCTTGATCCTGCCTCAGGAGAGGGTAACGGTAAGGTCATTATCACCACGAATCCGAACAAGACGGAAGGCACCAGATCGGCTACCATCTATATGAGGAACGAATCGAACACGTTAGAGAGAACGGTGATTATTTACCAGAAGCGGGCAGCAGAAAATAGTTTCGTGCCGGAGCCGGGGGAAAACCCGTTACCGAATTGAGATCGTAAGTTTAAGGAGACAAGGAGACAAGTAGTTCAAGGAGTTCAAGACAATTCAAACTTAAGATAAATAATGAAACAGACAATTTTAGTAACAGGCGGAACAGGCTTTATTGGAAGTCATACAACCGTCGAATTGCAGGAAGCAGGTTATGAGGTAGTGATTATCGACAACCTCTCGAACTCAAACGCCAATGTCGTTGACGGTATTGAAAAGATTACAGGCATCAGACCTGCCTTTGAGAAGGTGGACTGCTGTGATCTGGAGGCTTTGGAAGGTATTTTCAAGAAGTATCCGAAGATTGAGGGAATCATCCATTTCGCCGCCTCGAAGGCTGTGGGTGAGAGTGTGGAGAAGCCGCTGCTCTATTATCGTAATAACCTGACTTCGCTCATCAACCTGTTGGAGCTGATGCCGAAGTACAATGTGAAGGGTATCATCTTCTCGTCGAGTTGTACGGTCTATGGTCAGCCCTCTCAGGAGAACCTGCCTGTGACGGAGAATGCTCCTATCCAGAAGGCGATGAGTCCTTATGGCAACACGAAGCAGATCAACGAGGAGATCATTCAGGATTATATCCACTCTGGCGCTCCCATCAAGAGTATCATCCTGAGATACTTCAATCCCATCGGTGCCCATCCTACAGCTTTGATTGGAGAGTTGCCCAATGGTGTGCCCATGAACCTCATTCCCTTCGTGACTCAGACGGCTATGGGTATCCGTAAGCAGCTGAAGATCTTCGGTAATGACTACAACACGCCTGACAAGACCTGTATCCGCGACTATATCTATGTGGTGGATCTGGCCAAGGCTCACGTGAAGGCTATGGAGCGCGTGCTTGACAAACCTGAGACGGATGCCTTAGAGGTATTCAATATCGGTACAGGCAAGGGACTGTCGACCTTAGAGGTGGTTGAAGGTTTCGAAAAGGCTACTGGTGTCAAAGTGAACTGGACCTATGCTCCACGTCGTGAGGGCGACATCGAACAGGTTTGGGGTAATGTTGACAAAGCCAACAAGGTGCTGGGCTGGAAGGCAGACACACCGACAGACGAGGTGTTGAAGAGCGCCTGGAAGTGGCAGAAGAAACTCCGTGAAGACGGAATCCAATAATAGCAGTAATCCCGCTCAATCGAGCGGGATTATTGTTTTAAAGGTGCCTTCGGCATTGAATTCATCGAGACTGACAGGTTCTCGGAAGAGTCCGAAGAGGGAAGAGCCTGAACCGGACATCGCTGCGTAGACAGCACCCAAGTCATAAAGACGGTCTTTGATGGCACCAATCTCCGGATGAATGGCGAAGACACTCTTCTCAAAGTCGTTGGTCAGCACATCGCGCCAAGTCTCTACAGGCTGCATCACGATGTCACGACAGTTAACTGCAGGATGCTGCGGTGTGATGAGTGAGAAGGCCTCTTTCGTGGAGACGGGGATGGCAGGACGCACCACAGCCAGATACCATCCACGAAGAGAGAGACAGATGGGTTCAAGCTTTTCGCCAATGCCCTCGGCATAACAGGGCTTATTCAAGATGAAGAAGGCACAGTCGGCCCCAAGACGGGCAGCGTAGTCGATCATCTGCTGCTCAGAGAGTCTCAACTGGAACATCTGGTTCAGCAACGTGATCATAAATCCACAATCGCTGCTGCCGCCACCCATACCTGCCTGTGTGGGTATACCTTTATATAAATGGGCATGAATGCGGGGCAGGGCAGGGAAGTCCTGTTTCAACAGATTGTAGGCACGTACCACGAGGTTCTTTTGTTCGTCACCGTCTATCACAATGTTCGTGACCTTCAGGTCGCAGTCTACGGCTGAAGGAAACTGTTCATCCATGGGGAACACCTCGAGAGCGTCGCAGATGGAGACGGGATAGAAGACGGTCTCCAGATTGTGGTAACCGTCAGGACGGCGCTCAACAACGTTAAGCCCCAGGTTGATCTTTGCGATTGGCTTTGTCAGCATGCTTCTTCTTTCTATGTTTTTGACCATTCTTCTGATTGTCGTCAGCCTTCTTCTGGTTGTTCTGTCCGTTGCCCTTCGAATGCCAGCGACCATGACGCCGGGTGTTGGAACGTTTCTTCTCACGCTTGGTGTAGACAGGCGCATCACCAAGTCCTTCGGGTAGGGGAGTCTTCTCCACCTCCTTGCCCAGGAAATGTTCTATCTGCTGGAAACGGTAGATGTCGGCCTCGCTGATGAAGGTGATAGCCTCACCGTCACGATCGGCACGAGCTGTACGACCAATACGGTGCACATAGTCTTCGGCATCATGGGGAACATCGTAGTTGATGACGATGCGGATATCATCGATGTCGATACCGCGGGCCACAATGTCTGTAGCCACGAGGACATCAGTCTGACCAGACTTGAAACGGTACATGACCTCGTCGCGTTCCTGCTGGGAGAGGTCGCTGTGCATCTGGTCGCAGTTGATGTGCATCTGTTTCAGCGAACGGGTGATTTCCTTCACTTTCTCTTTCTTACCGGAGAAGATGATGACACGTTTCAGGTCACCTTGTTTGAAGATGTGGTTGATGATCTTCAACTTCTGCGGATCATAGCAAACATAGGCACTCTGACGAATCTTCTCTGCTGGTTTCGAGACCGCTATCTTCACCTCCACAGGGTTGTGGAGCAGGGTGACTGCCAGTTCACGGATTTTCGGGGGCATCGTGGCAGAGAACATGATACGCTGACACGACTGCGGCAGCTGCTGCACGATCTTCATGATATCGTCGATGAAACCCATATCCAGCATGCGGTCGGCCTCGTCGAGCACAAAGAAACTGCATCGTGTCAGGTCGAGATTACCAACTTTCAGATGGCTGAGCAGACGACCTGGTGTGGCGATGAGCACATCGGCTCCAAGGCGCATGCCACGCAGTTCTTGTTCATAACGTCCACCATCGTTTCCGCCATAAACAGCGACCGACGAGACGCCATCGAGATAATAACCAAAGCCTTGCATGGCCTGGTCTATCTGTTGGGCGAGTTCACGGGTGGGAGACATGACGACACAGTTAATGGCATCCTTTGGGAAGTTGCCATCGTCGAGCATGGAGAGGATCGGCAACAGATAGGCGGCAGTCTTGCCCGTTCCCGTCTGTGCCACACCCAGCACGTCATAACCGTCAAGAATCTCGGGAATACAACGTTCCTGGATGGGTGTCATCTCGTCAAAGCGCATATCATACAGCGCGTCGAGGATATTATCGTTCAGATATGTTTCTTCAAATTTCATTTAATTCGGTGCTTGCTTGTAACAGAAATAGGCGATGATTGCATAGAGGATGTTTGGAATCCATGCCGCCAGTATCGGAGGTGTGTCAGCATTGATGGCAAAGGTGGAGCTGATCGTCTGCAACAAAATATAGGAGAACGATAGCGCCAGTCCTGTACCGAGATAGAGTCCCATGCCACCTTTACGTTTTCGACTGGACAGACTGACACCAATAACCGTCAGGATAAACGAGGCAAAGGAAGTAGCTATGCGTTTGTGATACTCCACCTCATACTGCACGACATTACTCGAGGCACGCTCTGTCTGTTTGGCGATATAATCGCGCAATTCATCGGAGGTGAGCGTCTCTTGCTGGCCTTTCGAATAGACCAGATCCATCGGTTCCATATGGATGAGGGTGTCGATGACCGATCCAGACTTAATCTCCTCACGCAGACCTTTCAACGTTCGGATCTTGTAGTTCTGCGCCTTCCAATGGAATCGGTCCTCGCTGATGGAGTCGTAGCGGATGGTAGAGGCTGTCATGTGACTGACGAGCTTCTTCTTCTCAAACTTATCGAGCGAGAAACCATAACCTGTCTTCGTGTTGTTGTCATATTGCTGAATATAGGCGATGATGCCTGGTCCAACCATCAACTGCACGTTACTGGCTGACGTGATCTTCTTGTTGTTCTTGTATTTAGCCTCGAAATCCTGCCTGACCACTGTTCCGTGAGGGATGATATAGGCACCGAGGTAGTAATTCACCAAGGCAATTAAGGCTGCTGAGAGGAAATAGGGGCGCATCAGCCGCTTAAAACTCACACCTGCCGCCAGCATCGCGATGATTTCGGAGTTACCGGCCAGCTTCGACGTGAAGAAGATGACGGCGATAAACACAAACAACGGCGAAAAGAGGTTGGAGAAATAGGGCACGAAGTTGGCGTAGTAGTCAAAGACGATCGCTTTCAACGGTGCTCCTAAGGTCGTGAACTTCGACAGATTCTCGTTGATGTCGAAGACTATGGCAATGGAGATGATGAGGATGATGGAGTAGATGTAAGTACCAATGAATTTGGCAACAATATATCTGTCGAGGCGTGACAGCAGTCGCCATGGGTTCAGATAGCGCATCCAACGGGTATATTTCCGTAGGATTCGTCCTGCTTTTCGGAACCAGACTCTGATGTACTTACTCTTTTTCACCTTTTACTATTTTACCTTTTCACCTTTACCTCCGGCGTCCAAGTTGTTCGATGACAGACCGTTTCCATTGTACGAAGTCGCCTGCGATGATATGCTGACGAGCATCCGTCACCAGCCTCAGGTAGAAAGCGAGGTTATGGATCGATGCAATCTGCATGGCCAGCAGTTCCTGGGCCTTGAAAAGGTGATGGAGGTAGGCCTTCGAATGCAGACGGTCTATCTCACAGCCATCAGGATCAATGGGCGAGAAGTCGTCCTCCCATTTCTTATTGCGCATATTCATCGTCCCTTCATAGGTGAACAGCATCGCATTACGACCATTACGGGTAGGCATCACACAGTCGAACATATCCACACCACGTTCGATGGCTTCGAGGATATTTTGCGGCGTGCCAACGCCCATCAGATAACGGGGACGGTCCTTTGGCAAGATCTCGTTCACCACTTCAATCATCTCATACATCACCTCCGTTGGCTCTCCGACTGCCAGACCACCAATAGAGACACCACCGCCATCATTTAACTTGCCCAGCATGTCGATAACATGTTTGGCAGCATCCTGACGCAGGTCTTTATAGGTACAACCCTGCACGATAGGGAATAGCGTTTGGTTGTAGCCATAAAGGGGTTCAGTCTCGTTAAAACGCTTCACGCATCGCTCTAACCATCGTTGTGTAAGTCTCAGACTATTAGCAGCATACTGATAGTCACTCTGCCCTGGAGGACACTCGTCGAAGGCCATCATAATGTCTGCTCCAATGATGCGCTCGGTATCCATCACATTCTCCGGGGTGAAGATGTGTCGTGAACCGTCGATATGACTTTGGAACACACAGCCTTCTTCACGCAGCTTGCGGATACCAGTCAACGAGAAGACCTGAAAACCACCGCTGTCGGTCAGTATCGGACGGTCCCAAGTATTGAACTTGTGCAGTCCGCCTGCTTTGCGGAGGATATCAAGTCCTGGACGCAGATAAAGATGGTAGGTATTGCCTAAGATAATCTGAGCCTTGACCTGTTCCCGCAGTTCTGAGAAATGCACACCCTTGACGCTGCCTGCCGTTCCGACGGGCATGAATATAGGGGTCTGAATCGGACCATGAGCGGTCTGTATCAGTCCAGCCCTTGCATCGCTGGCGGAATCTGTATGTTGTACTTCGAACGTCATTTCTTGTCCTTCTCCTCTTCTTCGGGGATGGTAAAGTCGAGCGGATGGTTCACGATTTCATCGGTAAGGGCGAAGTCCCACACATCCTGCACATTCTCCACATAGTGGAAGGTGACACCCTTCAGATACACATCGGGAATCTCATTGATGTCCTTCTCGTTCTCGCGACACATCACGATGTCTGTGATACCAGCCCGTTTGGCGGCGAGGATCTTCTCCTTGATGCCTCCTACGGGAAGCACCTTGCCACGAAGGGTGATCTCGCCCGTCATGGCGGTGTTCTTACGAACCTTGCGCTGGGTGAGGGCAGAGGCAATGGAAGTGGCAATGGTAATACCTGCCGACGGACCGTCCTTGGGCGTAGCACCCTCGGGCACATGGATGTGGATGTTCCAGTTGTCGAAAATGCGATAGTCGAGGTTGAGCTTGTCGGCATGGGCCTTCACATATTCCAAGGCAAGAATAGCCGACTCCTTCATCACATCGCCAAGGTTTCCTGTCAACGTAAGCTTCGAGCCCTTGCCCTTCGAGAGCGACGTCTCGATAAAGAGAATCTCACCGCCCACACTCGTCCAGGCCAGACCTGTTACCACGCCGGCATAGTCGTTGCCCTGATAGATATCCCGATAGAATGGGGGCTTTCCTAAGAGGTCTTCAATCTCTGTAGGGGTGATCTTCTGATAGCCGACGTTATCCTCCAACTGACGCTTATAGGCAATCTTACGGAGCGCCTTGTCGATCTGCTTCTCCAACTGACGGACACCACTCTCACGGGTATAGCGCTCGATGATCATCTCGATGGCAGCCTTGTTGAACGACGGCTTCAGACTGCGTGTCTTCAGACCTGTATTCTCCAACTCCTTGGGGATCAAGTGACGCTTCGCGATTTCGTACTTTTCCTCTGTAATATAGCCACTTACCTCGATGATCTCCATGCGGTCGAGTAGGGGACGAGGTATAGTTGAGAGGTTATTTGCCGTAGCGATGAAGAGTACCTTCGACAGGTCGTAGTCCACGTCGAGATAGTTGTCGTGGAAGGCGTTGTTCTGCTCAGGGTCGAGCACTTCGAGCAGGGCAGAGGCAGGATCACCGTTATGCGTCATCTGCGTCACCTTGTCAATTTCATCGAGGATAAACACGGGATTGCTCGAGCCAGCCTTCTGGATCGACTTGATGATACGGCCCGGCATCGCACCAATATAGGTCCGACGATGACCGCGGATCTCAGCCTCGTCGTGCAGACCACCCAACGACATACGGACGTATTTGCGTTTCATGGCCGCTGCGATACTCTTTCCAAGGGAAGTCTTTCCGACGCCCGGAGGACCGTAGAGACAGATAATGGGCGACTTCAGGTCACCACGCAAGGCCAACACGGCCATGTATTCAAGGATGCGCTCCTTAACCTTCTCCATGCCATAGTGGTCCTGGTCGAGGATTTTCTGGGCGCGCTTCAGGTTCAGGTCGTCTTGCGTATATTCTCCCCAAGGCAGACTGACGAAGGTCTGTAGGTAGTTCAGCTGCACATTGAACTCCGGACTCTGCGGATTCAAGTTGTCCAGCTTGTCGGCCTCTTTGTAGAATACCTTGGCCACTTCATGAGGCCACTTCTTGTTCTCAGCCTTCCGCAGGAGTTCGCGTTTCTCGGGTGAAGACTCACCATTGCTCATCTCCGCCTGCAGGTTCTTGATTTGCTGCTGCAGGAAGTAGTTACGCTGCTGCTCGTCGATATCCTCACGCGTCTTGTTGCGGATATCTGCCTTCAGGTTCTGGAGGTTTATCTCGCGGTTCAGGATCTTCATCACGCTGAACAAACGCTCCTTCACATGCTCCATCTGCAGCAGGGCCATTTTCTCTTTGACAGTGAACGGCATATTCGAGCACACGAAATTCAGCGCCATCACATTATTTGAGATGTTCTTAATGGCGAATGAAGCCTCGTCGGGGACATCTTCGCTAACGCTGATATATTGGTTCACCAAGTTGCGGAGATCGTCAACGGCGGTTTTGAACTCACGGTCGCGCTTGTCAGGCTCAATGTCTTCTAACGGTTCGACGATTCCCTCGAGATAGGGGTCGCTCTTGATGATCTTGTCAAGACGGAAACGACCTAAAGCCTGTACAATCGTGGTGAGATTGCCATTCGGCAGCGTCAACAGCTTCATTACCTTGGCGTAGACGCCGGTTTCGTAGAGATCATCCTGTAGGGGGAAGTCGACATCGGGGTCGCGTTGGCACAAGATACCGATGATATGGCCCGTTTTTTCTGCTTTCGTCACAAGTTTCTTGCTGGTTTCACGGCCGATAAGGATGGGCGAGACAACACCTGGGAACACAACGAGGTTACGTACAGCCAGGATGGGTACCGACTGGGGTACATTCACGTTGAGCAGGTCTTTCAGGTCCCCGTCAACGTCTGCAATCATCTGAAATGTTGTATTATTCTGATTACTCATATTTACTTTTTACCTTATTATTCTAATAAATTGGCTGCAAAGGTACGAAAAAAGCCACAGATTTCACCTATTTATATTATTAATCTGTGTTAATCCTCGTATTCTATGACATAAATTAGCTATCTTTGCAGACTGAAAATGGCAAACGGATACTTCCAATTCAAACAATTCACCGTCCATCAGGAGCATTGTGCCATGAAAGTGGGCACCGACGGAACGCTCTTGGGCGCCTGGGCTCTGGCGCCTGATGCAGAGTGTTCTATCCTTGATGTCGGCACGGGTACTGGTCTCATCGCCTTGATGATGGCCCAGCGCTATCCGAAGGCTTCTGTGACGGCCATTGACATCGATGAAATCGCGGTCCGTCAGGCTCAGGAGAACGTGCTGGCGTCGCCCTTTGCTGAGCGTATTTCGGTCTTTGAGGCTGACGTGCAGTCGTTTGAAAATACGAAATTGTTCGATTCCATCGTATGTAATCCACCTTTTTTCGAGGATTCGCTGACCTGTCCTGATCCTCAACGTACAGAGGCGCGCCACACCGTCACGCTGGGTTATCGCCAGCTCACGGAAGCAGCGTTCCGACTTTTGAAAGCTGATGGTCGTTTCTCGGTCATCATCCCGTCCGACTGTCGCAAGCGTCTGGAGTCGGAAGCACACTTGAGAGGGTTCTTCGTCAGTCGTCTCTGCAGCGTTCAGACAACGCCCACAAAATCCCCAAAGCGTTACATGATAGAATTGTCGAAACATCCTGTCAATGAGATTGTTATTACTAATGGTGCCATAGAATCATCGCCCAAGATAAGGAGTGACTGGTATCACGAACTGACAAAAGAATTTTATATCAAATGAAGACAACAATCATACAACTGAACATCGAGTGGGGAAGTCCCCTTGAGAATATCCGTCGAGTAGAGCGTCTCATCGGAGAAGCGCCAGCCAGCGATCTTTATGTACTGCCAGAAATGTGGAGCACAGGCTTTGCCACTGAGCCTCAGGACATCGCTGAAAACGAGGCCGACAGCATCTCGCTGCAATGGATGCGCCAGACTGCCAAACGTCTGAACTGCGCTTTCTCAGGTAGTCTGGCTATCAGACTGTCAGAATTAGGCGACTTCGTAAATCGTCATTATTTCATCGACGGTCGTTCACAGACCGAAAAATATTATGATAAACACCATTTATTCCGTTATGGCGGCGAAGACCGTTATTACCAGTCAGGCGAGGGACATACTATCGTTGAGTATAGTGGTTTCAGAATTTTGCTGCTGACCTGTTATGACTTACGTTTCCCTGTTTGGAGCCGCTATTCTGACAATCTTCAGTACGACGCCATCATCGCCGTAGCCAACTGGCCTGAGAGTCGTCAGAACGCTTGGCAAATCCTCACCAGAGCACGGGCTATGGAAAATCAGGCTTATCTCATCGGCTGCAATCGTGTTGGCGACGACAACTATTCTCATTATCGTGGACAGAGTGCCTTCATCAGTCCCATTGGCAAAACGCTCGCTTGTTGTGAGGCCAACAAAGAACAGACCGTTTCTTTCACTCTCGATCTGGAAAAGGTCCGTCATCAGCGTTCGAAATTCAGAGTCTTAGAAGACCGCGACATTCGGTAAGATAATAAGCAAAACAGCCAATAAACTTCAAGCATATCAATTTCCTCAGAATCAGCATTATGATAAATATAAGAATTTTAGAATAAAATAAGCTCGCCTATTCGATTACAGGCGAGCTTATTTTTGACTTTCAAATCCTTGCGCTCGGATTTGCCGCTTGTCTCAGCCAAGAACTACTTAGAACGGCAGATCGTCAGCCGAACCTTCAGCCGAGGGCTCCTGAGCCGGCGGGAACGGAGCTGTGGCAGCTCCTGCTGGCGGGAACGGTGCAGCCTGAGGCGCTGCAGCCATTGGTGCGCCTGGCACGGGCTGCTGACCGCGGATAACATTGTAAGCGCGGACCTCGTTGAACCAACGACCATTGTATTCGTGTGCATCGATATCGAACTGAATGGTCAGATCTTCACCCTGCTGGATGTTGAACGACTTGATACGGTCTTCGCCGAAGATGCGGAAAAGACACTTGCGGGGATACTGGCCTGGCACCTCGATGACATACTCCTGCGACATCCAGTTGTTTCCCGTACGGGCCGACACACCGCTTTGGGCGGGCAAGACGGCGATGATTTTACCTGTTAATTCCATTGTTAAATTTGTTTTTATTTGTTGATTTTATTGTTTTCAGGTGGCGAAATTACTAAAAATAGTTTGAATTCGGAAAATTTCTCGCCATTTTTTTGCTGAATACAACGTTTTTTTGTACTTTTGCCTCAATTATTAAAAAGGTAACATAACAAGAAACTATAACAAGCTATGAGATTTACATTATCAAGCAGCGCATTGAGCTCAAAGCTCTCTGCCCTCTCAAGAGTGATTAACAGTAAGAACGCCTTGCCCATCCTTGGCGATTTCGTGTTTGAGATCAAAGACGGCGTGCTGTATCTGACGGCCTCAGACTCGGAAAACATGATGAAGACGCAGATCGACCTGACCGAGAGCGACGGCTACTGCCGTTTTGCCATCGGCAACCACGACCTTCTGGAGGCTGTGAAAGGCTTCTCAGAGCAGCCCATCACGTTCGACGTAGACCAGGAGAAGAATATCGTGAAGATATCGTATCAGAACGGTCTGTTCTCGCTGCCCATCGAGAATGCCGACGAGTTCCCCATGGCCCAGCCCGTGAGCGACTTTGCCACATCGATCGTCATCCCCAACCTCATACTGGCTGAGAACATCAACCGCTCCGTCTTCGCTACTGCACAAGACGAGCTGCGCCCCGTGATGAACGGTATCTACTTCGACCTGACCGCCGACTGTCTGGCCGTTGTTGCCAGCGACGGACACAAGCTGGTGCGCAACAAGATCTTCTCGATCAAGAGCGAGCAGCCCGCCGCATTCATCCTGCCGAAGAAGCCCGCCAACCTGCTGCGCAACCTGCTTGGCAAGGACGGTGGCGACGTGATCGTCCGCTTCGACGAGCGCAACGCAGAGATCAACTACGGCGACGGCATCCTCCAGTGCCGACTCATCGAGGGACGTTTCCCCAACTACAACAGCGTGATTCCCCAGAACAACCCCAACGAGTTGCGCGTAGACCGTCTCGGCCTGCTGGCAGCCCTGCGTCGTGTACAGCCCTTCGCCAACGACTCGAGCAACCTGATCCGTTTCCATGTGGAGGGTGTCACCCTGCAGCTCGATGCTGAGGACTACGACTTCTCGAAGACCGCTACGGAGAGGATGACCTGCGAATACAACGGTCAGCCGATGTCGATCGGATTCAAGGGCTCGTCGTTCATCGAGGTGCTGAGCAACTTCGACTGTCAGGAGGTCATCATCCAGTTGGCCGACCCCAGCCGCGCCGGTCTCGTACTGCCCTCAGAGCAGCCTGAGAACCAGGATGTGCTGATGCTCATGATGCCCATGCTGATCAACGACTGAACGAATTTAGAGTTTAGAATTTAGAATTTAGAGATTAATGAAGCTTAATCTGACAAAACCCCTCGTCATCTTCGACTTGGAGACGACGGGTCTAGACTTGGTCAAAGACCGAGTGATACAGATATCATATATTAAGGTGCACCCCGACGGTCGTGAAGAGCGCGGCGACCATCTCATCAACCCAGAGAAGCCCCTCGAGCCGATCATCACCCAGCTGACAGGTATCAGCGACAATGACCTGAAGGACAAGCCGACGTTCAAGATGCTGGCCAAGGAGCTGGCCGACAAGTTTACAGGTTCCGACTTTGCCGGTTTCAACTCGAACAACTTCGACATCCCCTTGCTGGCCGAGGAGTTCCTGCGTGCCGGCATTGACTTCGACTTCTCGAAGTGCCGCATGATCGACGCCTGCACCATCTTCCGCAAGATGGAGCGCAGAAACCTGGCTGCCGCCTATAAGTTCTATTGCGGCCGTAAGATGGAGGAAGACTTCGAGGCTCACCGTGCCGACCAGGATACCGAAGCCACCTACCGCGTGCTGATGGGACAGCTCGACAAGTATGCCCCGGGCGCCAACGAAGACCCCGAGAAGGTGCTGGAGAACGATATGGACCAGTTGGCAGAGTTCTCGAAACAGAACAAGAACGTAGACTTCGCCGGCCGCATCGTCTGGGCCGAGGCGAAGGACGCCAAGGGCAATCCCCTACTCGACTCCGACGGCAAGCCCAAGATGGTCGAGGTGTTCAACTTCGGCAAGCACAAGGGCCTCCCCGTGGCCGACGTGCTGCATATCGACCCAGGCTACTACAGCTGGATCTTGTCGGGCGACTTTACCTACAACACGAAGCAGGTGATGACGCGCATCAGGCTGCGTGAAGCAAAAGTTAATGGGTAAAAGGTGAAAAGAAGATATAAGAAGATAAAAGAAGATAGCCGCCTGACGGCGACGGAAGATAGAGGACAATTCTCTGTTGGCAGTTTTTCTGCGACAAGACTATTGTCTTCTGTCTTCTTCTGTATTCTTCTGTCTGCCCCTTTCTCCTCTCTCAACTCCCAGGAGCTGCAGGCCCGCATTTCCATCAACCACAGCCAGATTCAGGGAACCGACGTCAGCGTGTTCGATAATCTGAAACAGACACTCGAACAGTTCGTCAACGAACGGCAATGGACCGATTTGCAGTTCCAGAAGCACGAGCGCATCCAATGCAACTTCAACATCACCGTGACGAAGTATGTGAAGGACGAAAACCGGTTCGAGTGTACAGCCTTGATCCAGGCCAACCGGCCGGTCTATAATTCAGCCTACACCACCACCTTATATAATAATAAGGACGAGCACTTCGACTTCGTGTTTGCACAGTTCGACCAGTTGAACTATAACGACGAGACGATAGACAACCAGTTGACGGCCCTCTTTGCCTACTATGCCTATCTGATTATCGGCCTCGACCTCGACAGTTTTGCGACGCTCGGCGGCACCGATGTGCTGCAGAAGTGCGTCTATCTGGTGAACAACGCTCAGGATTTGGGTTTCCCCGGCTGGAAACTGTTTGAAGACAGTCGTAACCGCTTTGCCATCATCAACGACTACATGGACGAGTCGATGAAACCCTTCCGGCAGTTGCAGTACGACTATTACCGCAAAGGCCTCGACGAGATGGCCAACAATGCTGAGCGCGGCAGGACGGAAATCACCAACGCCCTCGACGGTCTGAAGACCGCCCACGAGAATAAACCGCTGAGTCTGTTGCCCCAGATCTGGACCGACTATAAGAAAGACGAGCTCAAGAACATCTACAACGGTAAGGGCACGCAAAAAGAGAAGGAACGCATCTACGATATGCTCATGAGCATCAACGCTTCGCAGAGCAATACTTGGGACGACATAAAGAAGTGAGAATTTAGACTTTAGAATTTAGAGAACACATTCATGCTTAAGCATCTCTATATCAAGAACTTCACGCTGATTGAAGAACTAAATATTGAACTCTTTCAAGGTTTCTCCGTCATCACGGGAGAGACGGGAGCTGGTAAGAGCATCATCCTCGGCGCCATCGCGCTGTTGCTTGGTCAGCGTGCCGACTCCAAGACCATCAAAGCCGGGGCAGACAAGTGCGTCATCGAGGCTCACTTCGACCTGACGCGCTATGGTATGGACGACTTCTTCACGGAGAACGACATCGAGAACGACCCCGACGACTGTATCGTCAGGCGTGAATTGCTGTCGTCGGGAAAGAGTCGCGCATTCATCAACGACACCCCCGTGCAGCTGACGATGCTCAAGGAACTGGGCGAAAGACTCGTCGATGTGCATTCCCAACACCAGAATCTGCTACTCAACAAGCAAGACTTCCAGTTGGGCGTGGTCGACATCTTTGCCGACGACGAGCAGGCGCTCAGCCAGTATCAGCAGACCTACAAGGCATACCACCAGGTTCGGCAAGCGCTCGACGAGTTGAAAGACAGCATCGAGCGTAACCGTCAGAACGCCGACTTCCTGAAATTCCAGTGCGAGGAGCTGACACAAGCCAACCTGACGGAGGGCGAACAGGAAGAGCTGGAGCAGCAGAGCGACACGATGAGCCACTCGGAAGACATCAAGAGCGCGCTCTATGAGGCCGACAATGCGTTGTCAGGCGAACAGATAGGCGTGGTCTCATCCCTCCGGTCAGCGCTCTACGACCTGCGGAAGATCAGCGAGGTCTACCCTGCCGCCGCCGAACTGGAACAGCGCGTAGACACATGTTACATCGAACTGAAAGACATCGCCCAGGAGGTGAGCAGCCACCTGGATCGAATCGACTTCGACCCGGCAGAGATGGATGCCGTCACCAACCGGCTCGACAAGCTCTACTCGCTCGAAAAGAAATACCACGTTGACACCGTGGAAGAGCTGATAGCCAAGCGCGACGAACTGAGTGTTCAGCTGAACAACATCGAGAATAGCGACGAGGCCTTAGCCGACCTGCAGCAACAGCTTGACCAGTTGCACGAGAAGGCCAGCCAAGAGGCCGCCGCCCTGACGAAGCTCCGCACAAAGGCCGCCAAGACCATCGAGGCCGAGATGCAGACTAAGCTCGTGCCCCTGGGCATGCCCAATGTGCGCTTCTCCGTAGACATCGCCCGTGAGCCGTTAGGACTCAGCGGACAAGACAAGGTGGCCTTCCTGTTCAGCGCCAACACCTCTACCCCACTCCAGCCCATCTCTCAGGTGGCCTCCGGTGGTGAGATAGCCCGTGTGATGCTCTCGCTGAAGGCGATGATCAGCGGTGCGGTGAAGTTGCCCACCATCATCTTCGACGAGATAGACACCGGCGTGAGCGGCAAGATGGCCGAGAAGATGGCCGAGATGATGCAGGAGATGGGCAACCACGGCCGTCAGGTGATCAGCATCACCCACCTGCCTCAGATAGCCGCCCTCGGCAGCACCCATTACAAGGTGGAGAAGCAAGAGACCGTCTTTGGCACCGTCAGCAGCATGAAACAGCTCAGCGACGAAGAGCGCATCAACGAGATCGCCCAGATGCTGAGCGGCAGCGATGTCAGCGACGCCGCCATTGCCAACGCAAAACAGCTTTTAAAGGTAAAAAAGTAAAAAGGTAAAAAGGTAAAAAAGTAAAAAAATGAATATGAGAACAGTATATAATAATAAGGTTTTAAGGCGGGTAATGAGTGTTTTACTCTTTTACCTTTTTACCTTTTTACCTTTATCCGCCCAGCCGTCGTGGGTGAAGAAAGCCACCAAGAGCGTCTTCACCCTGAAGACCTTTGCCGCCGACGGTTCACTGATAGCCAGCAGCAACGGCTTCTTCACAGGGTCAAACGGTGAGGCCGTCAGCAGCTTCACGCCGTTCAAAGGCGCCTCACGGGCCATCGTCATCGATGCCCAAGGCAAAGAGACGGCCGTCGTGAGTATCCTCGGAGCCAACGACATCTATGATGTCGCCCGTTTCCGCGTGGCCAACAACAAGACACAGCCCCTACCCATCTGCAGCACCACGATGCCCGAGGGCAGTATGGTGTGGCTCCTGCCCTATCACGAGACCAAACAAGTCTTTGGCGGTCCCATCAGTAAGGCAGAGAAGTTTATGGAGAAATACGACTATTACACTGTCGCCCTGGCATCACCGCAGCATTTAGAGAACTGTCCGCTGCTGAACGAAGGTGGCGAGGTGATCGGACTGATCCAGCCCTCAGCCAACGCTCAGGACACACTCAGCTACGCCATCAGCGTCGTCTTCGTCGACTCGCTGCGCATGACAGGATTCAGTATGAACGAGCCCGTGTACCAGCAGACACAGATCAAGAAAGAGCTGCCCGACGACCTGAAAGAAGCCAACGTCGCCGTCTTCCTGGCCAGTTCGCGTAACGACTCGCTGGCCTATGCCGAGCTCATCGACGACATGATCATCAAGTTCCCCGCCGCCCCCGACGGCTACACCTACAAAGCCCAGCTGGCAGCTAGTAATGGCGACTTCGCCACCGCCGATCAGAATATGGCCGAGGCCATCCGGCTGTCGTCGCCCAAAGACGAGGCCCATTACAATTTCGCGCGCCTTATATATAATAAAGAGGTGTATCAGACGGCCCAGCCCTATGAAAGCTGGAGTCTCGACAAGGCCCTCGCCGAAGTCCACGAAGCCAACAGCATCAACCAGCAGCCGACCTATCAGCAGCTCGAAGCCAACATCCTCTTCGCCCAGAAGAAATACGACGAGGCCCACGACCTCTACATGCAGCTGACCACCACGCCGTTGCGGAATGCCGAACTCTTCTTCAGCGCCGCCAAGTGCAAGGCCCTGTTGCGCGACACCACCGCGATGCTCTCACTGTTAGACAGTTGCATGAGCACCTTCACCAAGCCCTATCTCAAGGATGCCGCCCCCTTCCTCTGGGAGCGTGCCGAGGCCAAGCGCGAGGCCGGCAAATACCGTGAAGCAGTGGCCGACATGAACGAATACGAGAAGCTGATGAGTGCCAACATCAACGACAACTTCTATTATATCCGTCATCAGGCACACATTCAGGCACGACTCTACCAGCAGGCCCTCAACGACATCAATCAGGCCATTCAGATGAATCCCCAGGAGACGCTATACTACGCTGAGAAAGCCTCGTTGCAAGTACGCGTCGGACTCTTCGACGACGCCATCGTCACAGCCAAGGAGTGTATCGCCATAGCCCCCGACAACAGCGACGGTTATCTCTTCCTCGGCCTGGCGCAATGCATGAAGGGCGACAAGCGACAAGGCATCGACAACCTCAAGAAAGCCAAGGACCTCGGCGACCCGCAAGCCGACGGGCTGATAGAGAAATACAGCAAATAAAAAAATGCAAAGATGCAATGATGCAATGATGCAAATGAAATGATTCATATATAAAAACAGAGTGAACCGCGTGGTCCACTCTGTTTATATATATATCAGGGAAACTGATGATTAATTCGCATAGTACCACCAAGGATTGGGATCCTCAGGTCCGGGAACACTCGTACGCTCAGGCATCCAGTCTTTGGTCTCAGGAACGGCAATCATCATCGGAGCCTCACCCTTCTTCGGGAAGGTGATAGTCATCACATCACCGCTCTGGCCATTACCCTCGACAATCACTTTGACGTTGTTTGTTGCGGGATTCCAATCATTGTCCTTGATGGTGAACTTGGCCAGCACACTCTGGTCACCACTATGATAAATAGGTTTACCACCCCAACCGGTGTTCAACATGTCTGTAGCGTTGTATGTCGGAGTCTTGCTCCATCTGGTGATGGTATTGGTACCGATCTCAATGGTAAAGTTCATTGTACCACCGGCAGCACGGACAATAGCCTCCTGATGACGGCTTCCGGGGATCTCAACTTCGCTAACGACCACATCAGCTCCATTTTCATTCTTTCCATATGTGATCTTCATCTTATATACGATAGACAAGTCAACAACCACATCGTTGAAGTCGAAGTCGTCGGTAGTGCCAAGGTCCTCCATCATGTAACGCTTGGTCTCTCTCACTTCCTTCTCATCAAAGTGTGTCACTTCAGGACCATACATGATGAACACCAGGTCCTCAAAGTCCTTATCAGAGGCGTTCTTTGAATTATCCTCGCAGCCAATGATGGTCACTTTATTGTTCTCAGGAACACTTGGCACGCCTTCTACATTTTGCAGAGCCAGCATCATCCTGTCCAGTGAGGAAATTCTGGATGGAGCATCGCCCCTGGCGAATGCTGCGTCACCGCCTGTCCATACCTTCAGGAAGAAATACATGGTCTGATTGGGGGTTGCCTCAAAAGTGTATGTAGGAGCCTTGATCTGATGTGCACTAAGAGGAATACCGTCTTTATTCGTCGGTTTATGCCATTGCTTATTATCATCGTCAACAGTGTCATCGTCGGTAGTGTAAGTCAATTGATCATTTTTGGTCCAGATTTTAACATCTTTGCCTCCGACGTTCATCCACAGCTCCCAGAAATAACTGGCACATCCCTGGTAGAAAGGAACGATGGTGAACTTTTGCTGATCGGTTATCGAAATGAATGGACTACCTTTCTGTGAGTTGTTCTTTCCGGCCTCCATGTTTTCGTGCATCCAGGTAACCACATTATTGCCGATGGTCATCTCACCGGTTGATTTTAATGTGACGCTACCGGAAGTCGAGGCGCCCTCACCACGGGTGCCGGCGTTGTCGGCTGAAGGCAGGTAGGAAATGGGTTCCATCGTAGCGAAGTCCCAAGTCTGGTTGGGATCGATAGGGCCATACTTCTTTTCGAAGTTGGTTGCGTACTCACTCTTCTGCATGGCCACAATAGCGCCACTGTCGAAGAGATCTTCTCCTTTTGAACAAGAAGTGAAAGCAGCGCCTAACACGGCTATGCCTCCAATCATTAATAAACTTTTTAGTTTCATAAGTAAATGAACAAAATTTTAATGGTTGAATATTATTATCCTGTTTCGCGTGCAAAATTACATTTTTTTAAGGAAACCACCAAATCTGAAGCCTGTTTTTTTGTTAAAATCCGCACATAATTGACTAATTTTTCTGAAAACGGAATGTTTTTATGCAGTTTTGATTTCATTTACTCAAAAAACGGGGCGCAGAGGTGCCTGACCCTTCTGCGCCCTTTTTTATCGATAGTACCCGATCCGGACCATGTTTCGCGGTTGGCGGGTGGGGGACCAGGAGACATGCAGCCAGCCAGATTTGGCGGTCAGCAGCTGATCCACATATTTATAATGACTGAGGAAATCAACCAGACAGCGGAACTTCTCGGGGTCACGAACCGTGATGTCCGCTGCCTCGCCTACGAGGTGTTGCGAATTCGCCACACCGCCCACGAGCCTGTTCACGCGCTCGTTCCGATAGCCCGACGTCACGATGAGCGGCTCGCCCACCACCATCCTGGCAGGCTCCAGTATCGTTGCGCAGCCATAAGCCAGATTGCCGACGGTCTGTATCGACGGCTCATTATCCGGGTATTTCTGAAGATTCAGGAACTCGGATAGATTAAAATGCTCAGACAGCCTGATCTTGTGATAGTCTATACTCATTTCCCCAGTTTTCTTAGAATCAGCCTCACATACTGGTCCAGCCCGAAGATCGAGCCTGCCAAGAGGAACGACTGCGCGACATAATACAAGAGTCCGGCGGCCACATCGTCGATCTTGACCACCTGATAAGCCACCAGCACGATGCTGCTGATGATCAGCGCCACAGCGCAACCGTAATGAATCATGATTTTGTATTGCATAACTTCAGAATATAATTTCTCCCCCCTGACGGTTCAAGGGGGAGAAACGGTCGTCACTCGGCCTCGCTGACCTTGTTGTTGAACGGGTGCAGGATCTGCTGATAGTAGGGCTTCTTGCCCTGCGGCGTCACCTTCTCGATATCAATCCAGCCCACGCGGTTGAACGTGATCGTCTCCTTGAACTTCTTCGAGGTGAGCTGCTCACCGTCGGCGTTCTCAGGGATGAAGTTGATGCGCACGCCGTTGATCTGACTCACCGACACCTCGGTAGGCGCGTTGACACCCTGCTTCCTGCAGTCGAGCGCGGGCATGAACGTGCCCAGGCCGTCCCACTTCACGGGCTGTCCCGCCTTCAGCTGCTCCACCATCGTGTTGGTCAGCTTCTGGAGCACACCCTCTACGATATCGTTTGAATACACACTCTGATCGAAAGCGATCATTGAGAGCAGACCCTTCAGACTGAGCGTCTGAGGCTGCCAAGCCTTCCAGAACCACTTGCCGAACGCTGTCGAGTCGTCGTTCTTATTCTGATAGGCCACAATCGGAAATGCAATCTTACGTACTGCCATAATCTTCTCTCTAAATTCTAAATTCTAAAATCTAAATTCTCTCTCACTCCAGTGGTGCATCGTTCTGCACGTTGTAGTCCAGCGGATACAGCGTCTTCGTGCGGTAAGCCTTGAACGTCTCACCCTCACCGGGCGTGATGTTCTTGTAGATCCACTTGCCCTTGATCTCAAACGAGCAAAGCTGGGCGAACTTTCTCGAAGTGAGCTCTTCGCCCTTGGAGTTCTCTGGCGTGAAACGGATGTGTACGCCGTTGATGGCCGCGTCGGCCTTCTTCATCAGCGTGGCCACGTCGTTCTCGCCCTTCTGACCGCAGTCCAGCTGGGGGTTGAACGTACCCAGACCTTCCCACTTCACAGGCTGACCGGCCTGCAGCTGTTCTACCATCACGGTGGTGACACGCTTCACCACGCCCTCGATAATGTCGCGGCTGTAGACCGACTGATCCCAGGCCACACGCTCAATGAGACCCTTCAGGCTCAGCGTGTCGGGGTAGAGCGCCCGCAGGAACCACTTGCCGAAGGCCGTCGAATCGTCGTTCTGATTCTGTACCGCCACAATCGGAAATGCAATGTTGTTAACTGTCATATTTACATTTAATTTTATTTTACACTTTTCGTAAGTTTAATGCCTTGTAACCGTCACTTTAATTAGTCCGCCCTGTTACTTTAATTAGTCCTCCCTCCGAGGGGGAACCGTCTAAACTCAGACTGCGCGCTATCCAAACCCAGACTTCCTACTAATTTCCGTCATCAGGTGGCCGCAGAGTGCCGGACAAACGGCATTTCCTTAACTCTGATGCAAAGTTACGAAGACTTTCCGAGAGTATCAAGAAAATCGCGATGACGGTATGCTCACTTCACGTTTATTAACTCGAAAAATTTCCGTATTTCGCTGAAAATCAGTACCTTTGTAACAGTAATCAAATATGTTCAAAATGACCACTAAAAAATATAACAATTCCTATTATGTCAGCAAAGAGGATGCCGTCAAGCAGCTCTTGCCCCATCTCACCTACCGCAGCGGTTGGGCGAAGATCAAGGACGCCCTGGGCGATGATCCCTGCCTCCAGCGTGCGTTCACCACGAACAGTAAGTACCTCTACATTTCCGAATTCCAGTATCTTATGAGGGTTTTCTAACCGTCCATCTGCTTATCTGCTTATTTTCACTCCGAACAAGAAAAATTTGAAAAGTCAGTAAGAGCACAAAATATATTATTATATATATATTATTATAATAATATATATATAATAATATATTTTGATTAATCAGTCGGTAATTTCCATTTCATCCCCCACTCCCCATTTTAAGCAAATAAGCAGATAAGCAAATAAGCAAATGAATGACTTTTTTCTCCCTGTTAGACTGATTTGAATGAAAAAATTAAATCAGTCTAACAGGGGGACGGTTCTTTTGTTATACACATGGCATTTCGCTTAAATAATCTTAAATGCATGTAGTTTTCCAGAGCTTTTCACGTCTAACAGGCAAACGAACATTTTTAAAAGACAAAAGTTATGGAATCAATTATCACTATTGCAACAGTTATGACGATGTATTTCAATGCCGCTAACGACGTGAATACACCCTTTATGTACAACGCTGACCTGGAAGACAGCGTGATCCACAAGATTGAAGTCTATGAGAAGAAAGCCGACAACCAGATATGCGCTAAGATGGAGTATCGCTACAGCTACGATGAGCAGGGCCGTCTGACCTCGCGTGAGGTGATGCGCTGGAACGAGAGCAAGAAGCAGTGGGTGAACGATTTCCGCCACACCTATAGATATTACAAGAACGGTTACAATATGGAAACGAGCAAATGGGATGCCCATCTGAAGACCTATGATCTGCCCTTCAAGGTGACGCTCTATCGCGAGGTTGCTCCCAGCGTAACATCGGTAAAGACCTTCAAGATGAATGCCGCCAAGGACAACATGTACCTGACTGACCGTATGCTCTGCATGGAGTCGCTGGAGCAGTTTAGCAACCATCTGATTGCCGCCATGTATTAAGTGGATCATGGGGACGGTTCCAAGACCTTACGAAGGTGTGGTTTGGGATAAGGTAGAGCTGCACGATCTGAGAACACTCGTTAGGGAGGGAGAAATGCTCAGATGGAATGATTTTACACACGGGGTCTAGTCCAGTTTCGGACAGTTGAGCAGCGTGATGATATCGATGTAGGCTCCCAAAGTCACCCTCGTGAGCATCACGATGTTCGAGAAGGCCAGCTTGCTCATCGATTTTGTCTGCATAACCCTTAATAAGAGGTAAGCAATCATGGTCACCCATATCTGAATCTCGATGGCATTGACGTTATCGCCAAGGAAGTATTTCAGTGGAAAGTTTTGCTTCAACTTTTTGTACAGGCTCTCGATAGTCCAGCGTCTACGGTACGTCTCACATACCTGTTCTGCTGACATCTCCTCAGGGTCGAGTACATTGGTGACAAACTCCACGGTGTCCTTGCCGTCATCTGTCCTACGGACAATCCTGCGACAGCGGTATGTACCTTGTACACGCTCCTTGATGGTTACCACACCTGACTTCGGTCTTCTGCCACGACGATGGCTCAGCTCTTCCTCTGTCAGGGGAC
>JAEEGJ010006659.1_pt1 | contig 34294 bp, 28 predicted proteins | sample 8958761 | NCBI WGS metagenome assembly JAEEGJ01 (sample SAMN16246546, study PRJNA631951) | gut metagenome | biome: gut microbiome; feature: rumen; material: RS-attached | host: Bos | place: Iran: Karaj | collected 2018-10
AAGTCCATAGACCGCGAGATTACCCAGGAAGCCCTGGATATGGTCAAGGACGGCACCGCCCTGGCCACCGAGAACGTGACCATCGTGTACAACCCCACCTGGAACAAGGGTGTGGTGGGCATTGTGGCCTCCCGCCTGGTGGAAGCCTTCTACAAGCCCACCGTGGTGCTCACCAAGAGCAACGGCTTTGTAACGGGCAGCGCCCGCAGTGTGCAGGGCTTTGACCTCTACGCCTCCATCGAGAGCTGCGCAGACCTGCTGGAGAACTTCGGCGGTCACGTGTATGCCGCCGGTCTTACTATGAAGGAAGAGCATTTGGAGGAGTTCTGCCGCCGTATGGACAGCTTCGTTTCGGGCAACATCACCCGGGAGGAACTCACGCCCGTGGTGGAGATTGACGCCAAGCTGGATTTCTCCCAGATTACGCCCAAGTTCACCCGCCTGCTCAAGCAGTTCCAGCCCTTCGGCCCTGGTAACAACAATCCGGTCTTCCTGACGGAAGATGTTTATGACGCCGGTAATGGAAGAAAAGTGGGAGCCGGTGGCCTCCACCTCAAGCTGGACCTGATGCAGGAAAGCCAGCCGTACCGCCAGATTGCCGCCATAGGTTTCAATATGGCCGAGTACTTTGACCACATCAAGGCCGGCAACCCCATCGATATCTGCTATTCCATAGTGGAGAACTTCTACCGCGGTTCTTCCACCGTCCAGCTCCGCCTCAAGGACATCCGAGAGAGGGACGAACTCATCTGATTTCCCATGAAAATTATCCTTGCACCGGATTCGTTCAAGGAGTGTCTGACGGCAACGCAAGTGGCTCAGGCCATGGCGCAGGCTGTGCATGAGGTGTGCCCATCGGCCCAATGGGTATCTATGCCCCTGGCCGATGGCGGGGAAGGAACGCTGGACGTGCTGGCCCCGGCCCTGGGGGCGAGCATCCGAGAAGTTACGGTTTCGGACCCGCTGGGCCGTCCGGTACGGGCCCGGTATGGTGTGGCCGGGGAAACGGCCATCCTTGAAGTGGCCCAGGCCTGCGGGCTTCAGCTTTTGAAACCGGGCGAACGCAATCCGCTCATAGCCTCCAGCCGGGGCGTGGGCGAACTGCTGATGGCCGCCTATGCCGATGGCTGCCGGCACTTTCTGGTGGGCCTTGGCGGCAGTGCCATCTGCGACGGCGGCGTGGGCATGATGTCCGTTCCCGGCATCCGGGACCTGGCCTCCGTAGAACTTCTTTGTGATGTAAACGCTCCCTTTGTGGGCCCCACAGGCGCGGCGCAGGCGTTTGGTCCGCAGAAAGGAGCCTCGCCGGAAGAAGTGGAGGTGTTGGAAAAGCGTATGCTGGACCGGGCGGCCCTTATGCAGGAAGAGACCGGCGTGGATGTGAGAGAGTTGCCCGGCGCCGGAGCGGCCGGGGGCCTCGGAGGAGCCTTTATGGCGTATTTCGGGGCCCGGAAGGTTTCCGGTATAGGCCGAATCTTGGAACTGGTCCGCTTCTCCGAAGCCGTTAAAGAGGCAAGTCTGGTGATAACCGGCGAGGGCCGGTCAGATGCCCAAACCCTTTTGGGAAAAGTCCCTCTCGGGGTTCTGCAGAATGCCGGAAAAGTGCCCGTGGCACTGGTCTCCGGCCGTATCGATGACCGCGAAGCTCTGGTATCGGCCGGCTTCCATCCCGTAGTTGAAGTTTCTCCCCGTAGCCTTTCTCTTCGCGAGGCCCTCATCCCCTCCATCGCCCTTCAAAACATTCAATCGGCCGTCAAAACCCTCTTCTAACCTATTGCCCCTGCCACCCACTACGCATTAGACCCCCAAAACGCGTAACTAGTGGCTCGAGGGAGCCAGGCATTACGCACTGGGGGCCCAAAACGTGTAGTGGGTAGCAGAGGGGATCAAGCGAGGAGCCCCTAGCCCATCAGGTACTTGCCCACGCGGGGGATGCGCTGGAGAAGAACGGAGACAAGGCCCACGACCACAAAGCTGCAGAGGGCCGTGGCCAGGATCTGGACCGGGGTGGTCCAGGCGCCCAGGACGCCATCGGCTCCCAGGCCCAACCAGCTGCGGAACCAGCCGGAGAACTGCGCCAGCACCAGCATATGGATCAGGTACATCCCGTAGCCGGCCTTGGAAAGGGGCAGGATGATGTTCCGATAGAACCGTCCCTCGGAAGAACATCTCCAGCGGAAAATGAGCGTGATCCCCAAGGTCGTGCAGAGGACAAAAAGGCTGCAGAAGGTAATGGGTACCTCCCAGGCCACGGCACAGGCAAGGTCTGTGGAAAGCGGGAAGGAATCCCCGGTGTCGGAAAAGCGGCGAAGCAGGCCGAAAACGATCATGGTAAAGCCCAGCAGGAAGAGGATAAGCCCCTGCGTGGCCTTCTGCCGGGTATTGGGAATGAATCGCTTGATATACAGGCCAAAAAGCATATAGCCTACAAAACCGCTCACATAATAAAACGTGCCGAAGGGGTTCCAGGACGCCTCTCCCCACAACGGGAACAGCGCGGCAGAAGGCAGGCCGTCCGCTGCTTGGATAAGCGGGGCCGGGCCGCCGCTACCCAGCTCCCGGACAAACGGAATCAAAAGCGTGAAGAGCCAGATGCCCAGGTAGATGGAGAGCTCCTGCTTGGACACTTTCTCCGCCCAGGGCGAAAGCAGCGGCATAATGAGGTAAATGCCCACCAGCATGTACACAAACCAGAGGTGACCGGCCGCATAATTGAAATTGAGCAGCAGCCCCTTCAGGTTCTCCACCGGCGGCCCCCAGACCAGGGCATAGACCAGCGTCCAGAAGGCCATGGGAATGAGGATACGCACGGCACGGCGCTTGAAAAACTCTCCGGCAGAATAATGCAGGGGAAACTGCAGATAGGCCGATGCCATCAGGAAAACCGGCACGCAGCAGCGGCACAGACCCTCGAACAGGGCCACCCAGAAGGCATCCGTTGCCGAAAGGATAAGACCACCGTCTCCTCCCAAATAAAAGGGCTCGGTGCTATGGATGACCATCACCATAAAGCAGGCCGTAACCCGCAAAAAATCCAACCAGCTTTCTCTTTTCATAATATATAACTGACTTCTTTGAATCGGTAATAGTGGTCCGGGCCGCCTTCTTCCTTGATGTGCAGACGGCCGTCGGGCTCCACGCCTTCAATGACACCCCGGTACTCGCGGTCTGTGAGAAGATCGTGATAGGTGGCCGGAATGCCGCAGCGGAAAAGACGGGCCGAATAGGAGGCAAACAGCTCCGGAGAATGGATCTGGAGCCCGTCGAAAACAGACAGGAATTTCCCCAGTTCCGCCTCCAGCTCATAGGCTTTCCCGGTGCAGAGGCTCAGGGAAGTGGCGTTGGCCAGCTGGGGGAAGAGCTTCTGGTTGAGGTTGATGCCAATTCCCACCACCGAAGCCTTGACCTCTCCCTGCGCGCCCAGCACATTCTCAATGAGCATACCGCAAATCTTTTTGCCGTTCACATAGATGTCGTTGGGCCATTTGATGGCGGGCTCCACGCCGTGGGATTCCAGGAAGGACGCCACGGCCACCGAGGTCATATAATTGAGCCGGACCGCCTCGGGAGCCTTGAGCGGCAGGTCCTTAAGAACAATGGAAAAGGTGAGGTTTTCTCCGGGGGCCGAAAACCAGGTATTGCCCCGCTGGCCGCGGCCGGCCGTCTGCTCCCGGGCGGCCAGAACGGTACCGCCGGAGAGCTCCGGAAGCCGTCTCAGGGCCTCGGAGTTGGTGGAATCTATGCTGTCCAGCCAGATTACGCTCATATTCCTTCAATGGCTATGCCTTCTTCCGGGGCGTCTCCCTCGGGTTCGTTGAAAGGCTGAAGGAAAGGATTGTGCATACCTTCCTGGGCTATGGAGGTGGGCTGTCCGTGACCGGGAATCACGTCCGTGTCTCCGGGCAGCGTGAGGAGCTTCTCCTGGATGGACTGCATAAGCACGTCGTAGTCTCCTCCTCCCAGGTCCGTTCGGCCTATACTGCCGGCAAAGAGGGTATCTCCGCTGAGCAGCAGGTTGTTAAGGGCCGAATAGTAGCACACGCCGCCGGGCGTATGGCCGGGCGTGTGCAGCACCTTCCACTCCGTTCCGCCGGAGGTGAGGACGTCTCCGTCGGCTATGTCGGTGGTGGAAATGTTGTGCTGGAATACCTTGAAGCTCTGCATCCCCTTGAAGACGGAGGCGCCGTCGGCCAGGATTCCCTTATCGGCCGGATGCATATACACCGGAACGGGAAAAACCTTGAGCAGTTTCTCTACGCCCCACACGTGGTCAAAGTGGCCGTGCGTAAGGAAAATGGCATCGGGCGTGAGGCCTTCCTTCTGAAGAAAGTCCGTGAGTTCCTTTACGCCGTCGTCCGACGACATACCGGGATCTACCACCGTGCAGGCCTTCTGGCCCTCCTCCCAATGGACCGAACAGTTGGTGCCCAGGGGGTTGAAAGTTAATATGCGGGAATGAAGCATAGGCTTTGTCTTATCATTGCAAATTTACTAACTTTTTGCCAACTTTGTAGAACACAATCATGCATATAGGAATCGCTGGAAATATCGGTAGCGGAAAAACCACGCTCACCACGCTGCTCGCCCGCCATTACGGCTGGACGCCCAAGTTTGAGTCCGTTACTTACAACCCGTATCTGGCCGATTATTACGCAGATATCAAGCGTTGGTCCTTTGCCCTGGAGATGTATTTCCTGCAGCAGCGCCTGCACGACGTCCTGGAAATTTCCAAGTCCAACGACGTCATCATCCAGGACCGTACCCTCTTTGAAGGCGTTCACATTTTTGTGGCCAACAACTACGCGCAGGGTAACCTCACGGAAAGGGACTACAACACCTATATGGACACCTTCAACGTGATGATGGAAGTGGTCAAGGAGCCGGACCTGATGATTTACCTCAAGAGCAGCATCCCGCACCTGGTGGCCCAGATTCAGAAGCGTGGACGGGACTACGAGCAGTCCATCTCCATCGAATACCTCTCCGGCCTCAACGAGAGATACGACAAGTGGATCTCCGAGTACAAGGGCCGCCTCATCACCATAGACGCAGACAATCTGGACTTCCTCAACAACGAGGAAGACTTTGCCCAGATTACAGACAAGATAGACGCAGAATTATACGGATTATTCTAAAGTTACAATACTATGCACATCGCCATCGCCGGAAATATCGGTAGCGGAAAAACCACCCTTACCAAGATGCTGGCCGCCCACTACGGCTGGACGCCCAAATTCGAATCGGTAGACTACAACCCGTACCTGGCCGACTTCTACGAAGATATGGAGCGCTGGTCGTTCAACCTCCAGATCTACTTCCTCAACAAGCGCTTCCAGGACGTGGTGGAAATCTCCAAGCACCAGGAGGTGATCATCCAGGACCGCACCATCTACGAAGATGCCCGCATCTTTGCCCCCAACCTGCACGCGATGGGCCTGATGTCTACCCGCGATTTCGAGAGTTACACAGACCTCTTTGACCTGATGATGTCGCTGGTGAACCCGCCGGATTTGCTCATCTACCTGCGCTCCAGCATTCCCAACCTCATTGCCCAGATCCAGAAGCGCGGCCGTGAGTATGAGCGTTCCATCCGTATTGACTACATCACCGGCCTCAACCAGCGCTACGAGGACTGGATCAAGGACTACAAGTCCCGCCTCCTGATAATTGACGTAGACGATATCAAGTTCGAGAACAAACCGGAAGACTTCCAGTTCATTACGGACAAGATAGACGCCGAGCTGTACGGCCTCTTCCCCTCCGAATAATCTATGCTCCAGCTCCGCAAAGCCACCGAGCAGGATCTCCCCGCCATTATGGCCGTCCTGGAAGCAGGACGGGGCATTATGCTGGCCTCCGGAAACCCCAACCAGTGGGCCAAGGGCTACCCTACCGAGGAAATGGTACGCCGCGATATCGGCCCTGGTTATGGTATTGTTATGGAAGAGGAAGGCTCCATTGTGGCTTACTTTGCCTGCATTCCTTCCCCGGACCCTACCTATGCAGTCATTGACGGCGGTGCCTGGATAGATGACGAGAAGCCTTACTATGTGGTGCACCGCATTGCCAGCTATCCCAACGTGCACGGGGTGTTCAAGGCTATGATGGAATACCTGGACGGCATCACGGACAACATCCGCATAGACACCCACAAAGACAACAGAATTATGCAGCACAACCTGGCCAAATACGGATTCCAGTACTGCGGCATCATCTACATTGCCTCCGGGGCCGAAAGGCTGGCCTATCAAAGATTGAGATAAGTTTAGTATCTTTGTACTCTATGGCAGACAAGGAGTACATACAGGTGCGGGGTGCGCGGGCCAACAACCTGCAAAACGTCAACGTAGACATCCCCAGAGGGGAATTTGTGGTGGTTACCGGCCTCAGCGGCAGCGGCAAGAGCTCGCTGGCGTTTGACACCATCTACGCAGAGGGCCAGCGCCGCTATATGGACACCCTCTCCACCTACGCCAAGCACTTTATGGGCATCCTGGAAAAGCCGGAAGTGGAAGAAATCACCGGCCTGAGCCCCATCATTGCCATAGAACAGAAGACCACCGGCAACAATCCGCGTTCTACGGTGGGCACCATCACGGAAATCTACGACTTCCTGCGTCTGCTGTACGCCAAGGGCTCCCGCGCCTATTCCCCGGAAAGCGGCAAGGAGATGGTCCGCTACACGGACGAACAGATTGTGGACCTGGTGATGAGCCAGTATGCGGGCCGAAAATGCTACCTCCTCTCTCCCCTGGTAAGGGGCCGAAAAGGCCACTACCGCGAGCTCTTTGACCAGCTGCGCAAGCGCGGCTACACAGAGGTGCGCATAGACGGAGAAATCCGCGAACTGCAGGAGGTAGACGCCCTGGACCGCTACAAACCCCACTTTATTGAAGTGGTGGTGGACCGCCTCAAGCCCGAGGCCGGAGACGACCGCCGCATCCGCGATTCCGTGGGCCGGGCCCTCAACATCGGCAAAGGCTCCCTGGCCGTCCTGGACAGCGAAACGGGTGCCCTCTCGCACTTCTCCAAGCACTTGGTGGACCCCGAGAGCGGCCTCTCCCTGCAGGAGCCCCAGCCGCACAGCTTTTCCTTTAACTCGCCGCAGGGCTACTGCCCCCACTGCAAGGGCCTGGGCACCATTGTGGACGTAAACATTGACACCATTATCCCGGACCGCAGCAAGTCCGTGGCAGACGGTGCCATAGTTCCCCTGGGCCGCGTGCGGGAGAACCGCAAGTTTGACATTATCCGCGCCATCGCGCGCAAATACAACTTCAGTCTGTACGACCCCATCGAAGCCCTCCCGGACGAGGCCGTGAGCCTGCTGGTATACGGCTCCGAAGACCTCTTCCGCGTGGGAGAAGGCACGCTTACGGAGATGGAAAGCTGGGGCGGCGTAATAGACAATATTGAAGACACCATTACCTGTCCGGTCTGCCACGGCACCCGCCTCAACGCCGAAGCCCTCTGCTTCAAGGTGGACGGCAAGACCATCCCGGAAGTGGCCGCTATGGAAATGAGCGAGCTGCGAGAGTGGCTGGACGCCATTCCCAAAGGCTTCAACCAGCGGGAGAAAAACGTGGCCCGGGACATCCTCAAGGAGCTCCGCGAGCGCGTGCAGTTTATGCTGGACGTGGGCCTGGACTACCTTTCCCTGGACCGTCCCACCGGCTCCCTTTCCGGAGGTGAAAGCCAGCGCATCCGCCTGGCCACGCAGATTGGCTCCAAACTGGTGAACGTGCTCTATATCCTGGACGAACCTTCCATCGGCCTGCATCAGAAGGACAACCGCAAGCTCATTGCGTCCCTGAAGACGCTGCGGGACGAGGGCAACTCCGTGATGGTGGTGGAGCACGATCTGGAGACCATGCTCAGCGCCGACTGGCTGGTGGACGTGGGCCCCGGCGCCGGAGAAAACGGCGGCCGCATCTGCGCCAACGGCCCTTTGAAAGAATTGCTCAAGGGCAAGGAATCTTCCATCACGCTGGACTATCTGAGAGGAAAACGGAGTATTTCCGTACCGGCCACCCGCCGCAAAGGAAACGGCCTTTATCTGAGCCTGAAGGGCGCTACGGGCAACAACCTCAAGAACGTAAACGTGGACTTCCCGCTGGGCTGCCTCATTGGCGTGGCGGGCCTGTCCGGTTCCGGCAAGAGCTCGCTGGTGAACGAAACGCTTATGCCCATCCTCAAGCAGAAGTTCTACCGCTCCAAGGAGAAGCCGCTCCCCTACGAGAGCCTGGAAGGCATAGAGAACATTGACAAGCTCATTGAGATTGACCAGAGCCCCATTGGCCGTACGCCCCGTTCCAATCCCGCCACCTTCACGGCCGTGTTTGGAGACATCCGCACCCTCTTTGAGGAAACGCAGGACGCCAAGGTGCGCGGCTACAAGGCCGGCAAGTTCTCCTTCAACGTGCCCGGCGGCCGCTGCGAGGAGTGCAAGGGCGCCGGCATCAAGGTCATTGAGATGAACTTCCTGCCCTCCGTGCACGTGCCCTGCGAAGTCTGCGGCGGCACCCGCTACCGCGAAGACGTGCTGGCGGTCAAGTACAAGGGCAAGAACATCAACGACGTGCTGGAGATGTCCGTGAGCGAGGCCTACGAGTTCTTCAAGCCCGTTCCCAAGATAGCCGCCAAGCTGAAGGCCCTGGCCGATGTAGGTCTGGGTTACGTAAGGCTGGGACAGAGCGCCGTCACCCTCTCCGGCGGCGAAAGCCAGCGTATGAAACTGGCGGCCGAACTGTCCCGTCCCTCCACGGGAAAGACCCTCTACATTCTGGACGAACCCACCACCGGTCTGCACTTTGAAGACATCAAAGTGCTGATGGGGGTGCTCCAGCGCCTGGTAGACGCTGGCAACACCGTCATCATCATCGAGCACAATCTGGACGTGCTCAAGAGTGTGGATTATCTGTTTGATATGGGCCCGGAAGGAGGCCGAAGGGGCGGCTACATCGTAGCCCAGGGCACTCCGGAAGAGCTGGCCCAGAACCCCGCCTCCGTCACGGGACCTTTCCTTAAGGAAGTCCTCTAGAAAATCATATTCAAAGCGGCAGCCTGGGCGCGGGAACTGTGGGCGGCGTTCATCTTGCCAAAGTTCCACTTTACACCAAGCAGGATGTATCGGCCCATAACCAGGCGGTAGGTATCTTCCTGGTAGTTGTCCGTTACGGTATGCGTGAGATTCCGGGTCTGATTGAGGATATCGTGAACGGTGAGGCTCAGGTTGAAAGCGCCGATATTCTTGGATATCGTTGCATTCCAGTGCCATTCCGGCTGGCCGTATCCAGGGGCATAGCCTCTGTAGAACATATAGCCAAAGTCCGTTTCAAACTCAAACTCGTGCTTGGTGATATAGGATGCATCCACGCTGAACGACATATTGAAGGTATTCAGATTGGCCTTGGGATCCAGCGAATAGCGGGCCACGTGGCCGGACGCATAGACGGTTCCTCCTACAGAACCCTGATCAAAGTTGTACTGAAGATGTATGTCTCCGGACAGGTTCCAACTATTGGTCCGGCTCTCCTTGAATCCGCTCTGGCCACCGTAGAAGCGGTCTCCCTGGCTGTTGCCCCAGAAATCGGCCATAAAGTCCGAATAATCAAAGGTGTCTTTATCCAGACCCGGCAAGGCCGTGCTGGCCTGATAGGAAGTGGAATAGGAATAATTGATGGACTCATACAGGGACAGGGACCAGTTCTTCTTGCTGTCCAGCGGCGTAGAGTAATCGCCAAACTGCAGGAGGGTTATGGTGGGTCTTCTTGAGTTGACGGGGATGGCATAGAGGACACCTTCCTTGTCGTACCACTGGGCCGTGGTAATGGGATTGGCTTTAACATCTCCGGACAGATAGGCCATCAGGTTGGAGAATCTTTTCCGGTTGTTCCGGTTCCAACTGGCGCTGATGTAAGTGGTGGAATAGGGTTTCAGGTAGACGTTACCTACACTGAGCCGGGAGGGATTGGTGATATTGAGCACCGGCAGCATCCTGGAAACAGCGGGCCGGTAAGAAGATCCGGAAGCGGCAAGCTGGATCCGGTCCAGATCATTGCTGTACTGGAAACGGAACTGGGGCGTCACCAGCCAGTTCCACTCGCCTTTACCGGTGGTTTCCTCAATGCCATAGCTCTTGGAGTACGTCTCGTTGAGAATACCGGATACCGTTCCGCCCAGGGTAAGCCAGGTCTTATCCGTAAACTTATACTGCCCGGTCACTTCGTACACCTGCTCCCAGGAACTGGAAAGGGTCTGGGAGGAATAATAATCGTTTTTGCCCGCCTCGTCAAAGGCATCCCGCAGGTTGTCCCGGCGATACCGGTAAAGGTTGGCCGACAGGGAAAGCGTGAATTTCTTTCCGAAGGGCTCCGTGTAGCCGATGCCTCCGTTGATACGCCGGTTCAAATACTGGGTGTCGTAGGTCATCTGGCGGAGATCCGTGCCGGCAACCGTAGTAAGGGAGGAGGACTCTTCGCTGTTGCCGGTGGTGTTGTCAAAGCTGGTGTACAACCGAAGACGGAGGGTACGGTTTTCCTTTCCCCACAGTTCCCGGAAAGTTACATCGCCTGTGAAACCGGCCTCCCTGCTTAACGATGAAGACTGGGAAGCATTCTCCGAACGGTTCACAAACTCCCCTTCCCGGGACGTTTCCGAACTGCTTGCTTTGGTGCCGAACTGCTTGCTGAAATACAAGGTGGGACGTACGTGGAACCATACTTTTCCTTTCTCCTTCTGGAACTCCAGATTACCGTTGACGGAACTGTCAAAAGCCTTTCCGCTGTTGAGGGAATGGGAGGTTAGGTTGCCGTCGTCCTGATAGGTAGTACGGAGGGTCTTGGTACCCGAGTCCGTATCCGTATATTTATAGTTGACACCGGCCGTGCTTTCCACATTCTTGATGCGGGAGGTGTTGGCATTGATGCCAGCCTGGGCCGCGGTAGTAAGGCCCTGGTCCCAGGAAGTCCTTTCTTCTCCGTCTTCGTCAGTAAACATAACGGCGAAACCGGAATCGTCAATGTTCTGCACATTGCCAATCAAGGTAATCTGGTCTTTCTCAGAATAGGCCGAAGCCAAAACATTGCCATTGTACAGGAAGCCGCGGTTGTCCCGGAGATCCTCATCTCCTTTTTTTCCAAGGGTGGCACCGCCCTTAAGGCCCACATTGCCAAACCAGCCTTTCTCGTATTCTTTCTTAAGGGCCACGTCCAGCACTTTTTCACGGTTGCCGTCCTGGATGCCCGAGGCGCGGGTTTCCTCGCTCTCGCGGTCAATCACGCGGATCTTGTCCACCACGGCGGCCGGCAGGTTGTTAAGCGCTGCGCTCTGGTCGTTAAAGAAGAAAGTCCGGCCTCCTACCGTGAGCTTATCAATTTCTTCGCCGTTGAACTTCACCTTGCCGTCAGCGGTGATTTCCATACCGGGCATACGTTTGAGGAGGTCCTTGAGCATAGCATTGGCCCCCACGCGGAAGGAAGAGGCGTTGAACTCCACGGTGTCTTTCTTGACCACGATGGGGTTACCCACATCGGTGATGGTGGCGGCCTGGATAAACTGCTCGTCCTGCTGGAGCTTGATGGTTCCCAGGTCCACTTCTTCCTGGCGGAAGTAACGTTCTTTGATGAAGGGCTTGTAGCCCATCATCTCAATGTGAAACACGTAATTGCCGTAAGGCACTTCTTCGAGAGTCGCTTCACCTTGGGCATTGGTGAGGGTGAAGTTGGTGATGGTAGTGTCCTTGACAGGAATCACATACACAGAGGCAAACGGTACGGGCTCGTTGGAGAGGGAATCCAGCACCACCGCCTTGATGTTGCTCAGGCGTCCTTGGAACACGTTGTCATTGAGAATGAACACTTGAGCCCGCGCTCCCAGGGGAATGAAGAGCAGGCATACTACTAAGGAAATAAAGTTCTTCATATATACTTTTGCTAACGCGGCCTTTCTGCTAGCAAAAAGTATACCTTTATACGCCCCATTCGGCCCTTAAACGATCCATCAGATGCATCATATACAGGATTTCCGAATGCGGCATCTGGGGCGGTTCCAGAAGGCCCGCCTCGATGGCCTGCTTGCACGCGCGGAATTGGTATTCAAAACCAGTGATCTGCGGCGGTACGGGGATCTCCTTTTCTACAATATGGCGCTTGCGGCAGATGCGAAGACACGTGGGATTGATAAGATCGTCAAAAACCAGGTAGCCGGTGGTTCCTGCAATCACGCCCTGGTTGTCTCCCTGGCTCCAGGCCGAAGCCTGCACACTGGCCAGCGTACCGTCTTCCAGCACCATAGTTACTACCTCCGAGGCATCCACGCCGGTCTCCGAACGGATGCAGGTGGTATTGAGCTGCGCTATGGGGCTGTCGCAGTACATACGGACAAAGTTGAGCACGTACACGCCCAGGTCCAGGAGCGCACCGCCGCCCAATTCGGGTTTCAGCACCCTCTCCTTATCGGACACATCGTACCCCAGCGTGGCCGTAACCACGGTGGGCTTGCCAATGATACCCGAAGCCAGCACCTCGCGGGCCATTTGCCGCACGGGCATATAGCGGGGCCAGATGGCTTCGGCCACAAAGACGCCCTTCTCGCGTGCCAAGGCCAGCAGCGTGGCGGCCTCAACGGCATTGAGCATAAAGGACTTCTCTATGAGGCAGGGCTTTCCCGCCAGCACGGCGTCCTTGGCCACGGCAAAGTGATGGGAGTGCGGTACGGCAATATACACCAACTGCACATCCGGATCGGCCAATAACTCTGCGTAAGAGCCGTAAGCCCGGGTCACGCCAAACTGGGCGGCAAAGGCCTTCGCCTTCTCCAGCGAGCGGGATCCAATGGCCAGGCATTGCATATCGTCCATAGCAGCCAAAGTCTTGGCCGCCTTCTCGGCAATGTGTCCGGCACCAATTATTCCAACGTTCATAAGGTCTGTCCGCCAATGAATTCTCTCATAATGGAAGTGGGAGGGATGGCCTCTATCTCGGCCGGCTGGAGGGCCACTATATACTCCAGGAAGTCCAGCAGACGCACGGCTTCGGCGTAGGCCGGGGACGAAGGCTGGATGCGGCGGAGCAGAGGTTCCGCATAGTACCGCAGCATAGGCAGCTCGTAGAGGAGGGCCGTGTTGAACTGGGCATCTGCATTCTCCTGGAAGGGGAAGATGTACTTGCCCTCGCCGCGGCGCACCGACGGCCAGCGCAGGATGGTGTCCTCCGGGGAAATGCCCCTCACGCGGTTATCGCGGACCATACGGCGCAGCAGGCGGTTGTCCGTAGTGGAAATGCAGCAGTTCTCGTCCAGCTTGAGGGAAGTCAGGGCCGAAGCATAGATGCGGAAGATGCGGCTCTGGTCCACGGTGGGAACCATATTGGGATCCAGGGCGTGAATGCCTTCCATCACCAGGATGTCGTTCTCGTCCAAATGCATCTTCTTCCCTTCAAAGAAGGGCCGACCCTGCTTGAAGTCGTAGCGGGGCAGTTCCACTTCACCACCGGAAAGGAGGGTATTCAGGTGATTGCCCAGCAGCTCCAGATCCATAGCCTCGAGGGCCTCGAAGTCAAAATTGCCGTCGTCATCCAGGGGCGTACGGTCCCGCTCCACAAAGTAATTGTCCAGTTCTATCACCTTGGGGTTCATCCCCAACACCTTGAGCTGCTGGGCCACCCTCAAAGATGATGACGTCTTGCCGCTGGACGAAGGTCCGGCCAGGAACACAATCTTGACGCGTTCCCTTTCGGCGTAAATCTTATCGGCCAAATCGGCGTAGGCCCTTTCCTGACGGGCCTCGCAGAGGTTGATGAGCTCCACGGCCCCGCCTTCCATCAGGCGGCGGTTGAGGGCGCCCGTACTCACAATACCGGTGGTCTTGCACCAGTAACCATATTCCTTCAAGGTAACCGTCAGTTTCTTCTGCTTCTGGCGGGGCACCACCTTGGTAATGTCCACGCGGGAAGGATACTGCAGGCAGAATCCGTGGTGGAAGGGCATCAGGTCAAACACCTTCAGATAGCCGGTAGACGGAACCAGCGGGCCGTAGAAATTGTCGGCCACTCCGTCCAGATAATACACCGTGCAGAAGTAGCGGCCCACAGAGCGCAGTACGCCCGCCTTCAGCGGCTGGTGCTGGGCTTCGAAGATGGCTTCGGCCTCTGCCGAAAGCAGCTTCTTCTCCGTAAACGGAAGGTCCAGAGCCACCAGGCGGCGCATCTCGTCGCGCAGGCGCATAATGTCCTCATCGGAAATCTTCTCTGCGCGGAGCTTGCAATAATAGCCGCTGGGCAAGGAGTGGTTGATCTTGAAAATCTTGTCCGGGAACAGTGTGCGGGCCGCCCGCTGGGCCAGGAAGCCCAGGGAACGGAAAACGGCACGTCGTCCGTCGGCGTGATTATAGCCTATGAACTCCACCTCGTGGGGATAATAGACCGGATAGCTGAGAGACTCCAGCTTGTGGTCCACAAAAGCCACCAGTACCGGGTATTCCTTTCCGGTCTTGGGGTCGGTTACAATAGGCGGAGCAATGGCCCCGATGGTGGTACCGGGGTCCACTTCAAACAGTTTTCCGTCGTTTACACGGGTTAACTTGATCTTTTCCATTTACTTTTCTCTGAGACTCAGGGCAAAACCACCGCCGCAGGCCATCTTGATGGTCATGCTGTCGGCGCTGGTAACCATACTCCTGGTAATGGTATAAGCCTGGCGGTTGGTTATGCAGTCGGCGTCGGGGGCGTCGGCATACAGCGTAGCTTCATACTCCAGGCCGGGGGTAAGGAAGTCCAGCTTCACGGTTACTTCCCGGGCATTCTCGTCCGTTACGCCGCCCACAAACCACACATCGTGCGGGCGGGCCTTGGCCAGATCCTTGGCCGTAGCGTTCTCCGGAAGGGCATACACAAACTTGGCGGCTCCGCTAACCACATCCTTCTTACCGTCGGGCAACTGGGCCAGGCTGCGGGCCGAACTATTGAGGCTGGAAAGCCGGGGCTTGCGGGCCGTCACAATCACGTCTCCGGGTTCGGCCAGCAGGTAGCGGCTCTCTTCCCAGTCAACGGCCACGTCCTTGATGAACTGGAAGGCATCCTTGAAGCGGTCGTAGTGCTGGGGATAGTCGGCTGCCATCTGCAGCGGGGAGTAGAAGGTCACATAAATGCCCAGCTGCTTGGCAATGGTGGTGCGGATCTGCTCGTCGCTATGCTCGTTAAAGGTGGAAATGTCCGGCTCAAAGATACCGGGTGTAAAGTCCATAGGACCGCCCTGCAGACGGGTGAAGGGCAGGATGGTCACGTGCTCGGGCGGGACGTTCTCCTTGAACTCCGTACCCATAGCGGACTCGTTGCCAATGTGGTTGGGATAGGTGCGGCACAGACCGGTGGGACGGGCCGCCTCGTGGGCGTTGACCATAATATGGTACTTGGCCGCCTCACGGATGGCATAGTTGTAATGGTTCACCAGGGTCTGACCGTAGTGGGTTTCTCCGTAAGGGATGATGTCTCCCACATAACCGCTCTTGACGGCATCGTAACCGTATTTCTGCATAAGCTCATAGGCGGGCTTCATCCAGCGCTCATAATTGGCAACGGAAGAAGATGTCTCGTGGTGCATAATAATACGGATACCCTTCTCGTGGGCATACTTGTTAAGGGCCGGCAGGTCATAGTCCGGATAAGGGGTGACGAAGTCAAAGACATAGTCCTTCTGACCGCCAATCCAGTCTTCCCAGCCTTCGTTCCAGCCTTCCACCAGAATGGCGTCAAAGCCGTTGGCGGCGGCATAGTCAATGTATCGGCGCACGTTCTCGTTATTGGCCGAATGGCGTCCGTTGGGCGTGGCCTTGGCATAGTCGGTTACGCCCAGCCGCACGGCGGGATACTGATCCGTATAGGACCAGGCCTTGCCGCCGGCAATCATCTCCCACCAGACACCCATATACTTCACGGGATGGATCCAGCTCACATCCTCCAGGGCACAGGGCTCGTTGAGATTGAGGATGATGCGGCTGGCCAGGGCCTTCTCTGCGCTGTCCACCACCATAATGGAACGCCAGGGCGTGTGGCAGGGCGTCTGCATATGGGCCATCCAGCCTTCGGCGTCCGGGGTGAGCCAGGTGCGGAAAGTCATAGTGGCGGGATTCAGGTTAAGGCCGGCCACGGGATAATTCTCCACAGCGGCCTCGTGCAGGTTGATGTACAGGCCTTCGTCGGTCTTCATCTGGATGGACATCTGTACGCCCGTCTTGGAGAACATCTGCTGCGAGGCATTACCCGCCAGCTTGTTATTATTGTACCAGTTCTCGATTCCGCTCAGGCGCGTGGTGTTATAGGCATATTCCTCGGTATCGTAGTCTCCGGGAATCCACCAGGCCGTATGGTCTCCGGCCATAGCGAACTCCGTGAGCTCGTCCTTGATTACAAAATAGGTAAGGCCGTCCTGCTCGGGGAACTCGTAGCGGAAGCCCAGGCCGTCGTCAAAGACGCGGAAGCGGAGCAGCATTCTTCGGCCCTTTTCATTCTTAAGGGTGACCGCCAGTTCATTATAATGGTTGCGGATTTTGGCTTCTTCTCCCCAGACCGTCTCCCAGGTCTCGTCAAAGGTGGAACGCTCTGCCTTCTCCAGGGTGAACCCGTCGTAGAGGCTTTCGGGGGCACCATAGGTCTTGATGGCCTTCTCCTCAAAAGACTCCTTCATACGAGGTCCACGAAGTTCCACGCCCAGGCGGGAGGGCAGAATTACGTCCGTCTCACCGCGCTTGAGAGAATACATGGGAACGCCGTCCACAACGGCCACCTTCAGTTCCAACTGCCCGTCGGGGCTTTGAATCATCTGAGCATCTTCCGGGAAGGAAGAGACCGCCGTGGTCACGCAAGCGACAAGACCCAAGGCAGCAACAGCCAAAAGAAAAAGCTTCTTCATAAACGTTGGTTATCAGTTATCCGCATAAAATTACGAATAATCCCTCTGATATCCAAACTTTACTGCCTCTGACGGACGGCTTCAAAAAGGAGAATGGCGGCCGAAACGGACACGTTGAGACTGTCCAGCCGGCCCAGCATAGGAATACGGATATGGGCCGAAGCCGCCTTGCGCCAAAGGTCGGTGAGACCCGTGGCTTCGGTGCCCATCACCAGCGCCGTCCCCCGGCGCATATCGATGTCATAATAAAGGGAAGAATCCTGCAGCTGCGCCGTCAGGATCTGGATTCCACGCTCCTGCAGGAACGCAATGGTCTCCTCCGAAGACGCCGCCACCGTGGGCACCGTAAACACGGCCCCAATGGAAGCCCTTATGAGATTGGGGTTGTAAAGGTCTGTAAGCGGATCGCAGAAAATCACCGCATCCACCCCCGCCGCATCGGCACTTCTGAGCACGGCGCCCAAATTTCCGGGCTTCTCCACACTCTCCAGCACCATCACCAGCGGATTCTCCGGCAGCTTCAGGTCACTCAGCTTCAGGCCCTTATACTCCACCTCCGCAATAATCCCCTCCGTGCTTTCCCTATAAGCCACCTTCCTATAAAGCTGCTCCGGAATCTCTATGACAACAACATCGACGGCACTAGATTCGGCGGAAAATTGGTTTTTCGCAAAGCCTTGCGAAAAATAATTTTCCACAAACTCGGTGGTATCTGATATGTCAGGACAGTAAAAAATGGTCCTGACAGTATATCCTGCTTCGAGGCAGTGTTCGAGTTCCCTTCGGCCCTCCACCACAAAAAGCCCTTGCTCCTTCCTGGCTTTCGATTTTTCCTGGAGAAGGAGCAAGTTCTTGATCTTCGGGTTCTGGGCCGAAGTTATGGTCTCAATTCGCATTAGAATTTTTCGGGTCTCATCATGGGGAAGAAGAGAACGTCCTGAATGCTCTCCTGACCCGTCATGAACATGGTGAGACGGTCAATGCCAATTCCGATACCGGAGGTCGGAGGCATGCCGTATTCCAGAGCGCGGACAAAGTCGTAGTCCACGTACATAGCCTCGTCGTCACCCTTGCTCTTGAGGGCGGCCTGCTCCTCGAAGCGGGCCAGCTGGTCCACGGGGTCATTGAGCTCGGAATAGGCGTTGGCCAGTTCCTTGCCGTTCACGAAGAGTTCGAAACGCTCGGTGAGGGTATCGTCGTAGCGGCAACGCTTGGTGAGCGGGCTCATCTCCACGGGGTAGTCGATGATGAAGGTGGGCTGGATGAGGTTCTTCTCGCAGTACTCACCAAAGATGGCGTCGATGAGCTTGCCCACACCCATTTCGGGTCCTACCTCAACATTCAGCTTCTTGCAGGTTTCGCGCAGCTGGGCCTCGTTCATACCCGTTACGTCCACACCGGCGTACTCCTTGATGGCATCCAGGATGCGCAGACGGCGGAAAGGTCCCTCGAAGGAAATCTCGTTGCCTCCTATGGTCTTCTTGACGCCGCCGGTGGCTTCGGCCACTCTCTGGAGCATCTTCTCCGTGAACTCCATCATCCAGAGGTAGTCCTTGTAGGCGATGTACATCTCCACGCAGGTGAACTCGGGGTTATGGGTCTTGTCCATACCCTCGTTGCGGAAGTTCTTGGCAAACTCGTATACGCCGGCAAAACCGCCCACGATGAGGCGCTTGAGGTAGAGCTCATTGGCAATACGCATATACATATCCACGTCCAGGGCGTTGTGGTGCGTGATGAACGGACGGGCCGTGGCACCACCGGGGATGGCCTGCAGAATGGGGGTTTCCACCTCCAGGCAGCCGGCCTCGTTGAAGCACTGGCGCATAGTGTTCACAATCTGGGTGCGCTTGAAGAACACATCCTTTACCTGGGGATTCACCACCAGGTCCACATAACGCTGGCGATAACGCAGCTCGGGGTCTTCGAAGCTGTCGTGAACGGTGCCGTCGGCGTCGGTCTTCACAATGGGAAGCACGCGGAGGGACTTGCTCAGAACGGTGAGTTCCTTGGCGTGAACGGACAGCTGGCCCGTCTGGGTAAAAAAGGCGAAGCCCTTGATGCCCACAAAGTCACCAATGTCCAGCAGCTTCTTGAAAACGGTGTTGTAAAGGGTCTTGTCCTCTTCGGGGCAAATCTCGTCCCTCTTCACGTACACCTGGATGCGGCCGGCGTGGTCCTGCAGCTCCATAAAGGAGGCGGCGCCCATAATGCGGCGGCTCATGATTCGGCCTGCGATGCAAACTTCCTGGAAGTTGCCTTCCTCGGGTTTGTAGCCTTCTGCTATTTCTACGGTGGTGGTATTGACGGGATACATCGGGGCCGGGTACGGATTGATTCCCAGCTCACGAAGTTTATTCAGCGACTCTCTTCTTCCGAGCTCCTGCTCGTTAAATTCTGCGTATGCCATATTCTGCTTTTTCTAATAACTTGCAAAGATACTGATTTTTTCGCATCTTTGCCTAAAAGAAACGGACTATGAAAAAAGCTTTAATAAGAATCCTTTGCCTCCTGCTGGGCGTGAACGTTTTCACGGCCTGCTACGGTCCCTATCGCGGACCGGAAACGGAACCGGAATCTGAGATGATTCAGCAGGAGCTGGAAGCCCTTGAAAAGGCACAGCAACCTCAAGTAGATGAGCCGGAAGAGGAGCCCCAAACCCCTAACCAGGAATAATGTTCCTCCGCAACCATCTTCTCAAGTGGGAATCCAGGGTGCACCCCCTCAGGCAATTGTTCTGGGAGTGCACCCTTCGCTGTAACCTGCGGTGCCGGCATTGCGGAAGCGACTGCACGGCTTCGGCCCTTGCACCGGATATGCCCTTTGAGGACTTTGAGAAGGTGCTGCTGCGGATCCGGGAAACCTATGACCCCAAAGACATCCTAATCATCTTCTCCGGCGGAGAACCGCTCATGAGAAAGGACCTGGCCTCCTGCGGCCGCCGTGTGCAGGAACTGGGGTTCCCCTGGGGCCTCGTCTCCAATGGCTGCCTTATGACCCCGCAGAAGGCCCTGGAACTGCTTAAGGCCGGCATGCGCGCCGCCACCATCAGCCTCGATGGCCTGGAAGAGGAACACGACTGGATGCGCGGAGTCCCCGGCACTTTCAAGCAGGCCGATACCGCCATCCGCTACCTTGCCTCCGTCTCTTTCCTGGGCTTCGACGTAGTCACCTGCGTCACGCAGAAAAACTATGGCCAGCTCAATCAGATAAAAGATTATCTCATAGACGCCGGCGTCAAGGCCTGGCGCATCTTCACCGTATTCCCCGTTGGGCGCGGCGCCACCGACCCAGCCCTGCAGCTCACTTCAGAGCAGTACAGGGGCCTGATGGAGTTCATCATCGCCTGTAGAAAAGAGGGCCGAATCAAAGCCAGTTACGGCTGCGAAGGCTTCCTGGGCCCGTACGAAGGAAAGGTCCGGGATCATGTCTTCTCCTGCCAGGCCGGCCTCAGCATTGCCTCCGTACGCATAGACGGCGCCATTTCTGGCTGCACCAGCATCCGCGCCTCGTACAGCCAGGGCAATATCTATCAAGATGATTTTGTAGACGTGTGGGAACACCGCTTTGGGTTGTTCCGTGACCACACGCCCTTCAAGACCGGCCCCTGCGCCACCTGCAAGTGGTGGAAGCAGTGCCAGGGCAACGGCATGCACCTCCGTGGACAAGACGGAGAACTGCTGCTCTGTAATCTGGCTAAACTAACGGAATCCTAGAACGGGAGGTCGTCGGAAGGTTCGGCGGCGGGGAGGGGGCCCTGGTAGGCCGGGTTTACTGGTGCTGCCTGGGGCTGCGGAGCCTGAGGGGCTGCGGGCTGCTGGGCATAACCGCCCTGGTAACCGCCGGCCTGCTGCTGGCCCTGTTCACCGTCCGGACGTTTTCCAAGAAGCTGAAGAGTGTCCACCACTACCTCGGTGGTGTAACGCTTGTTGCCGGTCTGGTCGGTCCACTGGCGGGTGCGAAGACGGCCTTCTACAAAGATTTGGGAGCCCTTGTGGATGTACTTTTCGGCCACGTCGGCATTATTACGCCACAAAACGAGGTTGTGCCACTCGGTGTTTTCTCTGACTTCTCCGTTGCGGTCACGATAACGCTCCGAAGTAGCCAGCGGGAAAGAAGCTACCTTGGCATTGGCTGAAGGATTCTGGGGATTGGATTCGAGGTAACGTACTTCAGGGTCTTTTCCAACGTTACCGATGAGCATAACTTTGTTCAGTGACATAATTATATAGCGTTTAAAAGGTTTTCCATATTGGGTTTTTCTCCGGTGAAGAGCTCGTATCCGGCCGCAGCCTGCCACAGGAGCCACCGCTGTCCCGGGATATAAGCTTTACAGGGAAGACCGGAGAGCGCGGGCTTTTTGTACTCGGCTTCCAGCACCACCGATGCTGCAAAATTCAGGCCCGGAGGCACGGGTGCACCGCCCGGAAGCGTATAAATGATTACATCGGGCCGAAGGGCCTCCAAACCCTCCCAAGGGGCGGTTTGGCAGCCAAAATGAGCCGCCAGACCGGCGACCTTTTCTTCCGATCGGCCTGTTACACTTACCCGGCAGCCCAACTTCTGGGCCGCGACTATGGCGGCACGGGCTGCACCGCCCGTTCCCACCACCAGGGCATCGGCCACCGGCAGGCCGCATTCCTTCACGGCCAGGGCAATGCCGTCGACGTCCGTGTTGTAGCCCAATAACTTTTCGGCCCTTTTTACCACCAGGTTCACAGCGCCAATCCGTTGGGCTTCCTCCGACAGCACATCTACCTTTGCAAAGGCGTCCTGCTTGAAGGGCGCGGTGACGTTGATGCCGTCATATTGGGCCAGAAAGACCTTCCAGGCGTCTTCAAACTGCTCGCGGTCCACCAGGTCATACGGGTATCGGCCGTCGTAAGCGGCGGCAAACAGGCGCGGGCTCAGGGACCCCGCTACCGGATGACCAATGAGCGCGAACTTCATTTGTGGCGGAAAAAGCTTTCGTGGATATAGGAGACCAGACCGCAGACCGCCTGGGTAAGGACCTGGGATTCGTGGTTAAGCACGGCAAAGGCCATACAAGGGTCTTTGGGAATGCCCCAGAGCACCTGGAGGGCGCCGCTCACCATCCCGTGATAGATACCAAAGCCACCGGGGATGGGCACCATAGTACTGATGCTGCCCACCAGGGAAATGAACAGGGCGTCCACGAGGGTGAGGGAGCTGAAGACGGGCATATCCTTGAGTGCCTGCACTATGCTGGCGCTCATAAGCCAGTACAGCGTCCAGATGAGGAAAGTATACAGCAGGAAGAGCCAGCCTCTCTTCATTTTGCGGAAGGAGCCCAGTCCTTCTCCAATGCCTTGGATGAAGGTCCAGATCCGGCCCCATACGCCGCCCTTGTTTCTCATACTCCAGAAAAGGGTCACGGCCAGGGCAACGGTCAGGATTACGACCGGGAAAAACAGGGCCAGCATCTTGCCTCCCCAGGAGAAATTGTCCGTAAAGAAGGCTCCAAAATCGTCCCACTTGAGCACCAGCACCAGGGCGGTGATGAGGCCCACAAACAGCATATCCCACACGCGCTCCGTCACTATGGAGCCCAGGGCTTTATCGGCCGAAAGGAGGCGCTTGCCCTCCTCATCCTTGGAAGAGTTCTTGACCACATAGGCCAGACGGACCACTTCTCCCACGCGGGGCAGGAAGAGATTGACGGCGCTGCAGATGTTGTAGGCGTTGAAGCAGGTGATGATGGACGTCTTGGGATCCAGGGGTGCCAGGAGCATTCTCCAACGGAGACCCCGGATAAATAGAGACAGGATACCCAGGCCGATGGAAACCAAAACCCACTCCCACTTACAGTGCTCCAGGGCCAGCATAAACTGGTTCCAGTCTATACTGCGGAAGCAGAAATAGACCAGGACCACCGCTACGGCCGCCCAGAACAGGTATCGGAGGGTATTCTTGGTTTTCTTTTCCATCTGTAGACAAAGGTAATGGAAAATTGTCAAATAATGGCTAAATTTGTGAGCTAAACCTCGTTTGTATGAAATCCATCCTTGGCATCGGTAATGCCCTTACCGACATTCTGGCCGTCCTCCCGGACGATTCCCTCCTGCGCAAATTCCATCTCCCGCTGGGCAGTATGCAGCACGTAGATATGGAAACCGGAGACCGCATCTGGGAAGACCTCAAACAGTACGGTGTCAAGTACGTTCCGGGCGGCAGCGCAGCCAATACCATTACCTGCACGGCCATCTTCGGTATGCCCTCCGGCTACGTGGGAAAGATAGGAAACGACGACCTCGGAAATCTCTTCAAGAGCTCTATGGAGCAGTTTGGCGTGAAGGCCCAGATGCTCTATGGCACCAAGTCCAGCGGCCGCTGTATGGTCTTTATCACGGGCGCCAACGCAGAGCGCACGTTTGCAGACTATATGGGTGCCACCCTGGAAATGGGCCCGGACGACCTGGATCCTTCCTTCTTCGAAGGCTACGACTACTTCCACATTGAGGGGTACCTGGTGCAGAACCAGGAGCTCATCTCCAAGGCCGCCCGTCTGGCCAAGGCCGCCGGCTGCACCATCTCCATTGATATGGCTTCCTACAACGTGGTGGAGTCCAACAATACCTTCTTCCACAACTTGGTAGAAAACTACGTGGACATTGTCTTTGCCAACGAGACCGAGGCCAAGGCATTCACCAAGAAAGAACCCCAGGAGGCCATTGTAGAACTGGCCAACCTCTGCAAGATAGCCGTGGTAAAAGTGGGCAAGGCCGGCTCTATGATCAAGTCCGGAAACGAGTACCACTTCATTGAGCCCTGGCCCGCCAAGCCCATCGATGCCACCGGCGCCGGAGACACCTATGCCGCCGGCTTCCTCTATGCCCATTCCCTGGGCCTTCCGCTCAAGGTTTGCGGAGAAATTGGTTCCATCATTGCCGCCAAGGTGGTGGAAGTCATTGGAACCAAGATTGACATCCCCCGCTGGAGAGATGCCAAAGAAGAAATCCGCGCCCTCATTGCCGCCAACACCCCTGCCTACACCGACCGATGAAAAAGTATATCTGGGTATTCCTCATTGCTATGGTTCCGCTCATCGAAATCCGCGGAGCCATCCCTTATGCCGTATTCTGGGGCCTTCCCCTCATCCCTTCCATCATTGTGGCGGTCATAGGCAATATGGTCCCTGTCCCTTTCATCTTCCTCTTTGCCCGCAAGGTGCTGGAGTGGGGAAAGGATAAGAAAATCATCGGCCCGTTCTTTACCTGGTGTCTCGAAAAAGGAGAGAAAGGGGGCCGAAAGTTGGAGGCAAAGGCCGGCCGAGGCCTCTACTGGGCGCTGTTCCTGTTTGTGGGCATTCCGCTGCCCGGCACCGGCGCCTGGACGGGTATGCTGGCCGCCAGCATCCTGGATATGGACTTCAAGAAGAGCACTATGGCAGCCCTGGGCGGTGTCCTCCTGGCCGGCGCCATTATGCTCACCGCCTCCCTCCTGGGACTCGGTGCCTATAACCTGGCGCAATAGTCCTTTCCGTTCTAACTTACGGCAAAAGGGTCTCCAACTCGGCTATTTGTTCGGGGGTAGTGGCCCAGCTGGTGGCGAAGCGTACCACCGCGCGGCCGTCCGAAAGATACTCCCACACTTCATAAGCCACCTTACCCTCCAGGGCCTTGGCCGCGGCGGGGGTAAGGAGGATGAACTGTTGGTTGGTGGGAGAATCCAGGAAGAGCTCGTAGCCCTTGTCCAGAAACAGCTTCTTTAACTGCATAGCCAGGTCAATGGCGCCCTGGGCAATCTTGAAATAGAGTCCGTCCGTAAAAAGCGTGTCAAACTGGACGCCCAGCAGGCGGCCTTTGGCCAGCAGTGCACCGTGCTGTTTGACCATAGTGAAGAAATGCTCGGGAGCCTTTCCGGAAGGGAAAACCACGGCTTCTCCGCAGAGGGCGCCCACCTTGGTGCCGCCAATGGTGAACACGTCGCAGAGCCGGGCCAGATCCTGAATAGTGATATCGCAGGCGGGGCTCATAAGGCCATAACCCAGACGGGCACCATCTACAAACAGCGGCAGATGATACTCCTGGCAAACGGCGTAAATGGCAGACAGTTCGGCCTTGGAATAGAGCGTACCGTACTCCGTGGGGAAGGAAATGTACACCATACCGGGGAAGACCATATGGTCGTAGGAACCGTCGGCGTAATACCCTTCCAGGTATTTCTTAAGATCTTGGGCCGACATTTTGCCTTCCCGCTGGGGCAGGGTCAGAACCTTGTGGCCGGTGTATTCCACGGCGCCGGCTTCGTGCACGGCAATGTGGCCGGTCTGGGCCGCAATCACGCCCTGGTAATCCCGGAGCATAGTGGCAATGACGGTGGAATTGGTCTGGGTGCCGCCGGTGAGGAGGAATACCTCGGCCTGAGGGCAGCCCACCGCCTCACGGATGCGGGCCCCCGCCGAAGCCGTGAAACTATCGGCCCCATAACCGGGCTGCTGTATGAAATTGGTAGCCAGAAGGCGCTCCAGAATAGCCGGATGTGCGCCTTCGTTGTAGTCGCAGGTAAAAGAAATCATAAGTTCGCTATGAGTTCTACGGGACAATGGTCTGACCCGAAAATTTCGTTGTGTATGTCGGTAGAGACTATGCTGTCCCTAAGGGATTCCGATACTACAAAATAGTCTATGCGCCACCCCACGTTCCGCTCACGGGCGTTCATACGGTAGCTCCACCAGGAGTACTTGGCCTCTCCGGGGTGTTGGAAACGCCAGCTGTCCACGAATCCGGCAGCCAGCAGTTCCGTAAACTTGCCACGTTCCTCGTCTGAGAAACCGGCATTGAAGTGGTTGGTGGAAGGGTTTTTGAGGTCTATCTCTTCGTGGGCCACATTGAGGTCTCCGCACATAATCACCGGCTTGGGAAGGGCTTTCAGATAGTTGCGGAAGGCATCCTCCCACTGCATACGGTAATCCAGGCGCTTAAGGCCGTCCTGGGAATTGGGGGTATACACGCACACCAGGAAGAACTTCTCATACTCCAGGGTAATCACTCTCCCCTCCTGGTCGTGTTCCTCAATGCCCATTCCGTAACGCACGGAAAGCGGCGTATGCTTGGTGTAGATGGCCGTACCGGAGTAGCCTTTCTTTTCTGCGTAGTTCCAGTAGGACTCATAGCCCAGGAACTCCAGGTCCAGCTGTCCGGCCTGCAGTTTGGTTTCCTGCAGGCATACAAAATCGGCGTCCAGGTCCGTGAAAATATCCGCGAAACCCTTGCCGGCAACAGCCCTGAGGCCATTTACATTCCAGGAGATAAACTTCATACTATTCCAATGTCCAGGTTGCACCTTCCTTGGTGTCTTTCACCGTGATGCCAAAGGAGGCCAGGAGGTCGCGGATGCGGTCGCTCTCGGCCCAGTTCTTCTCTTCACGGGCCTTCTTGCGGGACTCCAGCACCAACTGCATCACGCCTTCGAGGGCCTTCTGGGCCCGGTTGGAGGCTCCGGCTTCCTCGTCCTGGAGACCCAGGACACCGCCCACTACCTCGTCAAAGAGCTGGCGAAGAGCGGCGGCATCGGCCTTGGACAGACCGCCGGCATTGATGAGCTTCACCGCATCGAACAGATGGGCAATGGCAATGGGGGTATTGAGGTCGTCGCAGAGGGCGTCCAGCACGGCGTCAATGATGGCCGTGACAGAGGCGGATGGAGATTCTTCGCTGCGCTCAGAATGACAAGAGGGCAGCGCACGCCAAGCCTGCAGCAGGCGGGCCAGACCCTTTTCTGCGGCCTGCAGGGCTTCGTTGGAGAAGTCCAGCGTGCTGCGGTAATGGGCCTGCAGAATGAAGAAACGGATGGTCATAGGGGTGTAGGCCTTGTCCAGCTTGGGATGGTCTCCGGCAAACAGCTGGGGCAGTGTAATGAAGTTGCCCAGGCTCTTCCCCATCTTCTGTCCGTTGATGGTGATCATATTGTTGTGCACCCAGTAGTGCACGCCCTGCGTACCGCGGGAGGCCACGTTCTGGGCAATCTCGCACTCGTGGTGCGGGAACATCAAGTCCATACCGCCTCCGTGGATGTCAAACTCCTCACCCAGGTACTTCTCTCCCATCACGCTGCACTCCAGATGCCAGCCGGGGAAACCGTCTCCCCAGGGACTGGGCCAGCGCATAATGTGCTCAGGTTCGGCCTTCTTCCAAAGGGCAAAGTCAAACGGGGCGCGCTTGTCGCTCTGGCCGTCCAGGCTGCGGGTGCCTTCCAGGGTGTCGTCCAAATTTCGGCCCGAAAGAACACCATAATGGTGGTCCTGGTTGTACTTCTGGACGTCAAAATAGATGGAGCCGTTGCTCTCGTAGGCGTAACCGGCCGCCAGGATCTTCTTGATGGCCTCAATCTGCTCTATGATATGGGCCGAAGCACGGGGCTCGATGGAAGGCGACTGCACGTTGAGAAGGCGCATAGCCTCGTGGTAACGCTCCGTGTAGTACTGGACCACCTCCATAGGCTCCAGCTGCTCCAGACGGGCTTTCTTGGCAATCTTGTCCTCTCCTTCGTCGGCGTCGTGCTCCAGGTGTCCCACGTCCGTGATGTTGCGGACATAACGCACCTTGTATCCCAGGTATTTGAGCAGACGGAACAAAACGTCATAGGTCACGCCGGGACGGGCGTGACCTAGATGGGCATCGCCATACACGGTGGGGCCGCACACGTACATTCCTACGTGGCCCTCGTGAATGGGCTTGAAAAGTTCCTTGTTGCGGGAAAGGGTATTTGTAAGGTATAAGGGTCTCATGCTATGTATCTTTACTATCTTGCAAAGATACACATTTTCCCTTAATACTCCACGGTAACTTTTACAGGAAAATGGTCAGACAGTTCCGCCGTTCCTTCCGTAAGCACAACGCTTTCCAGGACTTTCACCGGAGCGGCCACCTTGAGGGCAAAGACATAGTCGATGCAGTGCCGGGGACGGGTGGTGGAATGGGTGTAATCCACTCCGGAGAGCTGTGTCCAGCATCTTTCGGCCAGCTCTATGACATCGCTGTCCGGCGTTACGTTGAAGTCTCCGCAAAGGAAAACCGGCTTGGAATACCCTGCGTACTTGGTGGTGAACCACTCATTGACCTGCGCCATCTGATCCAGCACGGCGGTCTGTCCCTTGTGGTCCAGATGGACGGAGGCAAAGACACAGGCCGAAGTTTCCACAACGGCCACGCTGCGCTGCTCGGAGCCATCGCCCTTGGGAAGGAGGATGCCGTATCCGTCATCGATGTGCCTGGAAGTCACCACGCCGTTCCCATAACCGCCTCCGGCATAAGGGAAGGCCGAAGCAAACTGGTAGGACCAGTCCCCCAGCGCGGCGGCCAGGTCGGCCAGCTGGTAATTGCCGTGACGGCGGTTGCAGCTGTCCAGCTCGTTCAGGGCCACAAAAGTGGCGTCGTTGTCCAGAATGAGTTTAGCCACCTCCGAAGTACTGTTATCCATATACTTGGAGAAGGCACCTACGTTATACGTAATCAGGGTCATCGTATGCCGGCTGGGCTCGCAGGAGAGCAAGCCCAGCAGCAGCACTATGGGAATCAGTCTTTTCATCTTTACCGGTCAACAAACAAAGATACTCGTTTTTGCAGATAATCTCTGACATCGGCCCATTTATAATACGCGCCGTCAAAGGGCCGAAGGGAACCCAAACGCACCTCTTCACCATTGTGAAGCACCTTCACCAGCGTATCGCCGGCACGGCCCTTGACAGGCGTATAAAATACCATCTGAAGGTTGGTAGCCATAGCCGAACGGTAGGTCTGGAACACCTGCACCAGGTCGTCGGCATTGGACGGGTACTTGTTGAAGTCGTCAATGTCCATGATCATCATGAGGGCCATCATAATGTGGTCGTGGCCAAAACGGAGGTCGGCTCCTCTCTCGCGGGAAGAGAGGCGGGCATCGGCCTTGGCCACCATATCATCCACGATGGACGAGCAGGAAGTACGGTAAGGCAGGTACTCGCGGAAACGCTCGTAGTTGTCGGTCTCCCAGAGGATGGCGTATTCTTCGGGGGTGAAGAAATCCTTCACGTCCAGGCGAAGATCCTGCGGCAGGCTGTTCATACCGGCAACAAACATATAGAGGTTAAAGAATACGTCGTGAGCGTTACGGCCGGTCAGGGCCACATCCGTGTCCTTGAACAGACGGCCCAGCACCTCGGGGTACTGAGGGAAATGGCGAAGGAAGAACTCCTCCGAAGTCTCGGAATAAGGGAACACCGTCACGGGGCCCTTGTATACAAACGGGTTCTTGGCTTCGTTGGGACGGGTGGCCTGGATGTCCAGCTTGCCCTGGTGGGCATACACGTCGGCCACGGGGGCCTCACGGGAGATGCTGGAAACGCAGGAAGTCATAGAGATGATGGAGCGCACGGAGGCCGAAGAACAGGCGTCCACGCGGCTTCCCTTGACAAAGGCCTTGGGGAAGCTCTGAACCATAGTCTTGGCAATCTGCTGATGCTGCTGCCAGCCCAGTTCCGTCAAATCGCCCACGCGGTATTCCACTGCTTTCCAGAAGGGCTCCAGCTGGTCCAGCATAGTTTGGCCGTAAGGGGTAAGGTTGTCCTTCTGAGCCCCCTCGCGAAGCATATCCAGCAGCACGGTATAGGCTTTGGCCGTATAGGCAAAGCGGGAACCGTGGCGGCCGTAATGGCTGATGTAAGTGGCCTCATAACCCTTGGGGGTGGGGCTGCCCGGCTTGGGGCCCCAGTCCAGCACGCAGTCCAGACCGGACGACTTGTTCCAGTCGGCCTTTACCTTTTCCCTCACATCGGTCACGGGCTCCTTGGGCGTCTCCACAATGGCGAAGAACGACACCAGCTTGCGCTCTACTCCCTTTTCTGCAGCCTTGTTGCTGAAGGGGGCGTTAACCACATGGGTTTCAGGGTTACCCAAACCGCGGACGCACATGGTGGTGGAACCGCCACCGTCCATATTCAAAGCATAGCGAGGATGGAAGTTTTTCTCAATGAAACGCGTCAGCTCGCGGGCCGACATTCCCTCGCTCACGCCCGGACGGCGGCCGTCCACGGCTACCATGATAAAGTGATTGTCCCCGGTGATGGCCACCGCCGTACGGGGATGGCGAACACCCTGGTGACGGATGGGATCCTCGTAGTTATACTCGGCCAGCTGGGCGGCCGTGAGGGTACTGTCTACGAAGAAGGCGCCCACAGGATTGTAGTCGTCAATGAGCATAGGGGCACTGGTGTAGATGTTGTCCCAGGTGGAGTTCGCATAAAACTCACGCTGCTCAGCGATGGTCTTGTCCTTTCCGTCAAAACCGATACGAATCTTCTGCCCGGTGGCGTCGGTGTACACGGCCGCCTCGCTCTTCCAGTTGGGGACGGGGGTTTTCATCACCACGTCCTTGGGCATGCAGGAATGATAAGTTCCTCCCATTTTGAGGACTATCGATTCCGGCTCATAGGCGGCATTGAGGGCCACCACGGCATTCTCCCGACGGAAGATTTCTGAGGTGGCGCACCTTTCTCCGGACCAGACGAAACGCAATGCATAGTCTTTGTTGGACATATCCCAGTCGGTCACATAAATCCGCTGGGGGGATCCGGAGACCGGCTCTACGCCGGTAAATGAATAGTAAGTAATGCCGTCGTTAACGGTGACGCACTGCCAGCCCTCGCCGGACGGGGCCTGGGCCCGGGCCACTTGACCCAGGAACAGAACACTCAGCGCCAGGAGGCAGAAGAATCGGTTTAAATTTTTAGTAAACATATATTACTCAATTGTCTGTTGTTTCCGTTTCCAGTTGAAGATAGGAAGCACGAAGGATATGACGGCCGATGCCAGCCAGAACCAGCCGGCATAGGTAAAGTCGTGCACGCCATCCACAATGTTGTTATCCAGGAGGGCACCCGTGATCACGTTCTGCAAACCGGCCGCCGCATAGGAGGCCAGGCCCATAATACCCAGGGCTGCACCGGTAGCCTCACGGGGCACCAGATCAACGGCCATAAGACCGCCCACGAAACAAATCAGGACGCCAATGGCAATACCAAACAGGATCATGGCCAGGATGTTTACCCATTTGGCCGGTCCGCCAAACAGGAACAGGGCCAGGGCAACGGCTTCCAGCACACCGGCCACCAGGGCAGGATAGCGACGGTCGCCACGGAACAGGACATCACTCAGCCAGCCGGATACCACCGTGCCTATGATACCGAAGATGGGGTTGATGCCAATGATGGCAGCGGCTCCCGCCAGGTCATAGCCCTTGGCCTCCTGGAGGAAGATGGTACCCCATTCGTTAATGGCATAGCGGCTCATATACATGAAGGCGCTGGCGCCGGCCAGAATCCACACGCCGGGATTCTTGATCACGGCAGCCTGCATACGCTTGGTCTGGGCCCGCTTCTGCTCGGGGGTAAGGTCCTGCTTTTCTTCGGCCTCTCCGGAGAGAATCTCAATAGGCGGAAGGCCCTTGGACTCGGGAGAATTGTGCATAAAGATGAGGATGATGGCTATACCCACCACGCCGGCCAGGGCGGCGCCAAAGAAGCCCCACTTCCAGCCCAGAGCGGCCACCAGCATACCCACAAACACAAAGGAGAGACCTTCGCCAATGTTGTGCGAGCTGCTGAAGAAGCCGTAGTACGTACCGCGTATGCGAAGCGGATACCATCTGGACAGCGAAATGATGGCCGGCGGAGCACCCATAGACTGGGCACCGCCGTTGATGGCCCAGCAAATGGCAAACGCAATAAAGAGGCCCGAATTGGCAATTCCGCCATTGAGTGCACTCACGCCCAGGATGCCCATAACAAAGTTCATAAGCACGGACACCACCAGGCCCAGGGCCATAAAGCGTTTGATGTTGGAGCTGTCGGCCAGGAAGCCGCTGAAGAGCTTGCAGATGGCATAAGCCCAGTACAGGCAGGCGCCAATGATACCCAGCTGCGTGGCATTCAGCAGGCCGGCATCAATGAGCGGCTGCTTCATCACGCCCATAGACAGGCGGCACACATAGTACAGGGCATAGCCAAAGGTGGCTGCCAGGAACGTCTGCATCCGCAGGCGCTTGTAGGTCTTGTCTACCTTTTCTGCCGGTACCGGAGCCGCCTTGGCCCCAGCTTCCATTTTAAAGAAATCTATGACACTCATAAAGTTCTAAAAGTTATTTCAAAGTAGGGAGATCCGTGGAGAAATCCCAAATATTACCATCCCAACCAAGGGACTGGGCCACTGAGGAAACGGTGGCGCTGCTGGCCGCAGCTACACCATAATAGGGGCATTGATTAGGAGCACTTGTTCCTATAGTTGTACCCAGAGTCCAGTTTGTGCCATCACAGTTTGGCTGGTCAACCATAGTCGTAATATATTCGGTAGTGTTATTTGAATTACTATACGTCATGTTATAAAGACGATAACAATTCGAAAGAGTATTCTTACAAGAGGTAAAGCCAACAACGGCACCCGAAGACCCATAATCACCTTTTGCTGAGGCGGTAACTGCAGAATTAAATGCAATGCAATTGGAAATACTATTACCTGATGCCGTTGTGGTTGTCCAACCCACACTACACGCCCTTCCAACAATACCACCACATACACGTGCTGATGATACGGAGGCCGTAGAATAGCTATTGATTATTGATCCTCCGGTACCCAATTCACCAACCAAACCGCCGCAACGTTGATTGCCAGCACCACCTGCTACGCTTCCAGAAGTAAAACAATTCTTTATTTTCATAGCCACATTTGCCGAGGACCCTACAATTCCACCGACATCGGTACCACCAGTTACAGAACCAGAGAAGGAGCATTTCTCTACAGTGCAAGCCTCCGTAATTCGGCCAATCAATCCTCCAATATGCTGAATTCCGGTAGCAGTAACGGTCACGTCACTGGCAGCGGAGCAATTGGTAACATTGTACGCAGAGCTCATCATAGCTCCGATTATTGATCCTGAATAAGATCCCGCACTTGTAATAGTTGTGCTAACAACCCTACAGTTATCAACGTCTGCATCAGGATAGTATACTCTACCCACAACACCTCCAAAATAGCCCTTAGTAGTGCTAGTGCTGGTTAATGTCGAATTCTTAACTGTAATATGGTGACAAGAACCTTTATACACATCCGAATCGACAATAGTACCAAGATAGCCTGCCACAACGCCTGCATTTGTATCCTCTGTACTTATACTAGCCTGGTCGAAGGTTACATTGTAAACACTTCCATACAGCACTCCGACAAAACTGGCATATTTACCAGAAGAAGACAGTTTTTTGATGGTTTTACCGTTGCCATCAAAATCAATCCCTTTGTTATAGGGACTACTCGTATTTAGCGGAGTCCAGGCCTCACTGTTCAAATCTACATCATCCACCAGCTTAACATAGGTAGTGCCTGCTGCCATAGCCGTGTGGAGGTAATTCATCTGGTACTTGTCACCAATCAAATAGGGGTTGGTAGCCTGTCCGATGTTGGTGCTGCTGGCATTGGCATAGGACTCAATCTTGGTGCAATCAATACCCAGATACTGAGTGGTGCCACCGGCAATGACGTTGGTGGAAGCAAACTCGCGATAGGCCGAATACTTCTCGTATGCTTTGTCACTCACCTGGAACTGGACCAGGATGTTGGGCAGATTGATATTTCCATCAGGGAGGGTGGCGTAGACATCTAGGATATTGTCTCCGCTCTGCACGCCCGGCGTGGTCAAAGACACGGTGATACGCTTGTTGTCCACAGTAATATTCTCAGGGAAAGTAAAGATAACTTTCTTTACGCTTGAAGCGATGGTGGCCGGAAGTTTGGCCCTCAGCTCCAGTACGGAGGAAGATGTAAACGTAGCACCATGAGCTGTGGCCCAGGTGGAAGAGAAACTCAGATTTTCATAGCTGTCTGCGCCTGAGATGGCGGCAGCGTATTTCAGATGATCCAAGGTTCCATCTTGCGTCTGCGTCTGATCCACTACACTGCTAAAGTCTTTAGAATAACTAATGTTATAGGGACCCGAACCGGGATCATTTCCGCTAAACTCAGCCGTCTTACCATCAGCAGAGATAGTCACAACACTAAACTTTTCACTGTTGACGTAAATATAATCTGTATTCTCCCAAGCCAGTTTAACGGCGGTCTTTATGACATCTTGGGAAGGCGTAACTTTGGTATCCATACCCTCGTCCGGGATGGAGGCAAAGATTGTGACCTTGTGGTTAGCGCCTTCATTATTGGGCATTTGATTCTCTTTAACGCAGCCGCTTGCAATGGCGAGGAAGGCTACAGAAACAAGAACGATTCTCATGTTTGTTTTCATAATAGCATCCTTTTAAGCGCTAAGTTCATCTAACAATTGGTTATATTCAAGCTCGTTAAGAGTGGCACTGCCATTTGCAATGCATTGCTCAAGGGCAATGAAGATG
>JAEEGJ010006661.1_pt1 | contig 34292 bp, 31 predicted proteins | sample 8958761 | NCBI WGS metagenome assembly JAEEGJ01 (sample SAMN16246546, study PRJNA631951) | gut metagenome | biome: gut microbiome; feature: rumen; material: RS-attached | host: Bos | place: Iran: Karaj | collected 2018-10
TCCTGGGTCTTGGTGAGGACAAGAAGTCAGTTGTTACTGGCGTTGAGATGTTCCGCAAGCTCCTGGATGAGGGTGAAGCTGGTGATAACGTAGGTCTGTTGCTGCGCGGTATCGACAAGAACGAAGTTAAGCGTGGTATGGTGCTCTGCAAGCCAGGTGAGATCAAGCCTCACAAGAAGTTCAAGGCTACTATCTATGTATTGAAGAAGGAAGAGGGTGGTCGTCATACTCCATTCCACAACCACTATCGTCCTCAGTTCTACCTCCGTACTATGGACTGTACAGGTGAGATCACTCTCCCAGAGGGAACTGAAATGGTAATGCCTGGTGATAACGTAGAGATCATCGTTGAACTGATTTACCCAGTTGCTCTGAACGTAGGTCTGCGCTTCGCTATCCGCGAGGGTGGTCGTACCGTAGGTTCTGGTCAGATCACTGAGATTCTTGACGAAGATTAATACATGATACTCTGTCAGTTCCCCAGCCGTAAAAAGCAGGGGAACTGATTTACACGGGAGTAGCTCAGTTGGTAGAGTACCGGTCTCCAAAACCGGCTGTCGGGAGTTCGAGCCTCTCCTCCCGTGCTAATAATAATGATATGAATAAGATTATTAATTACGTAAAGGAAACTTACAACGAACTTGTATATAAGGTATCATGGCCTACTTACAAGGAATTGACTAATAGTGCAGTTGCAGTATTATATGCTTCCATACTCATTGCATTAGTAGTATTTGTGATGGATTTCTGTTTCCAGAATGTGATGGAGTTGGTTTATCCAAATTAAAAAACTGATTCGAGAATGTCTGAGATTGAGAAGAAATGGTACGTGATGCGTGCCGTTAGTGGTAAGGAAGCTAAGGTAAAGGAATATATCGAAGCCGATATGAAGAACGGAAGCCTTGGCGATTACGTTTCTCAAGTGCTGATTCCTACCGAGAAGGTTTATCAGGTTCGTAACGGTAAAAAAGTTATGAAGGAAAAGAGTTATCTCCCTGGTTACGTCTTGGTGGAGGCTGCTCTTGTGGGCGAAATTGCGCATCATCTCAGAAATACTCCAAATGTACTCGGTTTTTTAGGTGGCATGGACCATCCCACCCCATTAAGGCAATCAGAAGTCAGTCGCATCCTTGGAACATTCGATGCATTGCAGGATACTGAAGAAGATGCAAATATCCCGTATGTTGTCGGTGAGACCGTAAAGGTGAATTACGGTCCGTTCAGCGGATTCAGCGGTGTGATTGAAGAAATCAATACCGAAAAGAAGAGCTTGAAGGTTATGGTGAAGATATTCGGAAGGCCTACACCTCTCGAATTGAACTTTATGCAAGTCGAGAAAGAATGATACTTAGCTGATATGTATCATTTTTTTCTTCTTAATGTTTATATAAAATCTAGTAAAAATGGCTAAAGAAGTTGCTGGACAAATCAAGTTACAGATTAAAGGTGGCGCAGCAAATCCATCACCTCCCGTAGGTCCTGCTTTGGGTTCTAAGGGTATCAACATTATGGATTTTTGCAAGCAATTCAATGCCAGGACTCAGGACAAGGCTGGTAAAGTACTGCCTGTAATTATTACCTATTACACTGACAAGTCTTTCGACTTTGTTGTGAAGACTCCTCCCGTTGCCATCCAGTTGCTGGAAGCAACCAAGGTAAAGGGTGGTTCTGCTGAGCCTAATCGCAAGAAGGTTGCTTCAATTACCTGGGATCAGGTTCGCACTATCGCTCAGGACAAGTTGGTTGACCTTAACTGTTTCACAGTGGAGTCTGCCATGAAGATGGTCGCAGGTACTGCCAGAAGTATGGGTATCACTGTTAAAGGGGAGTTCCCTAGTAATAACTAATAAACTTCAATTAGAATGAGTAAACTGACAAAAAATCAAAAGTTGGCTGCAGGCAAAATTGAAGCAGGGAAAACCTACACTCTTGCTGAGGCTTCCAAACTGGTTAAGGAAATCACTTATACCAAGTTTGATGCTTCTCTGGATATCGACGTACGTCTGGGCGTTGACCCTCGTAAGTCTAACCAGATGGTGAGAGGCGTGGTATCACTTCCTAACGGAACAGGTAAGGTGGTGCGCGTATTGGCACTTTGTACTCCTGATGTTGAGGCTGCTGCAAAAGAAGCTGGAGCTGATTATGTTGGTCTTGATGACTATATTGCAAAGATCAAAGGTGGATGGACAGACGTTGATGTTATCATCACGATGCCATCTTGTATGGGAAAAATCGGTCCTCTTGGACGCGTACTCGGCCCTCGTGGTTTGATGCCTAATCCTAAGAGTGGTACTGTTACAATGGACGTGGCTAAGGCTGTGAAAGAAGTTAAGCAGGGTAAGATAGACTTTAAGGTGGACAAGACGGGTATCGTTCATGCTTCCATCGGTAAGGTTTCTTTTGCTCCTGAGGCAATCTCCCAGAATGCAAAGGAGTTTATCAATACTTTGATCAAACTGAAGCCAAGTGCAGCTAAGGGAACTTATATTAAGAGTATTTATCTTTCTAGCACGATGAGTGCCGGTATTAAGATTGACCCAAAATCTGTTGATGAAGCTTAATAAAACGGAGTAGTTATGAAAAAGGAAGATAAAGCAAGAATTATTGAAGAACTTACTGCTGTAGTAAAGGATTATCCTCATTTCTATTTGGTAGATACAACTGGAATGAATGCTGAGGCTACCAGTGCTCTGAGAAGAAAGTGCTTCTCTGAGAACATTAAGCTGGTGGTAGTAAAGAATACTTTGTTCCAGAAGGCCCTGGAAAAGCAGGATACAGATTTCTCTCCGCTTTTTGATACATTGAAAGGCACCACTGCCGTGATGTTCACTGACACAGCGAACAAGCCGGCTAAGATGCTGAAAGATATTAAAGGTGGCGTTCCTAGCCTGAAGGCTGCTTTTGCAGAGGAAGGTTTCTATGTAGGCGCAGACAGATTAGAGGAACTTGTTGCTATCAAGAGCAAGAACGAACTCATTGCCGACGTGGTGGCTATGTTGGAAGGTCCAACTCAGGGTGTTATCTCTGCTTTGGAGTCTGGTGCCAACACTATCCATGGCGTGCTTAAGACACTGGAAGAGCGCTGATTAAAAATTTAAAGAATTATCATTAAGAAATAACAATTAAAAGTTTTATACAAAATGGCAGATATTAAAGCTATTGCTGAAGAGTTGGTTAACCTTACAGTAAAGGAAGTTCAAGAATTGAAGACAGTCCTGAAGGACGAGTATGGAATTGAGCCTGCTGCTGCAGCTGTTGCAGTTGCTGCTGGTCCTGCTGCTGGTGCTCCAGCTGAGGAAGAGAAGACATCTTTTGATGTAGTTTTGAAGAGCGCAGGTGCTGCTAAGCTTCAGGTTGTTAAGGCCGTTAAGGAAGCTTGTGGTCTGGGTTTGAAGGAAGCTAAGGATCTCGTAGATGCAGCTCCTAGCACAGTGAAGGAAGGCGTATCTAAGGACGAGGCTGAGGCTTTGAAGGCAGCCCTTGAAGGAGCAGGAGCAGAAGTTGAACTTAAATAAAAAACTATCCTGTTTTTCAGGTAATCTCGGTTAGGAACCCTTTGAAAGGGTTCTTAACCTTTTTGTGTCTTTATTTCTTTTTAAGTTCTACTAATCCATAACCAGATGTCTTCTAATATTGTAACCCAAAGAGTTAATTTCGCTTCGACCAAAAGCCCCAGGGAATATCCTGACTTCTTGGAAGTTCAACTGAAGTCGTTCAGAGACTTTTTACAACTAGACACCCCTACTGAAAAACGAAAAAACGAGGGATTGTATAAAGTATTTGCTGAAAACTTTCCTATTGCTGATACAAGAAATAATTTTGTCTTAGAATTTCTGGATTATTACATTGATCCGCCGCACTATACTATTGAAGAGTGTATGGAGCGGGGGCTCACTTATAGTGTCCCATTGAAGGCTAAACTGAAACTGTATTGCACAGATCCTGATCATGAGGATTTCGATACCGTAGTCCAGGATGTCTTTTTAGGAACAATCCCTTATATGACCGACAATGCCACCTTTGTGATCAATGGTGCTGAGCGCGTGATCGTGTCACAGTTGCATCGTTCACCTGGCGTATTCTTCGGTCAGAGTATCCATGCGAATGGATCTAAACTTTATTCTGCACGTATCATCCCATTTAAAGGCTCATGGATTGAGTTTGCTACCGATATAAACAACGTGATGTATGCTTATATCGACAGAAAGAAGAAATTGCCTGTGACGACACTGCTTCGTGCCATCGGTTTCGAGACTGATAAGGATATCCTTGAGATATTCAACTTGGCTGAAGAAGTGAAGGTAACTAAGGCCAATCTGAAGGAGATAATGGGCAGAAAGCTGGCTGCTCGTGTCTTGAAGTCATGGGTAGAGGATTTTGTAGATGAAGATACTGGTGAGGTGGTTTCCATCGAACGTAATGAGGTGGTTATCGACCGTGAAACCGTTCTTGAGGAAAGCCATATTGATATTATCTTGGAGTCGGGCGTTCAGAATATCCTTGTACATAAAGAGGATCCTAACCAGTCTGACTATTCCATTATATATAATACTTTACAGAAAGACCCAAGTAACTCTGAGAAGGAAGCTGTACTGTACATCTACCGTCAGTTGAGAAATGCTGACCCTGCAGATGATGCAAGTGCACGTGAGGTGATCATCAACTTGTTCTTCTCTGAGAAGCGTTACGATTTGGGTGATGTAGGTCGTTACCGCATCAACAAGAAGCTGAACCTGACCACGGATATGAATGTCCGCGTGTTGACAAAGGAGGACATCATTGAGATTATCAAGTATCTGATTGAACTGATTAACTCCAAGGCTGATGTGGATGATATCGACCACTTGAGCAATCGTCGTGTACGTACGGTAGGTGAGCAGTTGTCCAACCAGTTCTCCATTGGTTTGGCACGTATGTCTCGTACCATCCGTGAGCGCATGAATGTAAGAGATAATGAGGTGTTTACACCTACCGATTTGATTAATGCGAAGACCATCTCTTCTGTAATTAACTCATTCTTCGGTACCAATGCATTGTCTCAGTTTATGGATCAGACCAACCCATTGGCAGAAATCACGCATAAGCGCAGAATGTCTGCATTGGGTCCTGGCGGTTTGTCACGTGAGCGTGCCGGTTTCGAGGTACGTGACGTACACTACACCCATTATGGTCGTCTTTGTCCTATCGAGACTCCTGAAGGACCAAACATCGGTTTGATTTCTTCATTGTGTGTTTTCGCTAAGATCAATGACTTGGGCTTTATTGAGACTCCATACCGTAAGGTCACTGAGGGTAAGGTGGATCTTTCTCCAGAGGGCTTGATTTACATGACCGCAGAAGAGGAAGAAGAGAAGATTATCGCTCAGGGTAATGCCCCATTGGAAGATGATGGTACATTTATCGGTGATAGAATTCAGGGCCGTCAGGATGCTGATTTCCCTGTAGTTTCTCCAGATCAGGTGGATTACATGGATGTTTCTCCACAGCAGATTGCTTCTATTGCAGCTGCATTGATTCCATTCTTGGAGCATGACGATGCTAACCGTGCATTGATGGGATCTAACATGATGCGCCAGGCTGTTCCATTGTTGAGAACCGAATCTCCTATTGTAGGTACTGGTATTGAGGCACAGTTGGCTCGTGACTCTCGCACACAGATTGCTGCAGAGGGTGAGGGCGAAGTGGTGTTCGTGGATTCCACTACCATCAAGATCCTTTACGACCGTACGGAGGAAGAAGAATATGTAAGCTTTGAACCTGCTTTGAAGGAATATAAGATTCCTAAGTGGCGCAGAACCAATCAGAGCATGACCATCGACTTGCGTCCTGTTTGCAAGAAGGGTGATCGAGTAACGAAGGGACAGATCCTTACTGAAGGTTACTCTACTGCTGATGGTGAGTTGGCATTAGGTAAGAACTTGTTGGTAGCTTACATTCCTTGGAAGGGTTACAACTATGAGGATGCTATCGTGCTGAACGAGCGCATCGTTCGTGAGGATATCATGACTTCTGTGCATGTGGATGAATATTCACTGGAAGTTCGTGAGACCAAGCGTGGTATGGAAGAGTTGACAGCTGATATTCCTAACGTCAGTGAGGAAGCAACGAAGGATTTGGATGAGAATGGTATTGTCCGTATTGGTGCTCGTATCGAGCCAGGTGATATCATCATCGGTAAGATTACTCCTAAGGGCGAGTCTGATCCTTCTCCAGAAGAGAAGTTGCTTCGTGCCATCTTTGGCGACAAGGCTGGTGATGTGAAGGATGCTTCTTTGAAGGCTAACCCATCACTGAGAGGTGTGGTTATCGGTAAGCGTCTGTATTCTCGTGCCATCAAGACTCGTAGCTCTAAACTGGCTGACAAGGCTTTGATGCCTAAGCTGGATGAAGAGTTTGAAGAGAAAGTAGCTGCTCTCAGAAAGATATTGGTTGAGAAACTTTTGAAGTTGACCGCCAATCATGTTTCTGATGGTGTGAAAGATTATATGGGAACTGATGTCATCGCAAAGGGTACTAAGTTCACGGCTTCCAGCTTTGCTAACTTCGACTTCATGGGTGTTCAGTTGAATAACTGGACCAAGGATGAGCATACCAATGATTTGATTCATACCTTGGTTATGAATTATATCAGGAAGTACAAAGAGCTCGATGCAGACCTGAAGCGCAAGAAGTTTGCTATTACCATTGGTGATGAACTTCCATCAGGTATCATTCAGATGGCTAAGGTATACATTGCCAAGAAACGTAAGATTGGCGTTGGTGATAAGATGTCTGGTCGCCATGGTAATAAGGGTATCGTTTCTCGCGTGGTACGTCAGGAAGACATGCCATTCCTTGAGGATGGTACTCCTGTAGACATCTGTCTGAACCCATTGGGTGTGCCTTCTCGAATGAATATTGGTCAGATTCTGGAAGCTGTTCTTGGTAGGGCAGGTAGAAAGTTGGGCGTGAAGTTCGCTACTCCTATTTTCGACGGTGCTACAATTGAACAGTTGAATGAATGGACAGACAAGGCAGGTTTGCCACGTTATGGAAAGACTACCCTTTATGATGGTGAAACAGGTGAACCATTTGAGCAGCAGGCTACAGTAGGTGTTACCTATATGCTGAAGTTGGGTCACATGGTTGACGATAAGATGCACGCCCGTTCTATCGGTCCGTACTCACTGATCACACAGCAGCCTCTGGGTGGTAAGGCACAGTTTGGTGGACAACGTTTCGGTGAAATGGAGGTTTGGGCACTCGAGGCATTCGGTGCTGCACATGTATTGCAGGAAATCCTGACAATCAAGTCGGATGATGTGAATGGTCGCTCCAAGGCTTATGAGGCTATCGTCAAAGGTGAGCCTATGCCTACTCCAGGTATTCCAGAATCTCTCAATGTGCTGTTGCATGAATTGAAGGGCTTAGGATTAAGCATACATCTTGAATAATAATTGACAACGATCAAAAAGATATAATAAAGTATGGCTTTTAGAAAAGAAAATAAAGTAAAGACCAATTTCTCCAAGATTTCTATCGGTCTGGCTTCTCCAGAGGAAATCCTTGAGAACTCATTTGGTGAGGTATTGAAGCCTGAAACAATCAACTATCGTACCTATAAACCTGAGCGTGACGGTTTGTTCTGCGAGCGTATCTTTGGTCCGGTAAAGGATTATGAATGTCATTGCGGAAAATACAAGCGCATTCGTTATAAGGGTATAGTTTGTGATCGTTGTGGTGTGGAGGTAACAGAGAAGAAAGTACGTCGTGAGCGTTCTGGACATATCCAGTTGGTAGTTCCTGTAGCTCATATTTGGTACTTCCGTTCTCTTCCTAATAAAATCGGATATCTGTTGGGTTTGCCAACCAAGAAACTTGATGCTGTCATCTATTATGAGCGCTACATTGTGATTCAGCCTGGTGTGTTGAGCAATGAGGTAGAGCAGTATGACATGCTTGAGGAAAACGAGTATCTGGATTTATTAGACAAACTTCCTAAGGATAATCAGTTCTTAGAGGATACAGATCCTAACAAGTTCATTGCCAAGATGGGTGCTGAGGCTATTTATGACTTATTGAGCCGTCTTGACTTGGATTCTTTGTCTTATGAATTGAGAAACCGCGCTGGTAGCGATTCTTCTCAGCAGCGTAAGACTGAGGCCTTGAAGCGTCTTCAGGTAGTAGAATCATTCCGTGCATCTAAGGGACGTAACAAACCAGAGTGGATGATTATGAAGATTATTCCTGTCACTCCTCCAGAGCTTCGTCCGTTGGTACCACTGGATGGTGGCCGCTTTGCGACTTCAGACCTGAATGATTTGTATCGTCGTGTGATTATCCGTAACAATCGTCTGAAGAGACTGATTGAGATTAAGGCACCTGAAGTGATTCTCCGCAATGAGAAGCGTATGCTCCAGGAAGCTGTTGACTCTTTGTTCGATAATTCTCGTAAGGCAAGTGCCGTGAAGTCTGAGTCTAACCGTCCTTTGAAGTCTCTCTCTGATAGCTTGAAGGGTAAGCAGGGACGTTTCCGTCAGAACTTGTTGGGTAAGCGTGTGGACTATTCTGCACGTTCAGTGATTGTGGTAGGTCCTGAACTGAAGATGGGTGAGTGCGGTCTTCCTAAATTGATGGCAGCTGAGCTTTACAAACCATTTATCATCCGAAAACTGATAGAGAGAGGTATTGTTAAGACGGTTAAGAGTGCCAAGAAGATTGTGGATCGTAAAGAGCCTGTTATCTGGGATATCCTGGAATATGTGATGAGAGGTCATCCGGTATTGTTGAACCGTGCTCCTACATTGCACCGCTTGGGTATTCAGGCTTTCCAGCCTAAACTGATCGAAGGTAAGGCTATTCAGCTTCATCCATTGGCATGTACAGCATTTAATGCAGACTTTGATGGTGACCAGATGGCTGTGCATTTGCCATTGAGCAATGAGGCTATCTTGGAAGCTCAGTTGCTGATGCTGGAGCCTCACAATATTCTGAACCCTGCCAATGGCGCACCTATTACAGTGCCATCACAGGATATGGTTCTTGGTCTTTACTACATTACGAAACTTCGTAAGGGAGCAAAAGGTGAAGGTCTCACTTTCTATGGTCCTGAAGAGGCGATCATCGCATACAATGAGGGCAAGTGTGACATCCATGCCATTATCAATGTACTTGTCAATGATGTCGACGAGAATGGTAATCTCGTTAAGAAGTTGATGCGTGAGACTTCTGTGGGTCGTGTATTGGTAAATCAGATTGTTCCAGATGAGGCTGGTTACATCAATACCGTTATCTCAAAGAAGTCTTTGCGTGACGTCATCAGTCATGTAATCAAGGTGGCAGGTGTTACCAAGGCTTGCGAATTCCTGGATGGTATCAAGAATATGGGTTACTATATGGCCTTCAAGGGTGGCTTGTCATTCAACTTGGGTGATATTATTATTCCAGAGGAGAAGGCCGCTTTGGTACAAAAGGGTTACGAAGAGGTTGAACAGGTGATCAATAATTATAACATGGGTTTCATTACTAATAATGAACGTTATAATCAGGTGATTGATATCTGGACACATGTCAACTCAGAGCTTTCTAACATCCTGATGAAGACCTTGTCTGCTGATAATGATGGTTTCAACTCTGTATATATGATGCTGGATTCTGGTGCCCGTGGTTCTAAGGAGCAGATTCGTCAGCTTTCTGGTATGCGTGGTTTGATGGCCAAGCCTCAGAAGGCGGGAGCAGAGGGTGCCCAGATTATTGAGAACCCAATTCTTTCTAACTTTAAGGAAGGTCTGACCGTGTTGGAGTACTTTATTTCTACTCACGGTGCTCGTAAGGGTTTGGCAGATACGGCATTGAAGACAGCAGATGCTGGATACTTGACTCGTCGTCTTGTGGATGTTTCTCATGATGTGATTATCAATGAAGAAGACTGTGGAACGTTGCGTGGTTTGGTTTGCACAGCTTTGAAGAATAATGATGAGGTTGTGGCAACATTGTACGAACGTATCTTGGGTCGTGTGTCTGTACATGATATTATTCATCCTACAACAGGTGAACTGATTGTTGCAGCTGGTGAAGAGATTACAGAAAGTATTGCTCAAGTGATTGAAGACTCACCTATTGAGAGCGTAGAAATTCGTTCGGTATTGACTTGCGAGTCTAAGAAGGGTGTATGTGCTAAGTGCTATGGTCGCAACTTGGCAACCAGCAAGATGGTTCAGAAGGGTGAGGCTGTAGGTGTGATTGCCGCACAGTCTATCGGTGAGCCTGGTACTCAGTTGACTCTTCGTACATTCCATGCGGGTGGTACTGCTGCCAACATCGCTGCAAATGCTACTATTGTAGCTAAGAATAATTGCAAGGTAGAATTTGAGGAACTTCGTACGGTGGATATCGTCGATGAAGTTGGCGAACCTGCAAAATTGGTTGTAAGCCGTTTGACTGAAGTTCGCTTCGTGGATGTAAATACTGGCATCGTACTTTCAACACATACCGTTCCTTATGGTTCTACATTGTATGCCAACGATAAGGAGCAGGTGGAGAAGGGTAAGCTGATTGCTCGTTGGGATCCATTTAATGCTGTGGTTATCACGGAGTCTGCTGGTAAGATTGAGTTGGAAGACGTTGTAGAGAATGTAACTTTCAATGTGGAGGTTGATGAGTCTACAGGTCTGCGTGAGTATATTATCATTGAATCTAAGGATAGAGCGAAAGTTCCAGGTGCCAAAATCCTTGATGAGAATGGTGAGGTCATCAGAACTTACAACCTTCCTGTAGGTGGTCACGTGGTAGTAGAAGATGGACAGCAAGTGAAGGCTGGTGATGTGATCGTTAAGATCCCACGTGCCGTAAGTAAGGCAGGTGATATCACGGGTGGTCTTCCACGTGTAACCGAGTTGTTTGAGGCCCGTAGTCCGTCAAATCCTGCTATCGTTTCTGAAATCGATGGTGAGATTACTATGGGTAAAGTAAAGCGCGGTAACCGTGAGATTATCGTAACCTCAAAGGCTGGTGATGTGAAGAAGTACTTGGTTCCTCTGTCCAAGCAGATTCTGGTACAGGAGAATGACTATGTACGTGCTGGTACATCTCTGTCTGATGGTGCTATTACGCCTGCAGATATCTTGGCCATCAAGGGTCCTACGGCTGTGCAGGAGTACATTGTAAACGAAGTTCAGGACGTGTATCGTCTGCAAGGTGTGAAGATCAATGATAAGCACTTTGAGATTATCGTACGTCAGATGATGCGTAAGGTTCAGATTGAAGAACCTGGAGATACCAGATTCCTTGAGCAGCAAGTGGTAGATAAACTGGAGTTCCAGGATGAGAATGATCGTATCTGGGGTAAGAAAGTGGTAACAGATGCTGGTGATTCCCAGAATATGCAACCAGGTCAGATTGTTACTGCGCGTAAGTTGCGTGATGAGAATAGTATGCTGAAACGTCGCGACATGAAACTTGTTCAGGTACGTGATGCAGTTCCTGCAACATCAACTCAGATTCTTCAAGGTATTACCCGTGCTGCATTGCAGACCTCAAGCTTCATGTCTGCTGCATCATTCCAGGAAACTACCAAGGTGCTTAATGAAGCAGCCATCAATGGTAAGTCTGATTATCTGGAAGGCATGAAGGAGAACGTGATTTGTGGTCATCTGATTCCTGCAGGTACTGGTTTACGCGAGTTTGATAAGATTATCGTAGACTCCAAGGAAGACTATGAGCGTCTTCAGGCAAATAAGCGTACAGTCCTTGATTTTGACGATGCTGAAAGAGCTAGCATTCTCGACCGTAAATTTGAGGATTAATCTTTTTCTGATTAAGATAGAAGGATGCGTCACTTGTGGCGCATCCTTTTTTTATTTTGTATTCAATTAATCGGATTTTTACATTATCTTTGCATCGAAGTAATGATTAACTTTATTATTTGCTGAAGTTATGACAATTAAGGAATTCTTTTCATTCAAGAGCAACAAGTTCTTCTGGTGGAACATTATCGCCATGGTGGCGTTTATTATATTAATGCTCTTTTTCATTTTAAAAGGATTGGATTTTTATACACACCATGGAGAAGGTGTGCGTGTACCGAATGTAAAGGGGATGGGTGTGAATGAAGCATCTCTGATGCTAAAGAACCATGATCTTGTGCCTGTGGTTTCAGATTCGACCTACATGGAGGATAAACCAGCTGGTACAGTATTGGAATTAACGCCAGAAGAAGACCGTTTGGTGAAGAAAGGAAGAGTGATTCGTCTGACCATTAATTCTCTGAGTGTGCCATTGATGGCTGTTCCAGATGTCGTGGAAAACAGTTCTTTGAGAGAGGCGCAGGTGAAGATTACGGCATCAGGGTTTAAACTCGACTCTGTGCAGTTTATCCGTGGAGAAAAAGACTGGGTCTATGGCATTAAATATCGTGGAAAAACGCTGATGATAGGAGAGAAAGTGCCTATGGGCTCATCGTTGGTTATTGTTGCTGGTGATGGCGAGGAATCCGTAGATTCACTTCGTATAGAAACTCCCCAGTTAGTAGAGGACAGTACCTCAAGTGATGATGATTCCTGGTTCTGATTATTCTTTGAGAAGATGATAGAAGAACTGGCAGATGATATGGAATTGGATGACATAGAGCCTTCCCCCGAGGAAGTACAGCTCTATGAACATTTTCGTGTCACTGTTGATAAGGGACAGGATCTAGTCAGAGTGGACAAATACTTGTTTGATAAGCTGACGAATGTCTCCCGGAATCGTATCCAAAAGGCAGCGGATGCAGGTTACATCATGGCCAACGAAAAGCCGGTAAAAAGCAACTACCGAGTGAAGCCTCTGGATGTAATCACTGTGATGCTCGATCGTCCTTATTATGATAATGAGGTTGTACCAGAGGACATCCCTTTGAATATCGTATATGAAGACGATGTGCTGATGGTTGTCAATAAGCCCGCAGGGATGGTTGTCCATCCTGGACATGGTAACTATACAGGCACCTTAATTAATGGGGTAGCGTGGCATATGAAGGACGTCCCAAATTGGGATATGAATGATGCGCATGTAGGATTGGTTCACCGTATAGACAAAGATACCTCAGGTTTACTGGTGATTGCTAAGACTCCAGAAGCGAAGACTCATTTGGGGGAACAGTTCTTCAATAAGACCACTAAACGACGTTATCAGGCATTGGTTTGGGGTAATTTTGAGGAAGACGAGGGAACTGTTGTTGGTAATATCGGACGAAATCCTAAGGATCGCATGCAGATGACTGTACTCCCTGAAGGCGAAGGCAAACATGCTGTGACACATTATCGTGTATTGGAACGTTTTGGTTATGTTACGTTAGTAGAATGTATCCTGGAAACTGGTCGCACCCATCAGATTAGGGTACACATGAAACATATAGGTCATGTACTTTTCAATGATGAGCGTTATGGCGGTCAGGAAGTATTAAGAGGAAATAGAACAACAAAATATAAACAATTTATAAACAACTGTTTTGAGATTTGCCCACGGCAAGCATTGCATGCCATGACATTGGGGTTTATTCATCCCGTTACGGGTGAAGAGATGTATTTCACCTCTGAATTGCCAGAAGACATGACGGCTCTCTTGGACAAGTGGAGAAATTATTATAAAAGTGAATTACAATGAAACGTAGAATAGCTATTGTGGCAGGGGGCGATACCTCTGAGTATGAAGTATCTTTGCGTAGTGCAAAAGGCATCTATTCTTTTATTGACAAGGATGCCTATGAACTTTACATCGTCTTGATGCATGGTATGGATTGGCATGTGAAACTGCAAGATGATGTTACAGCACCTATTGACCGCAATGATTTCAGTTTTATGAAAGATGGAAAGAAGCTAACATTCGACTTTGCCTATATCACCATTCATGGTACTCCTGGAGAAGACGGACACCTCCAAGGTTATTTTGATATGCTCCACATTCCGTATTCCTGCTGTGGCGTTTTAGCAGCTTCCTTGACTTATGATAAGTTCGCATGTAATCAATACTTGAAAGCATTTGGCGTTGCTGTGGCAGATTCCTTATTGTTGAAGAAGGGACAGACAATTACAGATGACCAGGTGGTGGAGCATATTGGTCTGCCTTGTTTTATAAAACCGAGTTTAGGTGGTTCCAGCTTTGGAGTGACCAAGGTAAAAGAGGTTTCTCAGATACAACCTGCTATCAAGAAGGCTTTTGAGGAGGCACAAGAAGTAATGATTGAGTCTTTCTTGCAAGGAACCGAGATTACTTGTGGTTGCTATAAGACGAAGACAAAGCTGGTGGTATTTCCTATTACGGAAGTGGTTACCCATAATGAATATTTCGATTATGATGCCAAATATAATGGTGCCGTGGATGAGATTACCCCTGCTCGCATTCCTGATTCTTTGCGCGATCGTGTGCAGCAACTCACTTCTGCCATTTATGATATCTTAGGCGCACAAGGAATCATCCGCATAGATTATATCATTACTGCTGGTGAAAAGATCAATATGCTGGAAGTGAATACCACTCCAGGTATGACGGCAACTAGTTTCATTCCACAACAAGTTCGTGCAGCTGGGCTTGATATTAAAGATGTAATGACCGATATCATAGAAAATAAGTTTTAACCATGAGTACTGAGTTTGATGAGATTCGCCCCTACCACGATGAGGAGCTTCCTGAAATCTATGAGGAACTCATCGCTGACCCTGCATTTCGTCAGGTTGCTGCCTATGTGATGCCAGGCATTCCATTTGAGGCTTTGGCTGCACGTATGCGTGGTTGCTCTACGAAACTGGACTTTCAGAAAACGTTTGTCTATCCGTTCTTGAAAGACTTGATAAAGCGTTGTACTGAAGGTGTGACCATGAGCAATGATGATCCACAGGGTTGTTATACTTATATATCCAATCATCGAGACATTGTACTCGACAGCGGTTTCCTTTCGTTGCTTCTGGTAGAAGCTGGTGGGGATACTCCAGAGATTGCCATTGGTGATAATCTGTTGATCTTCCCATGGATTAAGAAACTGGTCCGTATCAATAAGTCGTTTATTGTACAACGTGCCCTTACCATGCGACAGATGTTGCTTTCTTCTGCACGAATGTCACGATATATGCACTATGCCATCAGTGAAAAGCATCAGTCTATATGGATTGCCCAGCGAGAAGGTAGAGCCAAGGATTCAAACGACCGTACACAAGACAGCATCTTGAAGATGCTGGTCATGGGAGGTGATGGGAGTATCATCGATCGCTTGAAGGAGATGAATATCCAGCCGCTTTCCATTTCTTATGAATTCGACCCATGCGACTACCTGAAAGCACAGGAATTTCAGCAGAAGCGTGATAATGCCAACTATAAGAAAAGCACTGCGGATGATCTGAAGAATATGCAAACAGGTATTTATGGAATGAAGGGAAGAGTGCACTTTCAGGCCAATGGATGTATCAACGAAGCATTAGACCAGATAGATGCTTCACTGCCAAAACAGGAACTCTTCTCCACCATTTCTGCTTTAATAGACCGTCGTATCCATGCTGGGTATCAAATCTATCCAAATAACTATGTGGCCTACGATTTAATTCATGGAGATCGTCGCTTCATTGATGAATATACCTCTGAGGATTTCAAACGTTTTGTAGATTATCTGGAAATGCAGCTTCAGAAGATAGAACTGCCAGGTAAAGATGTTCCTTTCTTGCGTGAGAAGATGTTGCAGATGTATGCTAATCCGTTGATAAATCATCTGGCTGCTTTGGAGGATTGATTCTCATGCGTGCATTGCTGAATATAGGTGTGGTTTTGTGTGGCTGCTTCGCATTTTTAGCAGCTTGTTCAGAAGATGATTCTCATTTTCCTTCAGCTGTGCAAGATTTCTTTGTGGCATATACTGTCTCCGATAGCACCATTTCAACGATTGAGACAGATGATGGTAAACGTTTTGCTGTTTTAGAAAACATGTCCGATTATACGGGAACTCCTGATTCTGCCTATCGTTGTTTAGGCTATTATGAGCTAAAGGATGGTGGGGTTAAGTTGTATACGGCCAAGAATGTGATGTCTAAGAAACCTCATGTGCTTCCACATCCCGACTCCTTGCGTACGGATCCTGTACAAGTGGTAAGCATTTGGAAGACGCCTCGTTATCTGAATATGCGTTTGGCTGTGCTCCATGGTGATAAAAAGCATCATTTCGACTTTGTAGAAGATAGTATAAACCAACCATCTCCTGATGGACCTGCAGATATTTGGATATCTCTTTATCATGATGCATCAGCAGATATGCAGGCATTTACTGATTTCGTTTATGCTTCCTTACCATTGGCTTCTTATCAGGAAACCTATCCTAAACATACGGTCCATTTCACGGTGAACACTTATGAGGAAGGACCTGTTCTATTTGAATTTTATTATAACCAATAACAAATATTTGATATGAAAACATTTTTCACCGCAGTTGTGCTTTCATTAGTAAGCCTTTTTTCTTGTCAACCAGACTCTGCCATCAAAACCGTAGGTGTGGAGGAGTTTGCACAGATTATTCAGGATGATGCTGTGCAGTTGCTCGATGTACGTACTCCAGAAGAGTATGCAGAGGGTCATATTAAAGGTTTTACGATGATAGATGTGAAAGCCGACGATTTTGCTGACAAAGTAGATGAGATGTTGGTAAAGGATCAGCCCGTTGCCGTATATTGTCGTGGTGGTCGTCGCAGTCTTACGGCTGCCGATATTCTTGTAAAGAAAGGCTTTAAGACCATTTACAACCTCGAAGCAGGCTATACTTCTTGGGTAGAAGCTGGGAAGCCAGTTGTTAAATAATAGAATGTCCACCACTATGAACATTTATGTCCACAGTTATGGACATTTATGTTCTTAGTGTGGGCATTGGGATTCTTACTTGTTGCCTCCAAGGTTGAGGCGCAAGGTAATTACCTGATGATGGTTGATGCCGTATTTGGTAGCATTCACAATAACGCCTCCAAAAACATTGACATAATCGTTGCTGATGAAGCGGTAATTTAGATCAGTGCGACTGTAGAAAGGTGCTTGCGTATAAGTATCTCCCCAATAATATTGGCCAAAGTGCTCGTTACCAAAGTGTTGCATATTACCTCCTGCGTAGATGGTTTCCTTGAACTGTAATCGTTTCCATACAGCGGAGAGTTCGCCAAGAAAACCAAGAGGGGTATGACTACCTTTCTCTATGCCACGCTCACGATCAAAAGCCGTAAGGAGTCCAGCCTTCAGTTCCAGACTATCTAAAAAAGCCGGTTGGGTATAACTAAGCCCAACGAACGGATGGGCAATGAGATAGTCGTGTATGTGTTCTGTTTCACTACTACCATAATGTAAAGCATAGTGGTAATAATACCCATCTGCTCCAAGTAGTAAATGCCCAAGAAGAAACTTTGTATTGATACCAGCCATGAACTGTTCACGGTCTTTCTTGCTGATAGCACTGGTCCAATCCAGAAAAGCCTCAAAATAGCCGTGTTCCCCCACATATTGTGCTGCCATGCCTTGTACTACAGGACGGAAATAGCGGACGGTATCAGCTAAGAGATAATCGGGAAAATCTCCCAACAACTTGTCACGAGTATAGTTGCCAAAAAGGAAACGGAAGCGTGGGCTACTATATTGGTAATAGACCAGAGGCTTTGCCTTGATGGCGTCCTTGTCAGCCCCCCAACGGGTGATGACATTGGCACCTCCCATTATCGTATGCTGACCTTCATTCCAACTAATCCCTACTTTTGGATTCAAACTCATTCCTGCATAGGTTTGGGTGGGACGTAAGGTATGGTCGCCTTCAGAATTGTCGAAAAAACCCAAAGCAGAAACATCCCATACTGGCTGTTGGGCTTTGGCATTTGCTGCATAAAGCAGTAGAAGGGAAACTAAAGCTAAACTTCCGAGGGAATTTCTCATACTCATAGTTAACAGGTTTAGGTTTAATCTGTTTATTGTCCAATACCCTCAAGCATCCGTTTCAGCACAACGGTGGCAGATATCTCTCTGTTGGCTGCTTCAGGAATGACGAGGGAGCGTGGACTTTCTATTACATCATCTGTCACTATCATATTGCGGCGTACAGGCAGACAATGCATGAATTGGGCATTATTGGTCCATGACATATGTTCCGTATCTATAGTCCATCCCATATCCTTGCTTAAAATCTGTCCATAATCAGCAGGAGAGGTTACGCCTGGACAACTCCAGTTCTTTGCATAGACGAAATCGGCCCCTTCCAAGGCTTTACGCTGGTCGTATTCCACCACGGCGTTCCCCACAAACTTAGGATCCAGTTCATAGCCTTTAGGATGGGTAATGACGAGATCCACATCAGCTGCATTCATCCATTCTGCGAAAGAGTTAGGCACTGCTTGAGGTAGAGATCTAGGATGAGGCGCCCACGTAAGTACCACCTTCGGACGTTTCACTTCCTTGTGTTCCTCGATAGTGATGAGATCCGCAAATGCTTGAAGAGGATGCACGGTAGCCGTTTCCATTGCAAAGACAGGTTTTCCGCTATATTGCAGGAATTGGTGATAGATGGTTTCCGCATAGTCATAATCACGGTCTTTCAATCCTGCAAAGGAACGTACGCCAATGATGTCGCAATAGCAACCCATCACAGGGATAGCTTCCAAAAGATGTTCGGACTTATCACCATCCATAATCACGCCACGCTCGGTCTCCAGTTTCCAGGCCCCTTGGTTCACGTCGAGTACAATGACGTTCATCCCCAGATTCAATGCGGCCTTTTGAGTGCTTAGGCGCGTACGCAGACTACTGTTGAAGAAAACCATAAGTAAGGTTTTGTTACGTCCTAGTTCTACAAACTTAAAACGGTCCTTCTTTATTTCTAAGGCTTCCTGAATAGCATCATTCAGGTTGCCGATATCACTTACGTTTAAAAACTTATTCATGAATTATTAATTATTAATTGTGAATTGCCAAAATCAACGTAGTTAATTATTTCGCTCTTGTCTGTCCATTGCCTTCAATCAACCACTTGTAAGTAGTGATTTCCTCCAATCCCATTGGTCCGCGAGGATGCATCTTCTGTGTACTGATTCCGACTTCCGCCCCCAAACCAAACTGGGCGCCATCACTGAAAGAAGTTGGTGCATTCACATAGACACACGCAGCATCAATATCACGACAGAATTGTTGCCCGTAAGCTTTATCTTCTGTAACAATGCTCTCGCTATGTCCAGATCCAATGCCATTGATATGTTCTATGGCTTCCTGAAGTCCAGATACTGTTTTGATGGCCATCTTATAATCCAGGAACTCTGTTCCATAACTTTCTGGGGTTGCAGGATAGAGCAAATCGGTAGGATAACTATCCTTCAAAACTTTATATGCAGGCTCATCTGCATAGAGTACCACATGTTCTGTTGCCAAAGGAGCACATAAGGCTGGCAAATCAGAAAGGCGACTTTCATGCAGTAACAGACAATCCATGGCGTTGCATACAGTGACTCTGCGTGTCTTGGCATTGTGGATAATGGCCTTTCCTTTCTCCAAATCACCTTCGGCATCGAAGTAGGTATGGCAGATGCCTGCACCTGTCTCTATCACGGGCACTTTGGCATTCTCGCGTACGAATTGAATGAGACGACTGCTTCCGCGTGGAATGATTACATCAACTAAACCTACCGCTTGTAACATCTCTGCAGTGGCATCGTGGCTAGCTGGTAGCAATTCTACAGCGTGGGTATCGATGTCGAAACGTTTCAGTACTTCATGAAGCACTTCTACAATGGCGAGGTTGGTGGCATGGGCATTACTGCCTCCTTTCAACAACACCGCATTGCCGCTTTTGAAGCAGAGGGAGAACACGTCGAATGTCACATTGGGACGAGCCTCGTAAATCACACCTACCACGCCGAAAGGAAAGCTGACTTTACGGATAATCAACCCATTAGGACGCACCGTTTCTTTCAATACCTTTCCTAAAGGTGAAGGTAGAGAAACGACGTTACGCGTATCTGCTGCTATGGCGTATAAGCGTTCCTTTGTCAGTTTTAAACGGTCATAGAGAGGATTACTTGGCTCCATACGGTCAAGATCCTTCTGATTCTCTGCTAAAATATAGTCAGCTTTAGCTTCCGCAGCATCAGCCACAGCCAATAATACTTGATTAATTGTCTCTGTGTCGAGTTTCAGCAATTTACGGCTGGCCTCACGCACACTCTTGAATGTATTTGTTAAGTCCATATTTATCTAATTATAAACTATGAATTATGAATTATAATTCTCAATTCTCAATTCTCAATGTAAAGATAGTCATAGTGTACCATTGGCTTACCTCCATGCTTACCCATTTGCTGACGGGCATCCTTGGAAGCATAATTGGCACGTCCCACACCAACAAATTGTCCATCAGCATCAATGATACGTACGATATCGTCTTTCTCAAAATCTCCTTCTACGGCGGTGATACCCACCATGAGTAAGCTGACGGCTTCTTCCGAAGTAAGCTTCAACGCAGCATCACGATTGATGTGTATCTCTCCTTTTGCAAAATCTTCGCTATGTGCAATCCATTTCTTTACTCCAGAGATAGGCGCATCCGAAGGGATGAAACGTGTACAGAGCGTGTCTTCAGGATGAAGGAAGAGGTCCACTAGGATATTCTCGCGTTTCCCGTTGGCGATGATGACTTCAATGCCTTCATCTGCTACTTTCCGAGCGATACGTGTCTTGGTGAGCATGCCTCCACGACCAAAGTTCGATTTCGTGGTCTGAATATAGGCGGTAAGGTCGTCATTGGCAGCGATTTCCTGAATGACTTTCGCATCTGGTTCATTAGGGTTCCCATCGTAGATGCCATCGATGTTGCTGAGGATAATAAGTGCTTGCGCATCCATCATCGTAGCAATGAGGCCGCTTAGCTCATCGTTATCTGTAAACATCAACTCCGTCACAGAAACTGTGTCGTTCTCATTAACGATAGGGATTACACCATTGCTCAGCATCACGTTCATGCAACTCTTCTGATTAAGGTAAAGACGGCGTGTGGCAAAGTTCTCTTTGGTAGTAAGAACCTGACCAACGGTAATGTCATGATCACCGAAAAGCTGATAGTAACGCCCCATCAGCTTGGCTTGTCCCACGGCGGAGAATAATTGACGCTGCTCCACACTGTCGAGCTTCTTGAGGGGATGCACCTCACTGCGTCCTGAGGCCACAGCTCCAGAACTGACCATAATTACTTCTAAACCAGCTTTACGCAGTTCAGCAATTTGGTCAACAATGGCAGACATACGGGTGACATCCAATGTCCCGTCTTTACGACTCAGTACGTTGCTGCCTATCTTTACGATGATCCTATTCCACGTCTTTTTCATCGATCTCTGTCCGGTTGTTTATGATTTCCAATGCTTGTGGCTTGTCTTTCTCAAAAACCCATACACTATAGTCGTTCCCAATGGTCAGGGAATAAGCGCCAGCAGCGCCCATTCTGGTCATACAGGCGATACCGTTACTTTCAAGCAGCCCTTTCACTAATTCTGCTTCCCAAGAGGTGCCTTGAAACACTTCTACGGTACGACTTTTTTCATTTGTTGCTTCCATATCGTAAATGTTGGTTTGATTGTTACCTAATTCTATATGCTTCACATCCACCTTCTCACTGAGGAAGGTCGATGCAGATTCCGCAAATTTCTCCTCTGCTTCCGTGGTAAAGTAGGTGCAAGACCCACCTTTGGTACATTTGGCATCCATTTCAGGATGGCGTTTTAGATAGTCCTTGAGGCTTTCGCCCACCAAATTCCCTTGTGCCAGTATATGGATGCCTTCTGGAACATACTTCCTGATTTTGGGCAACAGGATGGGGTAGTGGGTGCATCCTAAAATAATGGTATCTATCTCACTGTCCTTTGCCAAAAGGGTATTGATGTCTTTCTGAATGAAGTAGTCCGTACCCTCACTATCTGCTTCTCCTGCTTCCACAAGGGCTGCCCACAAGGCACAGGCATGTCCTTCCACATGAATGTCTGGAAACAGTTTGTGGATTTCCAAAGGATAGGATTCCGACTTGATGGTACCAGGGGTTCCCAATACACCCACATGACGACTTTGTGTCAAACTGTCGATAGCTTCCACTGTAGGACGAATCACGCCTAACACACGGCGATGGGGATCGATATGAGGGAGGTTGTTCTGTTGAATGCTGCGCAACGCCTTTGCAGAAGCTGTGTTACATCCCAGGACCACTAGATGACATCCCATTTCGAAGAGCTTGCATACCGCTTGCAGTGTAAACTCATACACCACTTCGAAAGAGCGTGAGCCGTATGGTGCACGGGCATTGTCACCCAGATAAACATAGTCATACTGGGGCAATACCTCTCTGATCTTACTCAGGATGGTGAGACCGCCATAGCCAGAGTCGAATACTCCGATAGGGCCTGGTGCATTGGATAACTGCTGTTTCATCTTTACTTACATTTGTTATCTGCTGCAAATTTATAAAAAATATAAAAGGTGTAGGCCATTGCCCACACCTTTTATAATATTTAAGCATAAATTTAGGCTAAATCATCAGATTCCCAATAGTGCTTTTACCTTGTCAGTAATGTCCTCACTTTCGCTTCCTATATAAGGTATAGGAGTGCTACTCAAGTCGAAGATATAGATGTACCCCTCGGCTTCGCCCACAGCCTTGATGGCGTCGTTTACCTTTTGCAAGATAGGTGCCAACGCTTCTTCTCTGGCTTTCTGAAGCGATTCGTAAGCTTCTTGCTGGAACTGCTCCTGACGCTGTGCCAAATCTTGCAGTTCCTTTTGGCGACGCTCCGCAATGTTGCGAGGCAAACCCTCGGCTTGTGCCAAGTATTCCTGGTACTTCTTGTTGAAATCTTCCTTGGTGCGATTCAACTCGTCCTGATACTTTTTCTGCATATCGGCCAATGTGGCAGTAGCTACCTTATACTCACGCATCTCAGAGATGATATTTTGTGAGTTAAGGTGCGCAAACCTGCTTTGTGCCAATACTCCCACTATGGGGAGAAGAAGCATCCATAGGGCGAATGTGAGTCTCTTACACATAGGCTTTATTTAATACCCAATTGTGCCTTGATCTTGGCTGTGATGTCAATAGCGTCGGTACCTACATAGGTGACGGAGCTATTGGCCAGATCAATAACATAGGTGTAGCCATCTGCCTTACCTATAGCCTGAACTGCATCACTCACCTTCTGCAGAATAGGGTTCATTGCTTCCTGCTGAGCCTGCTGCATAGCCTGAGAAGCTTCCTGCTGGAACTCCTGGTAGCGCTGGTTCATATCATTGATTTCCTTTTCACGACGCTCAGCGATGTTGCGTGGCAGTGAGTCTGCCTGAGCTACATATTCATTATACTTTTTCTGCAACTCTTCCTGAATACGTGTCAATTCATCCTGATAGCCCTTCTGTCTGCTCTCCAGGTTAGCAACAGCATCCTTGTACTCCTGCATCTCCACGATAATCTCCTGAGAGTTCATGTGAGCCAACTTTGATTGTGCCATAGCCCCCAGAGGGAGAACAAACATCACTATGGCGATAGCAAATTTCTTAAACATAGTTTTTATTATTATTTGAGTTATTCCTTATATATAATAAGCGACTAGCGCAAAATACTGCGCAAAGATACAACCTTTTATTTAATTTCAATACCTAATTCCTGCAAAACCTCTTCACTGATATCGATACTAGGCTGTGCAAAGATGATGCTGGAAGCTGAGGCACGGTCGATTACAGCCGCATATCCTTTGCGCTGTGCAATGGATTTCACAGCCTGATAGATTTCATCCTGCAGGGGTTCCAACAGTTCTTGCTGCTTCTTCATCATCTCACCTTCTTGACCAAAGTATTTCTGACGCAGTTCCACAGCTTCTTTCTCTTTTGCTACGATAGCATCCTCACGCTGACGCTTTACGGCATCGGAAAGGCCAGTGGCTTTCTGATAGTTTTCGTACAAGGTTTTCGCTTCATTAGAAACCTTCTCAATTTCACTTTGCCATTGTTCAGACAGTTTCTGGAGTTGGTCAGTGGCTGTCTGATATTCTGGAATATTCTGTGAGATGTATTCCATGTCGATGAAAGCGAAACGCTGAGCATATGCACCAAATGTAACAGTGCATAACAGAATCATAAAGGTTACAAACTTTTTCATGTCTCTCTCGATTTAGTGTTATTAAAATTCTTGACCAAGCATGAAGTGGAAGTTGCTTCCACCATATTCCTTTCGGCCTTTGATTAAGTCAAATCCATACGCCCAGTCGATACCCATCATACCGATCATAGGCAAGAAGATACGTACACCCACACCAGCTGAACGCTTCAAGTCGAAAGGATTGAAGTCGCTCACCTCATGCCAGGCATTACCGCCTTCGATGAAGGCCAATGCATAGATACTGGTAGAGGTTTCCAGCATCAGCGGGTAGCGCAGTTCAAGTACCATGCGGGAGTAGGCATAACCAGCCTGACTACGTGCATAGGTCAGGGAGCTGTTTTCATAACCACGCAAGGCGATGTTTTCCGTAGCGTAGTAAGAGTAACCTGTCATACCGTCACCACCCACGTCGAAGGTGCCAAACGGAGTCTTCTTATATCTATTATAATGACCAATCAGACCAAAGTCTGCACGTGCCATAATTACAGGGGTGCGCTTCACATTATATTGATCGAGCAATGGGATAAATACCTTGGACTTAAACTTCCACTTGTGGTATTCCACCCATTTGTGCATACGGTTCACATCGTCTTGATTGTTGAGGTCATATTTGCTGTAGTCCACACCATTCCAAGAGGAATATGGAGGAGTGAATTCTGCAGAGAATGAGAATTCAGAACCAGAACGTGGGTAGATCTGGCTATCGGTATTGTAGCGTCCCAGTGTGAAAGCAAGGCTCAAGTTGTTACAGTTACCATCTGTTACTGGGAAGTAATTCCATTCACTCAACATGTAACGCTGGTAAGAAAGCTCTGCAGAAGCTTGAAAATAATCATCAGGCCAGGTAAGACGCTTGCCAAACATGGCGGAGAAACCGAACATCTTCACGTACTTGTCGGGGTCATAGTAGTTCTCCATGTTGTAATAGGCATTGTTGTACATGCCATAACCACCGTACATACCACCATACATGCCGCCATACATATAGTTGTTCATCATGTTGTACATCATTGGCTGACTGTAGTAGCGGCTACTGATGTCGGTCTGTACTGAGTAGAAGGCTGAGAGCTGCAACGTGTTAGGGCGCTTTCCACCAAACCAAGGATCTGCGAAGGAGATACTGTAAGATTGGTAATACTTCGCATTGGTCTGAGCACTCAACGTAAGGGTTTGACCATCGCCTTGTGGCATGATGCCTCGATGGTTCTTCCCTGGATGCAGCAAGTTGGCCATGGAGAAGTTGGTGAACTTCAGACTCATTCGTCCGATGACACCCGTTTGTCCCCAACCTGCAGAAAGCTCTATCTGGTCATTGGCTTTTGACACCAATGGCAACTCGATGTCCACCGTTCCATCTTCTGGATGTGGCACTGGGTTAGGCTGAATCTGCTCAGGATCGAAGTGACCCATCTGCATCAATCGACGCATGGTTTGTATCAGGTACTCACGATTGAACAGATCACCTGGACGTACCAAGAGGTCACGACGTACGACGTTCTCATAGACACGGTCGTTACCACTGATGATAATCTTATTGATCGTGGCCTGTTGTCCTTCCACGATACGCATTTCCAAGTCGATGGAGTCGCCTTCGATGTTCACTTCCACAGGGTCGAGGGAGTAGAATAGGTAACCGTTGTTATAGTAGAGGTTACCGATGGCATCATCATCGCTCACCAGACGTTCATCGAGCAGTTTCTGATTATAGACATCACCGCGCTGCATATGAAGCAAGCTTTCAAGCTGTGACGTTGGATAAACGGTGTTACCCACCCAAGTGATGTTACGTAGGTAATACTTCTGACCTTCATCCACATGTACGAAGACATTTACCGTACTTTCATCGAATGGGGTGACGCTGTCTTCCACAATCACGGCATCACGATAACCCAGTTCATTGTACTTGTCGATAATCAACTGCTTGTCAGCCTCGTAGTTCTCATCCGTGAACTTCTTGGTACGGAAGATATTGACCAACTTGTTTTTCTCATTGGTCTTCTTCATTACACGTTTCAGCTTTTTGGATGTGATGGCCTCATTGCCTTCGAATGTAATCTGGTTGACTTTAATCTTGTCTTTCTTGTCGATGTTCACCTGTACGATGACCTGATTTTCCTGTGTAGGATCGTCTATCTGCATCACTTCCACCTCTGCGTTCTTGAAGCCCTTTTCATCGTAATAACGCTTGATAATGGTGGTTGCACGATCGATGGTGTTTGGTGTCACCTGTCCACCCTTGATCATGCCAATACGGGTTTGCAGTTCATCGCGTTCCGACTTCTTAGCACCTACGATTCTGACTTCCGAAGCACGCGGACGCAGTTGCAGATAAATGGAGAGCCATACACTGTCTTGCGTGGCCTTGGCCATCTGAATGCTGACGTCAGAGAAAAGGCCATGTTTCCAATAACGCTTTGCCGCATCCGTGATGTCATCACCAGGGATGGTAACTGTTTGTCCTACACCCAGACCAGAGATTGCCAGGATGACCGCATCGTCATATGTATCGGCTCCATGTACCTCGATGCCTGCAATGGCGTATTTCTTAGGCTGTGCATTATAAAGCACCACCGGAGTTTCCCCTTCGGGCTCAGTTGGATTCTGGGCATAGAGGGTAGGAGAGAAATTCACCATCCCCCACAATGCCATGAATATGGTCAGTAATCTATATCGCATTCTTTTATATAATTCAAACTCAAAAAATACTCTTAGCTCTAAACTCTAAACTCTTAGCTCTAAACTCTAAACTCTAAACCCTAAACCTTCACCTGCTCGCTGGTCTTTCCAAAGCGTCGTTCCCTTTGTTGGTAGTACGCAATGGCTTTGCGCAACTCCTGTTCCTTGAAATCAGGCCAGAAGGTGTCGCAGAAGTACAACTCCGAATAAGCGCATTGCCAGAGCAGGTAGTTGCTTAGCCTAACCTCGCCACCTGTACGGATCAGAAGGTCCGGATCGGGCATAAAACTTGTGCTCAGATGCTTTTCGATGGTCTCAGCACTGATGTCTTTAGCATCCAGTTTCCCATCTTTCACCTCCACAGCAATCTGTCGTGCCGCTTCAGTCAGTTCCCAACGTGAAGAATAGCTCAGTGCCAGTATCATGGTCATCCCCGTATTGCCTGAGGTATGCTCGATACATAGGTTCAAACGTTCCTGTACCTTTAAAGGCAGTCGTTCTTCTTCACCGATGATGCGGAATCGGATGTTGTTCTTCATGAAGGTCTCCTCTTCAATCTGGTCGAACAGCAGTTTCATCAATGCGGTGACTTCCTCTTCGGGTCTGTTCCAGTTTTCCGTAGAGAAGGTATATAGGGTGAGGTACTTCACACCCAGACGTGCAGCTTCTTCGGCAATGACATGGACCGTCTGTGCCCCTACCTGATGCCCGAAGCTACGCGGCTTTCCCTGTTGCTTTGCCCAACGTCCGTTGCCGTCCATGATGATGGCGATGTGCGCAGGGATGCGTTCCAAGTCGATGTTCCAAGTATCTCCCATTTCCTTTTTTGTTTTAGCGTTTGAAGCCATATCTGTTCAGTCGTCCCCTCCACAGCTGGTTGTTGCCGTTTTCGCTGATGACTATCCAGATAAATTTATCTTTGTCCATCGTGGCACTATAGTTCGCCTTACCCTTCAGGGCTTCAGGCAGAAGGATTCTCCTGGTAACCTTACCCCATGTCAGCGCACTTGGCGAGTAGTACATGTCCTCAAAGTTGTTGCCAAAAATGAGGAACGTCTTGTCTATGCTGAAGATGGTAGGATGTCCCATGGCAGGACAAGCCAGAGTCTCGGTATCCAGCGCTGCCCATTCGTTGCCCTCGAAAGTAAACCAAGGCACCACCTCATCCTCATGCGTCAGAGGCATGCCTGTGATGGTGGCTTTTTCCACACCCGTGGAAGTGATCGTGAGGGTGGATTCTATCTGTTCTGTAGGGAATCCTGCGGGAACTTCCACACCAGTGCTCCAAGCTACATCCTCTGCTTCTGTGTGACAGAAATAATCTTTTCCATCGATGGTCTTAATAGCGAGCAGCCGTTTCGTCATGCCCACCAGCAGTGTCTTGACGTTGCCACTTAATGCTTCCACCTTTGTCCAGTTTACACCGTCCTCGCTGCCATATACCTCACCGTTGTCCGTATTGACATAGAGCTTTCCTCCATAGCGTAAGGCCGTACTCCAAGTTACGTTCTCTGGAACTCCATTGAGATTGTCCTGGCTCCAGGTGTAACCGGTGCCATCGCCCAAGGCGGCATGATAAACGCTCATCTCATTGCCACTGAAGATCAGCACCTCCTTGTCGTTCGACAGTACCTTGTAGTTGTCCCCCAACGCTGCAGAAGCGAATCCTTGAGGTACATTCTTAAGCTGCCCCCAAGTCAGGGAATCTGGGTCTTGTTGGTGTACACGCACATCCAGACGATAGTTCTTTGACGTCCGTCCATCTGCTGCAAAGACCGTAAACATGATGCCGTCCTTGCCGTTCATAGCTTTAGTCAGGTCGGTATAGGCAGGGGTCTTCAGTACGGTGTCACCCGTAAAGACATACCCCGTCACGGTAAACGTGTCGATGGCGAAATGATGCAGCAAGGTATCCGAGAGATAAGGCAGGGAATCCGCATTAAAAATGCGGTTATTCAGCAAGTCGATGCTGAATTTGTATTTCTTCCCATAGATGGTGTCTATGCTGAAAGCACGGACAGACGCATCAGTACTGTATTCATATTCCTCATTGTCTCCTTTGATGCATGAACTCAGTATGAAGGTGAAGAGCATCAAGCTCCATATAGTGTACAAAAACTTGTTTCTCATTCCAACAGTCATTTTTCGCCCGCAAAGATAAGAAAGTATTTTGTTATAGGACGTTTTGTAAGCAAGTTTTATACAAAATTATATATAATATGGTACTTTCTGCCCCATTTTAAGACTTCTTTGTAAGGTTTTTTCAGACTTATTAAAGGTGCTGGCACCCCATCACCCAGTAAGATGGGACAATGTTCGATGTGAATCTCATCCCACAGGTTGGCATCGATAAAGGATTGAAGCAGTTGACTTCCACCTTCCACCAACAAGGATTGCAACTGCTCTTGATAGAGCTTTTCCAGCACTTGAGGCAATACGTTTTCTGTAAAATCGATGGGGCAATACTCCACGTTGTGCTTTGGCGCACACTCTTTCTCAGTGAACACCAGAGTGCGCTGACTCCCATCGAACAGATGTAAGTCGGAAGGCAGACTTAGCGTACGGTCCAGTACCACACGCACAGGGTTCTTTCCTGTCCAATGATGTACGTTCAGCGTAGGGTTATCCAGCAGTGCCGTGCGTCTTCCCACCATGATGGCCATGTGCTCTGCTCTGAGCTTATGTACAGAGATAAGTGAACGAGTGGAAGAAAGCTTCACAGGCTCCCCATCCTTGCGCTTGCGGTCGATGAATCCATCGGCACTCTGTGCCCATTTCAAGGTGATAAAAGGACGATGCTTCTCCTGCATGGTAAAGAAACGCTTGTTCAAGGCACGACATTCCTTTTCCAGTACCCCCACAACGACCTCACGCCCAGCCTCGCGCAATTTCTGAATGCCCTTGCCATCCACTTTATCAAACGAATCCTGACATCCTACGACAATCCGAGGGATCTGTTCCCGAATGATCAGATCTGCGCAAGGCGGCGTCTTGCCATAGTGCGCGCAAGGCTCCAGACTCACATAGATGGTGGCTTCCTTCAGAAGATGCCTGTCTTCTGGGCGCACGGAGTTCACGGCATTCACCTCGGCATGAGCCTCCCCGCAATGCGCATGATACCCTTCTCCGATGATGCGATCCTCAGCTACTATTACGGCCCCCACCATCGGATTTGGAGCAGCGCCACCGATGCCGTTGCGCGCCAGCTCTATGCAGCGCCACATGTATTTTTCTTCCACTTTCATATCCATTTTCTCTCAAAATGCATTAACTTCGCACCCAAACTTTGAAAATATGACCACCAATCCCACACAGATCCGTCGTACTTTGGGCACAGCCTACGAACCCAGTGAGGCTGCTGCGCTTTCACGTATAGTCTGTACGGAGATGCTAGGACAGTCGCAGGCCGACTATTTTCTCTGCAAAGATATAGAATTATCAGCGAATCAGGAAGAAAATCTGCAAAGCATTCTCGAACGACTGTTGCGTTTCGAGCCTATCCAGTATGTGCAGGGCTTTTCATGGTTCCTTTCTCGTCGTTTTCTTGTGACGCCTGCCGTTCTGATACCTCGTCCAGAGACCGAGGAACTGGTGCAGCGCATCATCGAAGAAACTGAAGCTGGGGGTTCTATACTCGATGTGGGTACTGGCAGCGGCTGCATAGCGATTTCTTTAGCATTGTCGCTCCCTAAGTCTAAGGTAGAGGCATGGGACGTGTCGATGGAAGCGTTGGAGGTGGCGATGCACAATGCCGAACAACTCCATGCACAGGTCGATTTTCACTTACAGGATATGCTTACCTGTCAGTGGGAAGGAGGGCAACGCTATGACCTCATCGTCAGCAATCCACCATACGTCTTGGAACAGGAGCGCACCACGATGGCGCCCAATGTGGTCGAATATGAACCCGAACTCGCCCTTTTTGTACCCGATGATGACCCTTTGTTGTTTTATCGCAAGATAGGAGAAATGGGACGTAGGGCCTTGAAACCTGGTGGCCGACTCTACTTTGAAATCAATCGCACACAGGGAACCGCCGTAAAGCAATTGCTTGAAAAGCAAGGATATAGCGAGGTATTCCTCTATCAGGATATCTCTCACAACGACCGCCTCATAAAAGCATGCCTATGAACCGAAAACCCATCACCGAAGCCGATGCCTTGAATCGTTTGGCAGCCTATTGTTCCATCAGTGAGCACTGCCATGCTGACGTACGTGAGATACTCCAGAAGTGGGGACTTTCTGCAGAGGCGACGGAGCGCATTATCAGTCGCTTGGAAAAGACCAACTTCCTCGACGAATCGCGCTATGCCAAAGCATTTGTGAACGACAAACTCCGTTTCTCTGGATGGGGAAAGCGCAAGATAGCACTGGCTTTGCAACAGAAGCATGTCCCCCACGCTGTTTTTCAACCTTATATCGATGCCATCGATGAGGAAGAATACCTGCAGATACTTCGTAAAGCCTTGGAACAGAAAGCCCGTACACTGAAGGCCGAAGACGGTGATTATCAGCGCAAGCTTAAGCTTACCCGCTTCGCCATGAGCCGTGGATTCAGCTACGATGAGATCCGTCAGTGTATGGATATTTCCGACATCGATGCGTCGGATTGTCAATAAAAAATATCTTCTATCGTTTTCATAATCGGAGCGGTTTGCTTATCTTTGTTGCCAACTAAACAAACCGTTTGTAAAATTATGAAAAACTTAGAGAGACTTTTTGCTGAGAAGTTACTGAAGATCAAAGCGATTAAGTTGCAACCAAACAACCCATTTACCTGGGCTTCTGGTTGGAAATCGCCATTCTATTGTGATAACCGTAAGACCCTTTCTTACCCTGCATTGCGCAGCTTTGTCAAGACCGAAATCACCCGCATCATCTTGGAACGTTTTGGTGAGGTGGATGCCATCGCTGGCGTGGCCACAGGTGCCATTCCACAAGGTGCTTTGGTGGCCGATGCACTGAACCTGCCTTTCGTGTATGTACGTTCTAAACCAAAGGATCATGGACTGGAGAACCTCATCGAAGGCGAACTTCGTCCAGGCATGAAGGTCGTGGTGGTCGAGGATCTGGTATCCACTGGTGGCAGTAGCCTGAAGGCCGTGGAAGCCATCCGTCGCGACGGCTGTGAGGTTATCGGCATGGTGGCAGCTTATACTTACGGCTTTCCAGTAGCAGAAAAAGCATTCAAGGATGCCAAAGTCACCCTGGTGACACTGACCAACTATGAGATGGTACTCGACGTGGCATTGCGTACAGGATACATTGAGGAGAAAGATGTAGAAACCTTGAATAAGTGGCGCAGCGACCCTGCACACTGGGGAGACAGTCTTTGATTATAATTGAGAATTGAACATTGAGCATTGAACATTACCATCCAGATGGAAACAATGCGCAGCCTAATGTTCAATGTTCAATGCTCAATGTTCAATAATATAAAAGCATAACGCATAGCAAAATGGAGCAAATACATAGCAGTGAAAAGGAGATTACCGCGCCACAGCGCGTGGTGTTCGATGTACTGAGCAATGTAGATAACCTTACCCGACTGAAGGAGCGTATCCCAGAGGATAAGTTGGAAGATGTGGTTATAGGTGAGGACAGCATCTCCTATAAAAGCCCTATGGGTTTGGTGACGCTGAAGTTGGTGGAGAAGGAACCCAACAAGACCATCAAGTACAGCACGGTGCAGTCGCCACTGCCATTCGACATGTGGGTGCAGCTGCTTCCCATCACAGGCAGTCAGTGCAAGATGCGCGTCACCGTGGGTCTCAACATGAACTCGTTCATGATGGCCATGGTGCGTAAGCCTCTGACCGATGCCGTAGAGAAAATCGCAGGCCTGTTGGCGCAGATACCGTATAGTAAAATTTGACAATCATGAGCAACAAGCTTTGGGAAAAAACCGTACAGGTGAACAAGGAGATTGAGCGCTTCACCGTGGGGCGCGACCGTGAGATGGACCTCTATCTCGCTGCCTCCGACGTGCTGGGTAGCATGGCGCACATCACCATGCTCGAGAGCATCGGACTGCTTACGGCTGATGAGCTGAAAGTGCTTTTGGCTGAATTGCGCAAGATTTACGACCAGGCAGTGGCTGGCAATTTCCATATCGAGGACGATGTGGAGGATGTGCACTCACAAGTGGAGTTCATGCTTACCCGTGCCCTGGGCGATGTAGGCAAGAAGATACACAGTGGTCGTTCCCGCAACGATCAGGTGCTGCTTGATCTCAAACTCTTCACACGCAGTCAGATACAGCGTGTCACCGAGGCAGTGGAAGAACTTTTCCAAGTCTTGATTACCCAAAGCGAACGCTATAAGGATGTCCTGATGCCGGGTTATACTCACCTTCAGATTGCCATGCCCAGCAGCTTCGGACTCTGGTTTGGCGCCTATGCCGAAGGATTGGTGGATGATCTCCAACTTCTTCAGGCAGCCTATAAGATGGTGAATCGTAATCCGTTAGGTTCCGCAGCCGGTTATGGCTCTTCCTTCCCATTGAATCGCACCATGACTACCCGTTTGCTGGGTTTCGACAGCCTCGACTACAATGTGGTCTATGCGCAGATGGGACGTGGAAAGATGGAGCGCAACGTGGCCTTTGCCCTCGCAGGCATTGCAGGCACCGTGTCTAAGTTGGCGTTTGATGCCTGTATGTTCAACAGTCAGAACTTCGGCTTCGTGAAGCTGCCCGATGAATGTACTACAGGCTCCAGCATCATGCCGCATAAGAAGAATCCCGATGTCTTTGAGCTCACGCGCAGCAAGTGCAATAAACTCCAAAGCCTGCCCCAGCAGATTGTGCTCATGATGAACAACCTGCCTATAGGCTATTTCCGTGATTATCAGCTTCTGAAGGAGGTCTTCCTCCCCGCATTCGACGAGTTGATCGACTGCCTGCACATGGCTGCCTATACCCTCAGTCGCGTCACTGTGAATGAGCACATCCTCGATGATGCTCGTTACCTGCCGATCTTCAGCGTGGAGCGCGTTAATGAGTTGGTGCTGCAAGGCGTGCCCTTCCGCGATGCCTACAAGCAAGTTGGTTTGGAATTCGAGCGTGGCGAGTTCACACACAGCAAGGAGGTACACCATACCCACGAAGGCAGCATCGGTAACCTCTGCAATACAGAGATACAAGCCTTGATGAACGAGGTTCTTGCGGGTTTCCATTTCGAAAAAGTGGAGGAGGCAGAGCGAAAATTATTGGATAGTGCAGAGAAATAATTAATGATAGATAAAAAGAAAAAGCCCTGAGAAATCAGGACTTTTCTTGTACCTTTCTGGTACCCGGAGTGGGACTTGAACCCACACAGCCGCAATGGCCAAGGGATTTTAAGTCCCTCGTGTCTACCGATTCCACCATCCGGGCGGCCTTCTTGAGGGAGAGCGGAAAACGAGACTCGGACTCGCGACCCCAACCTTGGCAAGGTTGTGCTCTACCAACTGAGCTATTTCCGCAAATTATTTCATAATT
>JAEEGJ010006662.1_pt1 | contig 34289 bp, 29 predicted proteins | sample 8958761 | NCBI WGS metagenome assembly JAEEGJ01 (sample SAMN16246546, study PRJNA631951) | gut metagenome | biome: gut microbiome; feature: rumen; material: RS-attached | host: Bos | place: Iran: Karaj | collected 2018-10
CGTCCGCACGGCAGCGCGGTGTTCACCCGCGGTCAGACGCAGGTCATGACGATCGCGACCCTCGGCACCATTGCGGAGGCGCAGATCCTCGACGGGCTGACCCTCGAAGACAGTAAGCGCTATATGCATCAGTACAACATGCCGCCGTATTCGACCGGTGAAACGCGCCCCGTGCGCAGCCCCGGCCGCCGCGAGATCGGTCACGGCGCACTCGCCGAGCGCGCGCTTCTGCCCGTGCTTCCGAGCGAAGAGGAGTTCCCGTACTGCATGCGTCTTGTGAGCGAAGTCATCAGCTCGAACGGCTCGACCTCGCAGGCTTCGATCTGTGCAAGCACGCTGGCGCTGATGGACGCAGGCGTTCCGATCAAAAAGCCCGTCGCAGGCGTTGCAATGGGTCTCATCAAGGACGTCGACTCCGGCAACATCGCGATCCTCACCGACATCCAGGGTCTCGAGGACTTCCTCGGCGACATGGACTTCAAGGTAGCGGGTACGCGTGACGGCATCACTGCGATCCAGATGGACATCAAGATCAAGGGCATCGACCGCGAGATCCTGACCAGAGCGCTTGAGCAGGCGCGCAAGGGGCGTCTGTTCATTCTGGACAAGATGGCGGAGACGATCGCCGAGCCGCGCGCAGAGCTTTCGCCCTATGCGCCGCGCATCCTGACCTTCAAGATCAACCCGGACAAGATCCGCGACGTCATCGGCAGCGGCGGCAAGACCATCAACGGCATCATTGCCAAGACCGGCGTCAAGATCGATATCGAGGACGACGGCAGCGTGTTCATCGCATCGCCCGACCAGGCGGCTGCGGAGGAAGCGAAGCGCATCATCGACGGCATCGTCGAGGACATCGAGGTCGGCAAGGTCTATCTCGGGACCGTCGTCGGCATCAAGGAGTTCGGCGCGTTCGTGAACCTGAAGCCCGGCACCGACGGACTCTTACACATCTCCCGCATCGCGAAAGAGCGCGTGAACAAGGTCGAGGACGTTCTGAACCTCGGCGATCAGGTGCTCGTGCGCGTGTTTGAGATCGACCCGAAGACCGGCAAGATCGGTCTGACCCGCAAGGACCTGCTGCCCGACGCGTGATCGGGAATAACCGGGGAGCAAACGAACAGAATAGAGAGGGGACGGCAAGCTTCAATGTCGGCCCTTCTTTTTCCATCGGAGGTGGCTTCATGATCGAACAGATTCGGCTTCAGAACGGCATCCGGGTGCTCGCGGAACGCATGGATTCCGTACGCTCGGTTGCGATCGGCGTATGGGTCAACGCGGGCTCGGTCTTTGAAACGGATGAGAACGCGGGCGTTTCGCATTTTATCGAGCACATGCTCTTCAAGGGCACGGAAAAAAGAAGCGCTTCGGATATTGCCGCGGAGACGGATGCGATCGGCGCGAATCTCAACGCGTTTACCGCAAAGGAATGCACCTGCTTCCACGTCAAGGCGCTGGACGAGGATCTGGAGACGGCTATAGAGATGCTTTCGGACATTGTGCTGCACAGCACGCTCGAGCCCTCTCAGATGGATCGCGAACGCGGCGTCGTGCTGGAAGAGATCGCCATGACGGAGGACAGCCCGGAGGATATCGTGTTCGACCGCGCAAGCGAGCAGCTTTTTTGGGGCACGCCGATCGAATCCGAGATCCTCGGCACGGAAGAGACCGTGCAGGCGCTGTCGCGCGAGGACCTCGTTCGCTATATGCAGCGGCATTATACCGCGGAAAACATCGTGATCGCCGTTGCGGGAAGCTTCGTGCGCGAAACGCTGCTGTCCCTTTTGGAACGGTACTTCCACGACGTTAAAGCGGGCGAACGCCATGCGGCGCGGCCGGTTTCGATCCAAAGCGGCTTTCGGACCGCGCTCGTCCAAAAGGACGTCGAGCAGATCAATCTGTGCCTTGCGCTGCCGGGCGCGGCGCTCGGGACCGACGAATACTTCGCGCAGGCGGTGCTGTCGAACGCGTTGGGCGGCAGCATGAGCTCGCGGCTGTTTCAGCATATCCGTGAGGAACGCGGACTTGCGTACTCGGTCTATTCCTATCCGATGGCATACCGCGGCGCGGGCAGTCTCTGCTTCTATGCGGGCTGCACGGAGGGACAGGCAAAGGAAGTGCTTTCGCTGCTGTTCAAGGAGCTCGACGACGTCAAGCGGGACGGCATTTCGGAAGCGGAATTTGTCCGCGCAAGACAGCAGCTCAAGGGCAGTTATCTCCTGGGCATGGAGTCCACGATGGCGCATATGAGCGCGATCGGAAAAACGGCGCTGCTTTTGGAGAAAGAATATGATCTTACGGGTACCCTGAACCGCATCGAATGTGTTACAATGGAAGAGGTGAAGCGTGCCGCGGATCAGCTTTTCACTCCGGACGCCGCTGCGTTCTGCGCGGTCGGACGGCTGAAAGGGATCGGGGATACGCTGGAATCAACGGCAAAGGATTGGTGGCAACGGAATGGAAGACAAGCTTGAAATGATCTTCCGGCTGCAGAAGGCGCTGGACGAGGATATCATGGAACGGCGAAAGCTCGATTTTCCGTATGAGGTGTGGATGCAGAAGGACATCCTTGCCTGTACGGACGAGCTCATGGAGCTTTTGAACGAGCTGAACTGGAAGTGGTGGAAAAACGAGAAGCCGCTGGATCCGGAGGCGATCAAAGGCGAGCTCGTCGACGTGCTGCACTTTTTTGTGAGCATGTGCATCCGAAGCGGCATGTCCGCAGAGGATCTTTTTGAAGGGTACATCGCCAAAAACCGGGAGAACTTCGACCGCCAGTACGGTCGGTCCCAAAAGGCGGGCTATGAGGTAAAAACGGATGGAACGGGGCTTTCGGGCGACTAAACGGTTTTATATCCTGTTCATCGCCAGCGCGGTGCTGCTGGTCGTCTTTGTCGTGGGCGCGATCTGGCTGATGAAGAAGGTCACGGGCAACGTTCGGAAACTCGAACAGATGACGCTGTACACCGAGGTCGAAAGCGAAGCGGTCGTCGTGCGAAGCGAGCGGCTGTTCACCGAATCCGCAAGCGAAAGCCATATCCTGCTCGAAGAAGGCGCGCTGATCTCCGAGGGCGATCCGATCGCCGTGCTGTATCCGTATTCCTACGAGAGCCAGATCTCCGCGATCTGCACCAAGGAGGCGGCGCTGTATACGCTGCTGCAGTCTCTGCTGCGCACCGAAACGGGCGGCACGCTGCCGCAGGCGGTGATCGGATACAACGAGCAGATCAATGCCGTTTCCAAGCAGATGCGCGCGTGCTCCAACGGCGAGCGCGATCCCGTGGAGTATGCCAAGCTTGAGATGCAGCTCATCCGGCTCCAGGAGGAGCGGCGCGAGCTGATGGTCACGAGCCTCAAAAATACCGAGCAGGTCGACGGCATCATTGCGGACATCGACGCCATGAAGAAGAGCTTTGAAACGGGCAGCGCGCGGACGATCGTTTCCGAATACAACGGCTATATCAGCTTTTATTCGGACATGAACGAGGAGAACCTGCGCGACGTATCGCAGCTCACGGTGCCGCTCATCAAGCGTATCCTGAACGCGCCGTCGATCAGTATGGACAACGAAAACTTCAGCTATCGCATCGTAACGGATCGGTCCAAGTTCTACCTTGCGTTCGTTATGAACGCAAAAGGCGCGGACCGTCTGATGCCGGGACTGACCTATTCGTTCACCGTGAAGGGCGTCAAAGGCGCGTATCAGGGCAGGATTCTGACCGAACGCGACACCGAGACCGGCGTTCTGTACGTCATGCAGGTCGACGCCGACGTTCGTCCGCTTCTGACGACGCGCGTGGTTGAGATCTCGGTGCAGAACAACGCGACGGGGCTTTATGTGCCGACGAAGTACATCCAGTACACGGACGGCATACCGTATATCTTTGCAAAATCCACCGACGGCACCTATCAGAAGGTCGCGGTCTACATCGCCGGCAGCAACGGCGAGGACGCGATCATCTCCGCGCGCGACAGCCATATCACGCTGTTTGCGGGACTGAAGGTGCGCATGCCGATCGAAGAGAAGGAGGAGAACAAGTCTTGACAATCCGGGAGAATCTGGAATCGGTACGCGAGCAGATGGCGCTTGCATGCCAAAGAGCGGGCAGAGCGGAGCGTGAAGTTACGCTGATCGCCGTCACGAAATTCGTGGAGATCGGGCGGATTGCGGAGGCGATCGACGCCGGCGTGACCGAAATCGGCGAAAATCGCGCACAGGAGTTCACCGAAAAGTTAACTTTTTATAAACAGAATCATTTAAGGACGCATTTTATTGGACAACTGCAAACGAACAAGGTAAAATATGTATGCGGGAAAGCGGACCTGATCCAATCGGTCGATCGGGAACCGCTGCTCGACGCGATCCTTGCGTATGCCGAACGGAACGGCGTCACACAGGATATAACGATCGAAGTCAACATCGGACGCGAGCCGCAGAAGGGCGGCGTGACGCCCGAAGCGCTTCCGGCGCTTCTGGAGCGGATCGCCGGATCGCCGCATGTACGCATGCGCGGGCTGATGTGTGTGCCGCCTGCGATCGACAGGGAAGCGGTACGTCCGTACTTCCGGGAAATGCGCACGTTGTTTGAACGCATCGGGCACGAATACCCGGCGCTTCCGCTCGACACGCTGTCGATGGGCATGAGCCACGATTTTCCGACAGCGATCGAGGAAGGCGCAACGACCGTCCGCGTCGGGACAGCGATCTTCGGGCCGCGAATCATTACGGGAGGAAACTGAAATGGGTAAATTTTTGAATTTCATCGGACTGGAAGAGACGGAAGAGGACGACGCGATCCTCGGTGACGAGCCGCAGGAGCAGCCGCAGAAGCGTGAATCGCGTTCAAGACGCCGTGAAAACGCGCTGGTGGGCGGCGGCGAGGCGCAGCCGATCCCCCAGAACATGGCGTCGATGAAGATGATCGTGTATCATCCGGTTTGCTACGACGACGCGCAGACGATCGTCGACAACCTCAAGAACCGCCGTCCGGTCATCGTCAACATGGAAGAGCTTGACGGCACCACGGCGCAGCGTGTGCTGGACTTCCTGCTTGGTGCGATCTATGCGACCAACGGCACGGCGAACAAGGTTTCGAGAGGAATCTTCCTGTTTGCGCCGCATGACGTCGCGGTCGAAGATACCGTGGAGGATACCGGCTATACCGATATGTAACGCCTCATGATCAAGGCGGAAAGCATCGCAAATAAAGAGTTTCGCAAGGCTCTGTTCGGGTACGACCGCGAGGACGTGGACAAGTACCTGGACGAGCTGATTGCGCAGCTTCTGGAGATGGAAAAGGAGCGCAAGGAGATGGCGTCCACCATCGAATACCTCGTTTCCGAGCTGACGGCGAAGGGCGAACAGCAGGCGGGAGAGGAACGCGTGGTCGGACCCGTTTCACCGCATGCCACGGTCAGCGACGAGGAGCGCAGACACGCGGAGGAGAGCGATCAGCTGTGAATCGAAGCCCCGTCAAAACCATACCGCCTTTGTCGGCGAACGAAATGAAAGCCCGCGGAATCGACGGGCTTGATTTTGTTTATATCAGCGGCGACGCGTATATCGACCATCCGAGCTTCGGCACGGCGATCATCGCGCGCGTACTGCAAAGCCGCGGGTATTCGGTGGGGATTCTGGCACAGCCGGACTGGCACGACGTGAACGCGTTCAAGGCGCTCGGCAAGCCGAGACTTGCGTTTCTGGTTTCCGCGGGCAACCTCGACTCCATGGTCGATCACTACACCGCCGCCAAAAGGCGCAGAAGCGACGACGCCTACACGCCCGGCGGAAAGGCGGGCAAGCGCCCGGATCGCGCTGTGATCGTGTATTCCAATCGCTGCCGGGAGGCATATCCGCATGTGCCGGTGCTGATCGGCGGGATCGAGGCAAGCCTTCGCCGCTTTGCGCATTACGATTACTGGGACGACCGCGTGCGGCATTCGATCCTCTATGACGCCGGCGCGGACATTCTCATGTACGGTATGGGCGAGCGCAGTGTCGTTGCGATCGCCGACGCGCTCGACGCCGGCACGCCGGTGCATGAGATCCGCGATATCCCCGGAACATGCTTCCGGGTCAACGATCCGGGCGAAGTCCCGGACGCCGTGATGCTGCCGTCGTATACCGAGGTCGCAACGGATAAGCGCAGGTATGCCGAGGCGTTTCGGATCCAGTTTGAGGAACAGGATGCGATCCGCGGGAAGCGATTGATCCAGCCGCACGAAAAGGGGTATCTCGTGCAGAACCCGCCGCAGCCGCCGCTTTCGACCGAGGAGATGGACGCGGTATACGCGCTGCCGTTTACGCGCCGTCCGCACCCGTCGTATCGGGAGCCGATCCCTGCGATCGACGAGGTAAAGTTTTCGATCACGTCCTGCCGCGGCTGCTTCGGCGGCTGCAATTTCTGCGCGCTGACGTTCCACCAGGGACGCGTGATCTCGGCGCGAAGCCACGAATCGATCCTTTCGGAAGCGCGGGAGATGACGAAGGATCCGGATTTCAAGGGCTTTATCCACGACGTCGGCGGACCGACCGCAAACTTCCGGCAGCCCGCCTGCAGGAAGCAGATGAAGAGCGGCGTATGCAAAAACCGCTCGTGCATCGGCTATGAGCGCTGCCAAAACCTGGAGGTCAGCCACGCGGATTATGTCGCGCTGCTTCGTAAGCTTCGCGCCGTGCCGGGCGTGAAGAAAGTGTTTATCCGAAGCGGCGTGCGCTTTGATTATCTGCTCTATGACAAGAGCGACGCGTTTTTACGGGAGCTTTGCGAACATCACGTTTCCGGACAGCTCAAGGTCGCGCCGGAGCACATTGCGGATCGCACGCTCTATTACATGAACAAGACGCCGCACGCGCTCTATGAGGAGTTTCTCAAGCGCTATGAGCGCATGAACGCGCGGCTCGGCAAGAAACAGTTCGTCGTGCCGTATCTGATGAGCTCGCATCCGGGCTGCACGCTCCATGACGCGATCGAGCTTGCGCAGTATCTCAAGCGGATCGGGCACCGTCCGGAGCAGGTGCAGGACTTTTATCCGACGCCGGGAACGGTGTCGACCTGCATGTATCATACCGGACTGGATCCACGCTCGATGCAGCCGGTCTATGTGCCGAAATCCCCGGAGGACAAGGCGATGCAGCGCGCGCTGATGCAGTTTTTTCTGCCCGCAAACTTCAAAACGGTGCGCAAAGCGCTGCGGCTTGCAGACCGCGAAGACCTGATCGGGACCGGCAAAAATGCGCTCGTTCCGCCGGAGCGGACGCAGAATCCGACCGCGCGCGGCGCAAAACCGCAGGGGAAACGCGAAATCCCGACAAAAAAGGGAAAACAGGCAAAGAAATCTGTTGACAAACGGCGTCGGAATGGTTAAAATAGCTGTTGGTTCATTTTGAGGTTGCATATGATCGTATCGGTTAATGAAGCATTGCGAAGGGTCGGCGAGCCGTTCCCGTTCGCTTGGGAAGGCAAGCTGGAGCAGCAGACGTATGCGGGCGATCCCGTACGGTTTGTCGGCACAGGCAAGCTAATCGGAACCTATGTCTACGACGGAAAGACCTTCCGCGTGGACGCGGAGGCAGAGGCTTCATACGAAACGACCTGCGCGCGCTGCAATAAACCGATGGTCCAAAAGCTCAGCTTTTCGTTTACGGAGCATTTCGTACGTTCGGTCTACAAGACGCCGGACGACGAGCTCTATCCGTACGAGGGCGAAAAGCTCGATCTACAAGAAGCGTTTTTCGACAATCTCTTCCTGGAGATGCCGATGACGACGGTCTGCAGCGAAACGTGCAAGGGGCTTTGCCCGATCTGCGGCGCCGATCTGAACCGCGGACAGTGCGACTGTCAGAAATCCAAAATCGACGCGCGTTTTTCCGCGCTCGAATCATTATTGAACGATCATAAGGAGGTGTAATCATGGCAGTACCCAAGAGAAAAACATCGAAGGCGAGAAGAGATTCGCGCAGAGCGAACAATTCCAAGGCGATCGCGCCCAACCTCGTCGAGTGCCCGAAGTGCCACGAGCTGAAAGCGCAGCACACGGTCTGCAAGAACTGCGGCTATTATGATGGCAGAGAAGTCATCAACATGGAAGACGAGAAGTAATTACCATGATTGCCCGTTCGGAATGACCGGATCGGAGCTTCCCGAGCGGGAGCACCACAAAGTTTGAGGGAGTCAGATATTCTGACTCCCTCGTGATATATTCCGCAGCGCGGAATGCGATATACGCCTCGGCGTGTGACAGATTTGCTTTGCAAATGTGATATGCTGCCAAGGCAGCGTTGGATTGATCCGCGTAAAGCTGACGCTTTTCTGCGTGTCCACCTCATCCGTCTCGCTGCGCGATCCACCTTCCCCTCAAAGGGGAAGGCTTTTGGATGCGCAACCGTAGGGGACGCCGACCCCGGCGTCCCGCATGAATTGCGATGCCGCGCGTGAATTGACCTTGCGGCCATGAATTGCATTGCGGCGTGAATTGCGGCGATGCCGCGTGACAACCCCTCTGTCTGCTGCGCAGACAGCTCCCCTTGCACAGGGGAGCCGAGGGAATCATACATCTTGCCCTCCCTGTGTAACGGGGCGCGGAGATGAGCGCCCGCAGTGCGGGGGAAAGCGAATCGGAAGCGCGGGCCGAACAGGGAGAAAACCACACTGCGCGTGGTTTTCGACCATGTGAGACCATCGGTGGGTCGGCGAAGCCGAGCCGGAAGGGTTGTCGACAGAATGAAAAAGGAGCAACGTATGGAAAACGATCTCGGACCCGATCTGTGCCTGCCCTGCGGGGAAGGGCTTCTGAACATCCGCGTCGGCGCGATCATCGTAAAGGACGGCAAAGCGCTGATGGTCAAAAGCAAGTTCGGCGACTACTGCTATTCGGTCGGCGGACGGATCAAGTTCGGCGAAACGGCGGAACAGGCCGTTGTGCGCGAGGTCTTTGAGGAGACGGGCGTACGGATGACCGTCGACCGGCTCGGTTACGTCAGCGAGGTCTGTTTCTATAACGACAGCCCGAAGCTGTTCGGCAAGCCCGTCTATGAGCTTGCCTTCTATTTCTATATGAACGTGCCGGAGGACTTTACACTCAAATCCGATCACATCGCCGACGGCGCCGAGCGCTTCGAATGGGTCGCGCCGGACGATCCTGTTACGATCTATCCAAACTTTATGCGCGAGGCGCTCACCGATCCGAAGCCGTACGTCGTCCACGACGTCCGCGACGACCGGTAAAAAGAAAGCGCCGGACGAACCGGCGTCATGAATATAATACTATTTCATCAATGCCTCGAAGGTCTTTGAGATCTCGAGGTATTCTTTTTCTGTTTTTTTCAGATATTCCCGTCCGGCGGGCGTGATTGAGTAGTAGCTTCTTGCGCGTCCCTCTGCGACCTCGGTTGCGGAGATCTCGATATAGCCTTGCTCCTCGAGCCGGTACAAAACGGGGTAGAGTATGGAGATCATGTACTTGCCGTCGCTGCGGGTCTTGAGCTCCGCCGAGATCTCATATCCATACATCGGTTTTTCGGAAAGGAAGTGCAGCACAACAAGCGGGCTTGTCGCTCGCTTGAAATACGATATGAACGAATGACCGGTATCTGGCAAGTGCTTCTTTCGCCTCCGAATCACAATATACTCCGAAATCCGCCGCGTTGGCAACAGTTTCTTTCATCAGTACTCACCATACCATATTATTTGTAAAAAATCAATATATAGCATTGACAACTATAAGGCGATATGTAATAATATAGGCACAAAGGAGGGGCGTTTGCATGACGGTTTGGAAACGACTTACCAGAAAACCGCTGACCACGCTTTTGTGGCTGGTGTTCGCCGCGTTGATGACGGGCTTTCTGTCCGCTGCAGCGGCGTTGTGGTATTCGACGGAGAAACTCTCCGATTCGCTGGACAAGAGTCACACGGCAATCGCGGTGCGCTCCGATCCCGGCAGCGTCATCGTCCGTTCCGGCAAAGACCTGTCGGTTTCCGGTGATACGCGTTCGTTTACCGTGAAGGACGTGGAGGCGATTGAGTCGCTTCCGGGTGTCAAGGCGGTGCGCATCCATACGGTCGCGGGGTGCAGCTCACCTGCGTTTCATCCGTTTATCGATATCAGGCGTGAGTTGGGCTGGCGTTCGAGCGACGATTCGAGTCCGTATTATCATGCGGTCTTTGCCGGAAAGCTGGTGGCAAAGGATACGACGACCGCACGGCATCCATGGTACAGTGCCTATCAAAAACCTCTGTATCTGCTGTTCGAGCTGGACGACGCGCTGCTGTTGAACGACGAATACGCGGAGCCGTTCGAGACAATGCAGTATACCGGCGGATTCTCTTACTTGATCGATCTTTCCGAGGACCCCGATGCAGCCGACTATTTTGTCGAAGGCGAACACTATGTGGTTACCGGCATCTATGACCCGGGCTCGTTCGATATGGGTTGGACCATCAATCTGAATCCGGATCATGGCATATCGTGGGCGGGGCCGGTCTATCACTCGCTTATTGGCGGCCCGGTGGTGCGGCGCGACGGATATTTGGAGTATACTTCCGAGAGGGACCGTATTACAGAGGACGGACAACCGTATTTTGACGATGCGGTCTGGCCTGCGGCGGAACGCCTGGAAGGCGATGCGGACGCGTTCTTCACAGACACGCCGAACGACGTTTGGCGCACATACCGCGACGCATGGCTGCACCATAATCACGCGATGGTTTCGATCGGCACGGAGCGGCTGGAAACGGTCTTCTCCTTCCTGACGGGCGAGGCGGCGATCATCGAAGGTCGCAGCTTCACCGAGGAGGAATATAAAACCGGCGCAAAGGTGCTGGTGATCTCGGAGATCACGGCAAAGCTCTCAAACCTGCACGTTGGGGACACGATTCCGTTTTCCCAGTTTGCGCTGCCGGACGACACGATCTCCTTCATCAAATACAGCGAGCATCAGAACAATCCGCGCATCGGGGATTTCTTCCTCGATACGGCATATTCGGAGCCGGAGGACTATACGGTTGTCGGGATCTACCGCCTGCCCATGGCATGGTCGGAGGGCACCTATGCCTTTACGACCAACACGGTCTTTCTTCCGCGCAGCGCGCAGATCGCGGATGCCTATCCGAAGCTCGAGCCGTATCGGGAACCGGAGGTCCTTCATCGGGACGGCGAGACGGTTACCTTCGAAAACGGAGATGTGGGGATGATCGTCGGCGATGATTTGGTGTATGACGACAACCGGGACATCTACGGTCTGTATCTTTCCGTGGAGCTTCAAAACGGCAGTGTGGAGGAATTTCAGCTTGCTCTGGAGGATTCGCCGTATTGCAGACAGCTGTTTGTTTACGATCAGGGGTTTGAGACGGTGCAGGAAAACCTCAACGAGCTCGGCTTTTCGACGGAACGGCTGCTCCTGATTGCGCTCGGCGGCTGGGTGCTTCTTCTGCTGCTTTATCTTTTGATGTATCAATCCATGCAGAAAAAGAACGTCGGTATCATGCGTTCTCTCGGTGCGACGCCGGGAGCAGCGACTGCGTATCTTGTTTTAAGCGGCATGATTGTGGCGACGGTCGGCATTCTGATCGGCACGGTTTTAAGCCGTGTTGTGCTCGGCGTGGTACAGGAGCATGTATATGTCGATATGCTCGGCACAATCGACCGCACGGCGTACGGCGGAGTACTCGTGATTTCGGAGGAAGCGCTGAAAGCCATGGTGGACGCCAGTACACCGAGAGTGCGTTTAACGGCGCTCTGTGCGCTTGCGCAGTTTGGCGTGATAGGCGTCGGCGTCTGGATTCATGCGGCGGTCGTTTCGCACATGTCGCCGCGAACGCTTTCGGAGGGATGAAAAATGGACGGATACTGGATCAAACGTATGCTGCGGCGACCGTGGCTGTCGATTGTGAGCTTCATTGTCTGCGGCGCGCTGTGTCTGCTTTTGTGCCTGCTGATTGCCTATCGCGACAATCAAGCGGCGTATCTTGCGGAGGTTCGCGACAGCTATGAGATCAAAGCGATTGTCACGGATCTGCGAGGAACGAAGTCTGACAATCTCCGCTTGAGCCGCCGTTACACCGACTTTTTGCGGGATACGGAGAATGGACTCGGCGCATATGTGCGCGATCTCTGTTTGACGAAATCCTTCTCTGCAGTTTCGGAGATCGGCTTCTTTCGTGTGACAGGCATATCGAACGAACGCTGTACGGAGGCGACGGATTCGCAATCGGGCGGGGCATGGTATTCGGAGGTCGAAAATTTCTTCGACAGCGAGGAGCAGATCTGCCTGGTACCGGCGTCGAAATACGATCAGCTTGCGGGGAAGGACATTTCACTTGTGCTGCAGGATGCCTATTCAATGGACAAGGAAAGAGTCGAGACGTACACCTTTCGGGTCGTCGGATGGTATAAAGGCAGCGGGTTCGCCGTCGATATCCCTTATCTGACTTCGCAGACCATTGCGGCGCATATCGCGGAAGCGCCGAGCACAGATAGTGCAAGCTTCACCGTGAAGGACAACGCCAAGCTCGACGAAATGCTGGAGATCGCGTACAAGCGGTTCCGAAAGGTTGATCCGAGTCAGACCGATTACGATTTTGCCCTGACCGTTTATGACAAGCAGTACAAGGCGACGCTCGCGTCGATGGAACAGAACATCCGGAGAATATCAATGCTTCTGCCGTTAATCGCGCTTCTGGGACTCGGAGCCGGCTTTTTGATGGGGCTTTTGGGCACGCGCGGGGAGGTGCGTACCTATGCGCTGATGCGGACACTCGGCATGAGCGGGGGTGCGTTGTTCTGTACGGTCCTTATTGAACAGTTGCTCCTGCCGCTTTTGGCGACAGCGTTGGTCGGGGTGATTCTGCATCGTCCGCTGCCGGCGCTGATCTTCTTCGGCTGTCACCTCGCCGGGTGCGTTCTTGCGGTTCTGCGTCCGGTCATGGCGCCGCCGACGCGGCTTTTACACGATCAAGACTGATTTATAGGAAGGCGGTATCAGTATGGAATTTTTGAAAGCAGATAATCTCTCCTTTTCGTATCGAAACAAGTATCAGACCGTCGATGCGGTCAAAGATGTTTCATGTTCATTCGAGCGCGGCAGGGCATACGCGATCGTCGGCAAAAGCGGCAGCGGCAAAACGACGCTTCTTTCGCTGCTTGCAGGGCTCGAATTGCCGAGCGGCGGAGCAGTCGTATTTGAGGGAACGCCCACGGCAAAGCTCGACCGCGATCATTACCGGCGCGACCATGCAGCAGTCATCTATCAGAACTACAACCTCTTTCCGCTTCTCACCGCCATGGAAAACGTGCTGTATTCCATGAAGCTCAAGGGCGTCCGCGGCAAGGCGGCAAGGGAACGCGCCGAAAAGGAGCTTTCCGCGGTTGGGATCGCGCCGGAGCAGTTCAAACGATATCCGGCACAGATGTCCGGCGGCGAGCAGCAGCGCGTGGCGATCGCCCGCGCACTTGCGGCGGGGAACGAGCTGATCCTCGCCGACGAGCCGACCGGCAACCTTGATATTACCAACGGCGACCAGGTCGTTTCGATCCTTCTGAAGCTTGCGCACGAGGAGGACCGCTGCGTGATCATCGTCACGCACGATCTGGAGATCGCCGCCCAAGCCGACGAGATCCTGATGATGAAGGACGGCGTGATGGAACGACAGCAATAATGCTTCCGGAAAGAAGCGACGGAAACGTGAACGGCGTTTCCGCTTTTTTCTTGCATTGCGTGTTGTTCTGGGGTATAATAAACTGGTTAAAGCGATCGGAAGGATCGTAGATTTACGGAGCGAGGGGTATTATGAAGCTTGCAGTTGACGTGATGGGCGGCGACAACGCGCCGCAGGCGGTGCTGGACGGCGTTCTGGCATTTTTGAAGGAAAAGGAAGCGGAGGGCGTGAACCTCCGGCTGTTCGGCAATGAAGATGTTTTGAAGGAATTTACGGCGGCGCATCCGGAAATTGCGAACCGGATCGAGACCGTCTGTACGACCGAGACGATCGAAATGGGCGAGCATCCGACCGAGGCGATCCGCAAGAAGAAGGATTCGAGCCTTGTCAAGGCGCTCGAAGCCGTGCGCGATCACGAAGCAGACTGCTTCTTCTCGGCAGGCTCTACCGGCGCGGTGCTGACCGGCGCGACGCTGATCGTGCGTCGGCATAAGGGCATCAAGCGTCCCGCGCTTGCGACGCTGATCCCGACGACGGCGGGCACGGTGACCGAGATCATCGACTGCGGCGCAAACACGGACTGCAAGCCGGGATATCTCGTGCAGTTTGCGCTGATGGGCGCGGCGTATCTCGAATCGGTCGAGGGCGTGAAGAATCCGCGGGTCGGGCTGCTTTGCAACGGCACCGAGGAGGAGAAGGGCAACGCGCTCGTCAAGGAAGCGCATCAGCGTCTCATGGCGGTCGAGGGGCTGAACTTTATCGGCAACGTCGAGGCGCGGGATCTTACGAGCGGCGCGGTCGACGTGCTGGTCTGCGACGGCTTCGACGGCAACGTGATGCTGAAAACGACCGAGGGCGTGGCAAAGTGGATCGCGACGATGCTGAAAAAATCGCTGATGGAATCGACGCGCGGCAAGCTTGCGGGGCTGATCGGCAAACCGGCGTTTTCGACGCTCAAAAAGAAGCTGGACTACACCGAATACGGCGGCGCGCCTCTCTTGGGCATCAACGGCGGCATCATCAAGGGGCACGGCAGCTCGGACGCGAAGTCGGTCAAGGTGTGCCTTCTGCAGGCAACGCGGCTCGTGCGCGGCGGCGTGACGGAAAAGATCGGCGCGTTCGCGGAGACGCTGAACATTGAGGATTGACAAACGCAAATGTTTTGCGGTAAAATAATCAAGTGATCGAATCGTCCTTCGGGACGGAAGGGAGTAATCATGGAATTCGAAAAAATCTGCGAGATCATCGGCAAACAGCTGGATATCGACCCCAAGACCATCACGATGGAGAGCCATCTTGTGGAGGATCTGCATGCGGATTCTCTGGACGTAGTCGAACTCGTCATGGATCTGGAACAGGAATTCGACACCGAGATCCCCGATGAAGAACTGCCCAAAGTGCAGACCGTCGGCGATATTCTTCGTTATCTGCAGAAATAAGCGGAAACAGGCAAGTCGAACCGAACCCGCACGAGATCAGTGCGGGTTTTTTGGTAAATAGAATCGTATGCTGACGAAAGAACACCTTACTGAATTACAGAACCGGATCGGGTACACGTTTATAAAGCCCGAGTTTTTGAAGCGCGCCCTGATGCATTCGTCGTATGTGCCGGGGATCGGCGGCGACAACGAGCGCATGGAGTTTTTGGGCGACGCGGTGCTGGAGCTTTGCGTGTCCGAGGAGCTTTTTTCCCGCTTTCCGAACATGCAGGAGGGACAGCTCACCAAAAGCCGCGCGTCGATCGTCTGCGAGGACGCGCTGTTTCGCGCCGCAAAGGGCGTCGGGCTCGGCGAATACCTGCTTTTGGGACGCGGCGAGGACGCGAGCGGCGGCAGGCAGAAGCCCTCGATCCTGTCCGACGCGTTCGAGGCGGTGATCGCGGCGATCTATCTGGACGGCGGCTTTACGCCGGCAAGAACGTTTATCCACCGGTTTGTGCTGCCGCTGCTCGATCTTTCCGCACCGGTGTTTGAAAAGGATCACAAGACGCGGCTGCAGGAGCTGATCCACGCGAAGACGCACGGAAAACAGGTGACCTATCGGATGGTCGGCGAATCGGGACCCGATCACGCCAAGACGTTTACGATGCAGGCGGTGCTGGACGGCGAGGTGCTCGGCGAGGGCACGGGACATTCAAAACAGAGCGCGGGACAGGCTGCCGCCGAGGACGCGCTGAACAGATTGGAAACAAAATGAGACTTGTCAGATTGGAAATATCCGGCTTCAAGTCGTTTGCGAAAAAGACCGAGCTGCAATTCGGCTCGGGGATCACGGCGGTCATCGGACCGAACGGCAGCGGCAAGAGCAATATCTCCGACGCGGTGCGCTGGGTGCTCGGCGAGCAAAGCGCGCGTGCTTTGCGCGGCTCGAAAATGGAGGACGTCATCTTCAACGGCACGCAGAAGCGTAAGCCGCAGTCGATGTGCGAGGTCACGCTGACGTTCGACAACGCCGATCATCTGCTGCCGATCGAGTACGATGAGGTCGCGGTGACGCGGCGCATGTTCCGATCGGGCGAGAGCGAATATGTACTGAACGGGCGCAACTGCCGCCTAAAGGACATCTCCGAGCTGTTCCGCGATACGGGCATCGGCAAGGACGGATACTCGATCATTTCGCAGGGACGCGTCGACGAGATCCTTTCAAACAAATCGGGCGACCGCAGAACGGCGCTCGAAGAAGCGGCGGGCGTGATGCGCTACCGCGTCCGCAAGGAGGAAGCCGAACGCAAGCTTGAGAACACTGAGCGCAATATGGAGCGCATTGCGGACACATTGAAGGAGCTCGGCGAGCGGCTGGAGCCGCTGAAGGAGCAGAGCGCGACGGCGCGGGTGTATCTGAAGCTTCGCGAGGAGCTAAAAGACCTCGAAGTCAACCTGTTCCTCTATAACAGCGACCGCATGAAGGAGCGCATGAGGACGCTTGCGGAGCAGACCGCGGCGCTCGATCAGGACATCGCGCTGAATGAGGAAAAGAGCCGTACGCTCGGCGACCAGTCGCTGGAGCTGGAATCGCAGCTGCGTGTGATCGACGAACGCGCGGGCGCACAGCAGAACAAGGTCATCGAAATGCTGTCCGGCGTGGAATCGCACGTCGGCGAGAGCAATCTTTTGATCGAGCGGCGCGAGCACGCCAAGAAGGAAATCGGGCGTGTCGGCGGCGAGCGCGACGGTGCGCTGCGCGCGTGTGCGGAATTAAAGGCGCAGATCGCGCAGAACGAGCAAGACGGCACGAACGTCGAGGAGCTTGCGGCGCTGACCGAAAAGATCACGGCGGAGACCGAAGCGCTTCAAAGCATGGACGATGCCATTTTAGGCCGTGAGAAGGCGGTCGAGGAGCAGAAGGCGGCGGTCATGGAAGCGATGAACCGGCTCGCCGACGCAAAGAGCGATCTGAGCCGCTTCGACACGATGGCAGCGGCGCTCAGGGACCGTCTCACGGCGCTGGACGGCGAGGACGCCGAAGCAAAGGCAAAGGTCGACGCGCTGAAGGCTGAGGCGGAGACCGCAAAGAAAGCGGTCGGAACGCAGGCGGCGAAGATGAATGAGCACATCGCGGCGCGCAAGGAAGCGCAGCGCGAACGGCTCGAAATGGAATCGGACTTTTTGGCGCTGCAGGCGGAGTTGAAAATCGCCGAGCAGAACGTCGGCGCGCTCTCTTCGCGCGAGCGCGTGCTTTCCGAAATGGTACGCTCGCACGAGGGCTATCAGAACAGCGTACGCGCGGTGCTTTCCGCCGCAGAAAAGGATCCCGCGCTGAAAGGCTGCATCATCGGACCGGTCGCAGAGCTTTTGAAGGTACCGAAAAAGGTCGAGACGGCGATCGGCATGGCGCTCGGCGGATCGCTGCAGAACATCGTCACAACGAGCGCCGAGGACGCGAAAACGGTCATCGAATACGCGCGGCGGAACGATCTCGGCAGGGTCACGCTGCTGCCGACGACGATGCTGCTGCCGAACCCGCTTTCCGAAAAGGAGCGCGCGCTGCTCTCGGAACCGGGCGTTGTGGGGCTGGCAAGCGAGCTCATCACCTGCGACAAACGCTGTTCCGTGGTCGCGGAGTATCTTTTGGGACGCACGGTCGTCGCCGAAACGCTCGACGACGCGATCGCGCTCAAGAAAAAGTCCAAAGGCGCGTTCCACATCGCAACGCTCCTGGGCGATTTCCTGTCCACCGGCGGCACGATGACGGGCGGCAGTCTGAAGAAATCCGGCTTTTCACTTCTGGGACGCGAACGCGAGGTCGAGGAGATCAAAAAGCAGATCAAAACCGCAGAGAAGGCGGTTGCCGAGAAGCAAAAACAGATCGAAGCGCAGAAAAAACAGATGCTTTTGAAGGACGCCCAGATCGACGGTTTCCTCGGCGCATCGCACGAGGACGAGCTGGAGCTTGTCCGCCTTCGGGAGCAGAGCGAGATCATCGAACGCGATCTTCGGGAAGCCGAAGAAGCCGTGCAGGAATTGATCGACGAGCGCGGCGACGTCAACGAGAGCATCGCCGATATCGAAAAGCGCAGAGCTTCCGCGGCGTCTGTGGAGGACGATATCCGGCAGAGAAATCTGCTTTCTACCGAGGACATCCGCAAGGAACAGCTTTCGATCGCCGAAGCGAAGAACGCGCGCGAGCTGCGCATGAATGCGCTGACCGAAAGCCGCATCAGGCTTACCGCGCTGGAAAAGGAAGCGGACGCAAGGCATGCGGAGCATCAGCGTCTCAATCGCGATCTTGCGCTTACCGAACAGCGCGTGCAGTCGTTTGAGGCGGAGATCAAGACGCTTTCGGCGTCGGTCGAAGCGGCGAACGCGCGCCTGTCCGAAATGGAAAAGAGCATTTCGGGCGAGCAGGAAGCGCTTCGCCTTGCCAAGGAGGAGCAGAGCAAGCTTGAAGCGGAACGCACGCGCATCAATGAGCTGCTGAGCCAGTACCGGCGTGAGCGCGACGGGCTTGCGGACGCATACCGCACGCTCGGCGAACGCAAGCACAGGAACGAGCTTGCGCAGAGCCGCATGGAGATGGAGCTCAGAGCGAGCGCGGACCGGATCTGGGAGGACTACGAGCTGACGTATGAGAACGCGCAGGCGCTTCGGCACGACATTGCGGTCGGCGCAACGCAGCAGCGCGTCGGCGCATTGAAGGGCGAGATCAAGGGACTCGGCGACATCAACGTCTCCGCGATCGAGGATTACCGCACGGTGTCCGAGCGCTTTGAATCGCTTTCGACGCAGTACAACGATCTCGAAAAGGCAAAGAACGACCTCTATACGCTGATCGGGCAGCTGACCAAAACGATGGAGCAGACGTTCGTCGTTGAGTTTCAGAAGATCCAGCAGAACTTTGCGGACACGTTCGTCGAGCTGTTCGGCGGCGGTCACGCGGAGCTGCGGCTTTCGGACAAGAACGACGTCTTAAACTGCGACATCGACATCATTGCGCAGCCACCGGGAAAGAAACTGCAGCTTCTGTCGCTGCTTTCGGGCGGCGAACGCGCGCTCACGGCGATCGCGCTGCTGTTTGCAATGCTGAAATTAAAGGCGCCGGCGTTCTGCGTGCTCGACGAGATCGAGACCTCGCTGGATGAAGCGAATGTGACGAAGTTTGCAAACTATCTCAAGGCGTATTCCGAAGGGACGCAGTTCATCATCATCACGCACCGCAAGGGCAGCATGGAGGTTTGCGACACGCTCTACGGCGTCGCAATGGAAGAAAAAGGCATCTCGAGCATCGTCTCGGCAAGATTCGGAGAAACGGCATAATGGAGCAAAAGGAAAAGAAAAAAAGCTGGCTTTCCCGTTTGAAGGAAGGCATGCACAAAACGAGCAACTGGTTTTCGACCCTGTTCAACAAGGACGGCATCAACGACGACTTCTATGAGGAGCTCGAGGAAGCCATGATTCTTGCCGACATGGGCATGGAGACCGCGGAACGGCTTTTGGACGGGCTGCGCGATAAGGTCAAGGCGGAAAAGATCACCGACCGCGCGGACGCAAAGAAAGCGCTCGAACGGCTGATCTCGGATGCGGTGCGGACAACGAAGCCCTTTCTGGCGGATGAAGGTCCCGCAGTCCTTTTGATCGTCGGCGTCAACGGCGTCGGCAAAACGACCACGATCGGCAAGATCGCAAACGAGTACGCATCAGCCGGGCGGAAGCCCATGATCGCCGCGGCAGACACCTTCCGCGCGGCGGCGGCGGAGCAGCTCGGCGAGTGGGCGAACCGCGCGGGCGTGCCGATGGTGCGCCACCAGGAAGGCGCGGACCCGGCGGCGGTCGTGTTCGATGCGATCGCTTCGTACCGCGCAAAGGGCTGCGATCTGCTGCTCGTCGATACCGCGGGACGGCTCCACAACAAGAAGAACCTGATGAACGAGCTCAATAAGATCCGCCGCGTCATCGCACGCGAGCTGCCGGATACCCCGTGCGAGGTACTTTTGGTGCTCGACGCGACGACTGGGCAGAACGCTGTCGCGCAGGCGGAGGCGTTCCTGGAGGTCTGTGAGCTCACCGGCGTGATCCTGACCAAGCTCGACGGCACCGCAAAGGGCGGCGTGACCGTGCAGATATCCGACATGCTCAAGGTCCCGATCCGCTTCATCGGCGTGGGCGAGGGCATCGACGATCTCAAGCGCTTCGACGCGGACGACTTCGCGCAGGCGCTTTTGGAAACGGAGGAATAATGTGTTACGGCACCGCTTTGACGCGGTGTCCTTTTTTACTACCCTTCAGTCAGCTAAAGCTGACAGCTCCCCTCACAAGGGGAGCTCAGACTTGTGTGCATCGACCTCCACCTGACGGGGGAGAGATGGCGACGCGGTAGACAACGCAGTGCGTCGTCGCGCGACGGCTCCTGTGTAACGAAGCGTCAGCGGAGTGGTTCCGTCGAGGCTTTGCCGAGACGGAGGGGGAGAAAAGTATTTTTTCAAAGATCCATGTAAGATTCTTTGACCTTCTGCGTCCTATAAAGGGAAGATGAAACCGATGGAGACATTTGAGCAGATTTATCGCGCATATTTCACGGACGTTTACCGCTATTGCCTGAAGCTTTGCGGAAACGCCGATGAAGCCGAGGAGCTGACCGCCGAGACCTTTTTGAAGGCACTGCAGGCGTTAAGCAGCTACCGCGGCGAGTGCGAGCTGCGCGTCTGGCTCTGTCAGATCGCCAAGAATCGGTATCTTTCCGAACAGCGAAAGCATAAACCGGAACCGCTTTCGGACACGCTCGAAAGCGCCGAGCCTTCGCCGGAGACGGTTGCGGTCCGGACCGACGAAGCGGAACGGGTCAGCGAGGCGGTGCACCGCCTCGACGAGCCGTACAAGGAGGTATTTCTGCTGCGCGTGTACGGCGAAATGCCCTTCGAGAACATCGGAAAGCTGTTCGGAAAAACCGCGAACTGGGCGTGCGTCACCTTCCACCGCGCGAAAGCGAAAATCAAAGCCGAACTGGAGGAAAAACCATGAAAGACTGCGGGATCGTAAAGGATCTTTTGCCGCTTGTTGCGGAGGATATGGCGAGCGAGGAATCGACCGCCTTTGTCAAAGAACATATCGAACGGTGCGCAGACTGCAAAGCCGCGCTGGACGCCATGAAAGCGCCGGTGGAGGCGGAGCCCGCCGCGCCCTTGAAGACCGTCCGCAAGGCGGTGAAAAAACGCGGATGGCTGATCGCGGGACTGATCGCATGCCTGGTCGCCGCGCTGCTGGTCAGCGTGTTCGCACGGCTGAAAAAGGCGATCCCCGTAAATTCCGCGGATGCTGCGTTCGAATCGGTTGCGGTCGACGGCGGGATTCAATTTGAGATGCAGGGCGGAGATATCTACCTGAAAAATATCAGCGTTGATCCGGAAACAGGAGAAGCTTACTTTATCACCGAAGACGGGGAGAGGATTTCGCTTCGGGATCTTACCGTTCACGGTCCGGATGGGAGTTTTCAACTGGAAACGGACGGGGAAAAGCTGCTCGGCAAATTGGTGCTGACAGCAGATCCTTCCGTTGACGGGATCAGCATTGAAGGCGTCGATGGGCAGCGGTTTGTGACGGCATACACGACGCTCTGGAGACAGTGGTTCGAGCGCGGCAAGGAAGGGATCGTTGCGCAAATCCCGCTTTACGACATCGACGTGGTATATTTCGAACCGTTTGACAATACGGAACATGAAGTGCTCTATCAGCGCGACGGCTACACGCCCGAGGCGGGCTTTGCATTGCCGCGGCTCGTGATGAACTATTACTTTCTGATGGCGCTTGTCGGAACGGTCGTGCTTGCCGTCGTGTGGTTTGTGCTGCGGCTTCTGAAAAAGCAGAAGGCAAGCCGCGTGTTCGGCGTGCTGCTTCTGATCGCGGGAAGCGGCGTCCTCGCGTTCCTCTTTGCGGGGTTCCCGGCGACGACGATCGCGCCGGCGCGGGAGCTTGCGTTCGTGCTCGTGATCGCGCTGCTTCTGATCGGCGCGGGGCTATGCGGGCGGAAGCTGCTGCGGAAAGAGTGAAGATCGACCCTCCCTTGTCAGGGAGGGTGGCTCGCCAAGCGAGACAGGAGGGTAGTATTGCATAAACTACCCCTCAGTCGCCTGCGGCGCCAGCTCCCCTGACAAGGGGAGCTCGACGATAAGGATCGAGGTTGTGAAAACTCTGTGGAGTTTTTTGCAACCTCTTTTCTTTTTCCGGCGACGACGATCGCGCCGGCGCGTGAGCTTGCGTTCGTGCTCGTGATCGCGTTGCTGCTGATCGGCGCGGGGCTGTGCGGGCGGAAGCTGCTGCGAAAGGAATAACGGAGGATTCAGCGGTTCCGGATCCTTCTGCCGAGCAGGGAGGGGAGCGGAACCGTTTTGTTCTGAAGACGGAAACGCAGCGCGCAGCCGATCTCGTATTCGGTCGTGTACGGCGGAAGCACGAACTGCAGCGCTTCACAGACGCCCGGGATCCAGACGTACCAGTTGTGACCGTACGGATATTCCAGATAGACGGCTTCGTCTGCGTACGGGCTGAGCAGCGCATACGACGCCTTCGTCATCTCATAGAACTCCTCGTCCAAGGTGCCGACCGCCGAAAACAGCTTTCTGATCCGGACGTGCTTCCGTTCGAGGACCTCCGGGATTTCGGTATAGGGACCGGCGGCGGACATGCAGATATAGTTTCCCGCATATTCCGGCGTGATCGAAAGGAACCAATGCGACATCATGGAGCCTCTGGACAAGCCGCCGACCGTGATATGATCCCGATTTTCGATCAGGGAGGCGATCGTGCCCTTCGGATAGACGCTGTAACGGTCTGCAACGAACAGCAGTGCATCCGTGATATCCTGCACCATCGTCTCCGGGTCGTACGGCTTGTTGTTCAGCGTAACGACGATGAACGGCGCGGTGCGCTTTTCGTACGTCAGCCAGTCGTATACATATCTGCCCTCCACGGTGCAGTCGAACAGCTGATACTGCCGCGTCAGCCACGAGTTCAGCGAGCCGTAATCGCCGTGCATCAGCAGGACGATCTCGTAAAGACCGTGTTCGCTGTACCCGAAGGGCGTCCAGACCTTCAGTTCTTCTTCCGCTTTATAGAGGTGGGATGTGATCGTTCCCTGCTCCGGGCATTGACTGAGATAATGCGCCGGGATCGTGCCTTCCGTCGGCGTTTCCGCTGCGTAAGCAGGCAGCGCCGCGCAGAGCAGGAGGATCCCCGCCAAAATGAGAGCAATACGTTTTTGCGTCATAGGGTTCTCCGATACGGTGGATCGTGTTGTTCCGATACCAGTATATAACAGGATCGCCCGTTTGTAAATCGGATCCGGCGCAGAGAACCGCGGGTTGTGAAAAACATGTGGAGTTTTTTGCAACCTCTTTTCTTTTTGCAAAGTATATGGTATACTGAATGGCATAATGGAGGATTGTGGGATGAAACGTGTTTTAATCAAGGTCAGCGGCGAAGCGCTTTCGAGCGTGAATCAGCCGGTATGTTTTGAAAAGGTCGAGGAGACCGCAAAGGAGATCAAGCTTTTGTACGACGCGGGGCTGGAGATCGGCATCGTGGTCGGCGGCGGGAACATCGTCCGCGGGCGCGACACAATCATGCAGGAGCGCTCGCGTATGGACAGCATGGGCATGCTAAGTACCGCGATCAACACGCTCGCGCTGCAGGACTGCCTGGAGCGGCAGGGTATGCCGACGCTTGCCATGAGCGCGATCGCCATGACGCGCTTCATCGATGAGTACACCGCCCGCGGCGCAAGAGCGGCGCTTTCCGAGGGCAAGGTCGTGCTGTTTGCCTGCGGAACGGGCTGCCCGTACTTCTCGACGGACACGGCGTCTACGCTGCGCGCGCTGGAGATCGGCGCGGACACGCTTTTGATGGCAAAGAACGTCGACGCAGTGTACAGCGCGGACCCGAAGGTCGATCCGAACGCGATCCGCTACGACCATCTGACCTATGACAAGGTCATCCGCGACAACCTGAAGGCGATCGACATGAGCACGATCACCATGTGCCGCGACAACAACCTGCCGATCCTCGTGTTTGCCCGATCTGAGATCGACAAGGTCGCAAAGGGGATTCCCGTCGGAACGCGCATCGACGGAAATGAAGCTTGAAACTGACGGAAGATCCGTAGTATAATATCTATTTGAATGAAACAATAAGGAGGGATCCGATATGCCGATGGAACTGATCGATGAAATCAAAGAGAGAATGACAAAGACACTGAACGTCCTGAAGGCGGAGCTTTCGAGCCTCCGCGCAGGCCGCGCAAACGCGCAGGTGCTGGACCGCATCACCGTGGACTATTACGGCACGATGACGCCCATCAACCAGCTCGGCAACATCTCCACGCCGGAGCCGCGCATGCTGATCATTGCGCTGTGGGATACCAAGATGATCCCTGCGGTCGAGAAGGCGATCCAGAAGTCCGATCTCGGCATCAACCCGGCGAACGACGGCAAGATCATCCGTCTTGTGTTCCCGGAGCTGACCGAGGAGCGCAGAAAGGACCTCGTCAAGACCGTCCGCAAAAAGGGTGAGGAGAGCAAGGTCGCGATCCGCAACCTCCGCCGCGATCTGAACGACCAGATCAAAAAGCAAAAGAAGGACAGCCTGATCACCGAGGACGACCAGAAGCGCATGGAGGAGAAGGGCCAGAAGCTGACCGACGAGTTCATCAAGGACATCGACGCCATCCTCGCCGCAAAGGAGAAGGAGATCCTTTCGGTTTGACGGACGTTCTGGGACTGGACCTCAAGACCGCAGTCGCGCTGCTGCAATCGGACGGAAAACCCGTCCGTCTTGTCGAGGTACGCTCGAAGAAGGGCGGCAAGGGCGACGATCGGCGCGTCATCAAAACGGCCGTGACCGATGCGGAAACGGTCGTGTACTGGTCCGCGTTCAAAACACGGATCGACGCATAACAACAAACGGCAGCAAAAGGGGGCGTTGCGCATGACGCGACAGCCCCCGCTTGTTCGACAGGAGAACGCATGAGAAAGTATACCGATCAGCAGATGAAAGCGTTTGGCTTGAAGCCGGAGCGCATTCCGAAGCACGTTGCGATCGTCATGGACGGCAACGGCCGCTGGGCGACGTCGCGCGGACTGCCGCGCGCCGCGGGACACCGCGCGGGCATGAACACGGTCAAGGAGATCATCCGCGCCGCGTCGGACCTCGGCGTTGAATCGCTGACGCTGTACGCGTTTTCGACCGAGAACCGCAAGCGCCCGAAGGACGAGATCGGCATTCTCTGCGGCCTTCTGATCGAGTATTTCAACCGCGAGATCGAGGAAATGCACCGCAACGGCGTACGCGTCAAAGCGATCGGCGACCTATCGTGGTTTCCGACCGCCGTACAGGAGACCGTGCGCAACGCCGAGATCAAGACGGCGAACAACACGGGCCTGAAGGTCAATCTTGCGCTGAACTACGGCGCGCGCGCGGAGCTTGTGCGCGCAATGAAGCTGGCGTTTGCCGAGGACCCGGACGCGGACGAGAACGCGATCGCACAAAAGCTGTACACCGTCGAGTCGGGTGACGTGGACCTTCTGATCCGCACCGGCGGCGACATCCGCGTCTCGAACTTTCTGCTGTGGCAGATCGCGTATGCGGAGCTGTACTTTACCGACGTCAGATGGCCGGACTTCACGCTGGACGAGCTTGTGAAGGCGTTTCGGGACTTTGCGGGCCGTGACCGCAGGTTCGGCGGACTGAAATCAAACAAGGCGAAATAGAATGAAACAGATCCTTCTTTTGGGCAGCACCGGCTCGATCGGCACGCAGACGCTCGACGTGGTACAGGCGCATCCGGACCGGTTTTCCGTGCTCGGTCTGTCCTGCCGCAGCGACGTCGAAGCGCTGTACCGGCAGGCGAATCTCTGGCGTCCGCGCTTTGTCGCGGCGGAATCGGCGCTTGATCCGGACCGTCTGCCCGCCGGCACGGTCGCATTCTCGGGACCGGACGCGGCAGAGCGCATGGCGGCGGAAGCGGACGCGGACGTCACCGTGCTTGCAATCTCCGGTTATGCGGCGCTCAGGCCCCTGCTTGCGGCGATCCGTCACGGCAAGCGCATCGCGATCGCGAACAAGGAAAGCCTTGTGTGCGGCGGCACGCTGGTCGATGCGGCGCTGAAAACATACGGCGCGGAGCTTTTGCCGATCGACAGCGAGCAAAGCGCGATCTTTCAGGCACTGCAAAACGGTGCGCGCGGCGAGGTGCGCCGCCTGATCCTGACCGCGTCGGGCGGGCCGTTCTTCCGCAAATCGCGCGAGGAGCTCAATTCCGTATCGCTTGCCGACGCGCTCAACCATCCGACGTGGAAGATGGGCAGAAAAATCACGCTCGATTCCGCGACGCTGATGAACAAGGGTCTGGAGATCATCGAGGCAAGCCGGCTCTTCCACTTCGGCGCGGACCGCATCTCGGTGCTGATTCATCCGCAGTCGATCGTGCACAGCATGGTCGAGTACTGCGACGGCACGATCATGGCGAACATGTCGAAGCCCGATATGCGGCTGCCGATCCAGTACGCGCTGACGTACCCGGAGCGGACCGACAGTCCGTGCGAACCGCTGCGGCTCGACCTCAATCATCCGCTTGAATTCTATCCGGCGGACCTTGACCGCTTCCGTGCGATCCGCATGGCGTACGATGCGCTCAGAGCCGACGGGATCCTGCCGACGGTCTTTAACGGCGCGAACGAGCGCGCGGCGGAGCTGTTTTTTGAAGGACGGATCGGGTTTACGGAGATCGAGGACGCCGTGGAGCATGCGCTGAATACGGTCGAAAACCGGCCTGCCGATTCGATCGAAGCGATCGCGGAAGCGGACGCGGCCGCACGGCGCGCCGTATCCGATCATTACGGAGTATAACGATATGCAGACATTCTGGTACATTTTACTGGCAATTCTCGGCCTGTCCGTGCTCGTCATCACGCATGAGCTCGGACACTTTCTGATGGGCAAATGGCTTGGCTTTACGATCACGGAGTTCTCCGTCGGGCTCGGGCCCAAGCTGTTCGGCATCAAGGGCAAGGAAACGGAGTTTACGCTGCGCGCGCTGCCGATCGGCGGCTCGTGCCGTTTCTTCGGTGAGGACGGCAAGGACGAGGACAAGGACAAGAAGCATCCGGAGGCGTTTTCGGAGGATATCGAAAACACAGAGGAGAAGCCCAAGGAGCCCGATCCGAGGCTGTTTTCCGCAAAGCCCGCATGGAAGCGCTTTCTGGTGGTGCTTGCGGGCCCGCTGACGAACATCATCACCTGCGTGGTGCTGTGCTTTATCATGCTGCTTGCGTACGGCACCGCATCCTGGGGCGAAAAAGCGTTTGTACAGGTGACCGCGGTCGACGCAAACGGCCCGGCCGAGGAAGCGGGCGTGCAGAAGGGCGATATCCTTGTTTCGGTCGACGGCAAACCGTTCGACAGCGCCGACGCGATGAAAAGCCTGATGAACAGCGCCGACGTGTTCCGCGGCGTGGAGCTCGGCGTGCTGCGCGGCGCAGAGATTACGACAAGCGTCGAGGAAACGGACGGAAACAAGACAACGACGCTTGCTTTGACCGGCGGCGAAGCGCTGACGCTTCGCACAACGCGGCTGGTCGTGGACCAGAAAACCGGCGACAAGCGGATCTCGGTCGGCGTCGAATGGCAGCCGTACATCCTGACGGAGGAACGCTATTCCGTCTGGAAGGCGGCGTACATGGCGTTCCCGGAGACCTGGGATCTTGCCAAGGCGGTCTATCAGTCGCTCGGCATGCTGATTACGGGGCAGGCAAGCTGCCGCGACGTGTCCGGCGCGGTCGGCACGGTCAACTTCATGTCGGACGCCATGGCGCAGAGCCGGTCCGCGTCCGAAGCGGTCGAGCTGTTCCTGTGGTTTATGGCGCTGATCGCGGTCAACCTCGGCATCATCAACCTGCTGCCGCTGCCCGCGCTGGACGGCGGACGGCTGATCTTCATCATCATTGAGATGATTCGGAAAAAGCCCGTGCCGCCCGAGAAGGAGGGCATGGTGCACCTGATCGGCATGATCGCGCTGCTGATCCTCATTGCGGCGCTCACCATCAGCGATATCGTACGCTGTTTCGGAGGTTAAGATGGCGGATTACGTAAAGGTCGGCAGCATTCAGATCGGCGGCGGCGCGCCGGTCAGCGTGCAGTCCATGTGCAACACGGACACGCGCGACGTAACGGCGACGGTCGATCAGATCATACGGCTTGAACAGGCGGGATGCGAGATCGTGCGCGTCGCGGTGTTCGACGAAGCGGCGGCGGACGCGGTCAAAGGCATCAAGGAGCGCATTCATATCCCGCTCGTCGCGGACGTGCATTTCAATTACCGCCTTGCGATCAAGGCGGTCGAGAACGGCGTGGACAAGCTGCGCATCAATCCGGGCAATATCGGCTCGGCCGATCGCGTGCGCATGGTCGCCGACTGCTGCAAGGCGCATCATGTGCCGATCCGCATCGGCATCAACGGCGGTTCGATCGAAAAACAGTTTTTGCCGCTGTACCGCGAGAATCCCGCGGAGGCCATGTGCCGCAGCGCCATGGGCCATGCGAAGCTTCTGGAGGACTGCGGATTCTCGGATATCGTGCTGTCGCTGAAATGCACGACCGTGTCCGAGACCGTGCATTCCTATCGCATGGCGCAGGCGCGGACGGACTATCCGCTGCACATCGGCATCACGGAGACCGGCCCGATCGAGACCGGCGTCATCAAATCCGCCGCGGGCCTCGGCGCGCTGCTTTTGCAGGGCATCGGCGACACGATGCGCGTTTCGCTGACCGGCGATCCGGTCAGGGAGGTCGAAACGGCGCTTGCGATCCTGCGCGCCTGCGGACTCCGCAAGGACGATGTGGAGATCGTTTCCTGCCCGACCTGCGGCCGTACGCGCTGCGACGTCGAGAAGGCGGCGGCGTATGTGAACGCGCACGTCAAGCACAACAGGGGCTATCTGAAGATCGCCGTCATGGGCTGCGCGGTCAACGGACCGGGCGAAGCCAGGGAGGCGGATCTCGGCGTGGCGTTCGGCGACGGCAACGGCGTTCTCTTTCAGAAGGGTGAGATCGTCGGGCACGGCGCCTATCAGGAGGTCCTGGACCGGCTGGTTGACAAGGCAAACGCGGTATTAGAGGGAAATTCGTGAAGGAAGAATTGAAGGCGGCCTATGACGCGGCGCAGGTGAAGACCGAATGGCTCACGATCAGAAACGTGTGCCTTTCGCGCGAGACGCAGACGCTTACCGTCACGGCCGACCGGCAAAAGAACCTCATATCGGAACAAGCCTGCCGCACGTGGGAAGCGGAGATCCGTTCGCTGCTGCCCGCGTATGCGGTTTCATTTGTGTACACGGACGTGGAGCCCGAACGCGCGGCGCCGAAGCCGCTGCCGAAGAAAAAGAACGAGGTCGACGTCCCGATCCCGGACAACGGCGTGCTGCTCGGCAAGCCGATCCCGGAGGGGGCGGAGGAGGTCTCGGTCTTTGAGCTCTCCGGCGAGGAGGAGACGAACGCCGTGTTCGTCGGGCGGCTCGTCTCGGCTGAGATCCGCGACGACTGGTCGATGCGCGTCAAAAAGCCGAACTGCCGCGTGCAGTTCAACGTGACGGACCTTTCAGATTCGGTCTACTGCACCGCGAGCTTTCCGGAGGAATGGCAGGCGGCGCGGTTTCTGAAATGGCTGACCGACGCCCAGAAGGGCGGCAAGGATCTTCGGATCAAGGGCGTCTGCAAAACCGTGAAAAAGACCGGCGAACGCAGCGTGTATGTCGATTCGGTCGGCATTCTGCCGCGTCCGCTTCGCATGGACAACGCGGAGGAGAAGCGCGTCGAGCTGCATCTGCACTCGCGCATGTCCACGATGGACGGCATCACCAACCTGACCGAGGCGTTCAAAACGGCCAAGCGCTGGGGGCACAAGGCGCTTGCGATCACTGATCACGGCGTCGTGCAGGCGTTTCCGGAGGCTGCCAAGGCGGCGAAGGCAACCGGCGTCAAGGCGATCTTCGGCGTCGAGGGCTATCTGATCCCGGACTGCGAGGCGATTCCCGCGGACGGCGATTTCACCGTGTTCGATATCGAAACGACCGGACTCAAGGCGGAAAGCTGCGACATCATCGAGATCGGCGCGGTCCGTCTGCATGAGGGCAAGGTCACGGGACGCTTTCAGTCGTTTATCGACGACGGCGTCGTCATCCCGAAAAACATCACGGAGCTGACCGGCATCCGGCAAGCGATGCTCGAAGGCGCGCCGACCACGCGCGAGGTTCTGGAGCGGTTCCGCGCATTCGCGGAGGGCAGCACGCTGGTTGCGCACAACGCGTCGTTCGACGTCGGCTTTATCACGCACCACGGCGATCGCGTCGGCGTCACGTTCCCGATGCCGTACGCGGACACGCTGATGCTGTCGCGCTACCTTTTGCGCGACGCACTCGAGAATCACAAGCTTGACACGATCTCGGCATATTTTAAGATCGACATGGGCAGCCACCACCGCGCGGACGACGACGCAAACACCTGCGCCGAGATTTTGCTGCGGTTTATCGGCATGCTGCAGGAGCGCGGCATCGAGCGCATTCCGGTCGTGCCGGACGCGCACGAGGCGTACAGAAAACGCGCGGCAAAGGAGAAGCGGCAGACGAACCACATCATCCTGCTTGCCAAAACGCAGGCGGGCATGAAGGACCTGTACAAGCTGATCAGCTGGTCGCACCTCGATTATCTGCACGGACGCCCGCAGATCCCGAAATCGCTTCTGATGCTGTACCGCAGCGATCTGATCGTGGGCTCGGCATGCGAGGCGGGAGAGCTGTTCCGCGCGATCCTGAACAACGAGCCGCAGGAAAAGGTCGAAAGCATTGCGGCGTTCTATGATTATTTCGAGATCCAGCCGATCGGCAACAACGCGTTTCTGAAGCGCGAGGGCCGCGTCGCGGACGATGAGGGTCTGCGCGATCTGAACCGGCGCATCGTCGCGCTCGGCGAACAGATGGGTAAGCCCGTTGCGGCGACCGGCGACGTGCATTTTTTAGAGCCGACCGACGCGATCTACCGCGCGATCCTGATGAGCAAGCTCGGCTTTGCGGACGCCCAGCAGCAGGCGCCGCTCTGGTTCCACACGACCGAGGACATGCTCAGCGAATTTTCCTATCTCGGCGAACAAAAAGCGCATGAGGTCGTCATCGACGTGCCGAACAGCATCGCGGACCTGTGCGGCGAGCTTGTGCCGTTCCCGGAGGGGACGCATTCGCCGACGATCGAGAACGCGGAGGACGAGCTCAAGAACACGGCGATCACCCGCGCGCATGAGATCTACGGCGATCCGTTGCCGCCGATCGTACAGGCGCGGCTTGACAAGGAGCTCAACTCCATCATCGGCAATCACTACGCTTCGTTGTATCTGATGGCGCAGCGCCTCGTCAAAAAATCGCTGTCCGACGGCTATCTGGTGGGCAGCCGAGGTTCCGTCGGCTCGTCGGTCGTGGCGATGCTTGCGGGCATCACCGAAGTCAACGCGCTTGCACCGCACTATGTCTGCCCGAAGTGCAAATTCTCGGACTTCGATATCGACAAGGAACAATACAGCGTCGGCGCGGACATGCCCGACCGCGCGTGTCCCGTCTGCGGGACCATGCTCCGCAAGGAGGGCTTTGAGATCCCGTTCGAGGTGTTCCTGGGCTTCAAGGGCGACAAGGTCCCCGATATCGACCTGAACTTTTCCGGCGAGTATCAGCCGGTCGCGCATAAGTACGTCGAGGAGATGTTCGGCAAGGGCCATGCGTTCCGCGCCGGCACGATCTCCGGCCTTGCCGAGCGAAAGGCGTTTGAATGCGTCTATTCGTTTGCGGAGGCGACCGGGCGCACGTTCTCGTCGGCCGAGGTCCAGCGGCTCGAAAAGGGCTGCGAGGGCGTCAAGGTCACGACCGGCCAGCACCCGGGCGGCATCGTCATCGTCCCGCGCGATCACGACGAATACACCGAGGTCTACGACTACACGCCGATCCAGTATCCGGCGGACAAGGTCGATAAGAACACGATCACCACGCATTTCGACTTCCACGCGATGGACGACCGTCTCGTCAAGCTCGATATCCTCGGCCACGACGATCCGACGGCGCTGCACATGCTCGAAGCGCTGACCGGGCTGAACCCGCGCGAGATCCCGCTGGACGATCCCGACACGCGCATGCTGTTCTCGACCGTCGAACCGCTGCACATCGACCTTACCGGCATCGGCTGTTCGCTCGGCACGCTCGGCGTGCCGGAGTTCGGCACGGGCTTTGTGCGGCAGGTGCTGGAGAACACGCGTCCGACCACGTTCGAGGAGCTGATCCGCATCGCGGGGCTCACGCACGGCACGGACGTCTGGCTGAACAACGCCGAGCCGCTCGTCATGGGCGGGATCGCAAAGCTTTCCGAAGTCCTCTGCACGCGCGACGATATCATGAACTATCTGATCGCGCACGACATGGAAGCGTCGCTGTCGTTCAAGATCATGGAACGCGTCCGGAAGGGCAAGGGCCTGACAGACGAGATGGAGCAGGCGATGGTCGACGGCAACATCCCCGCGTGGTTTGTCGATTCATGCAAGAAGATCAAGTACATGTTCCCGCGCGGACACGCGGTCGCATACTCGATGTCGTCGTTCCGCATCGCGTACTACAAGGTGCATTATCCGCTTGCATTCTATGCGGTCTACTTCACGGTGCGCGCCGACACGTTCGACATCACGCGCGCGGCGGGCGGACCGGACGCGGTCAAACAGCAGATCGAGACGATCGAAAAGGATGCGTCCTCCGGACAAAAGACCGACAGCGAAAAGAAGAAGGACAAGGAGCTCGTCACGATCCTCGAGCTCGTCTATGAGATGAACCTGCGCGGCATCGACCTGCTGCCCGTCGACATCTACAAATCCGACGCGACGAAGTTTTTGATCGAGGGCAACGCGCTGCGGCCGCCGTTCGACGCGATCCCCGGCGTCGGTGCGGGACAGGCGATCGCGATCTGCGAGCGCCGCACTCCCGGCGTCGTCTACCCGACGATCGAGGATTTTGCCAACGAGACCGGCGCAAACACCGGCATCGTCTCGATGCTCGAGCAGATCGGCGCATTCGGCGACATGCCGAAGAACAAGCAGATCTCGCTGTTCGATTTTTAAGCATAGCGCTGTCGAAAGAAAGACAGCGCTGTATTTTGTTAAGAAAATATAAAGAATCTGCGCCTTTTCCGGAATTCCGGCTTGACTTTGTGCGAAATCGCGTTTACAATATTATCGAGTAATCCTGCACTGCCATGTGCATTCATGATATATTTGTAGATAGATTTGCCGAACGCTTGCCGTACCGTATTGTACGTGAAACATATTCGATAAACCTGAAACGAATCTTTGGAATGACCGGGCAGTATGCTCGGTTATATTGATATAGATCGGAGTAGAATCACGTGGACTGGTTGCACATTGTATTGCTTGCCGCGGGACTCATCGTCGGCGCGGCGATCGGATTTGCAATCGGCTACTTCTATCGCAAGAATGTCGCGGAGGCAAAGGTCGAAAAGGCCGAGGACGCCGTGAAGCGCTTGTACGATGAGGCACAGAAGAAGGCCGAAGAGATCCGCAAAGAGAAGGTATTGGAAGCAAAGGACGAGGCGTACCGCATCCGCAACGAGGCGGACAAGGAGATCAAGGAACGCCGGAATGAAATCAAGCAGAACGAACGCAGACTGTTCCAGCGCGAGGAATCGCTGGACAAGAAGCTGGAAGGCGTCGAGGCGCGCGAGCAGCAGCTCAACGATCGCACCAAGAAGCTGGACAAACTGGAGGACGAGATCAACGCCCTGTACAAGAAGCAGGAGGAGGAGCTGGAACGCATTTCGGGCATTACGCTCGACGAGGCGAAGGCCATGGTGCTCGACCGTGCCGAGGAGGAAGCCAAGCACGAAGCGGCCGTTATGCTCCGCGAGATCGAGCAGCGCACCAAGGAAGAGGCCGATAAGCGCGCGCGCAACATCGTTTCGCTGGCGATCCAGCGCTGCGCCGCGGATCACGTCGCGGAAGCGACCGTGTCCGTCGTGCCGCTGCCCAATGACGAAATGAAGGGCCGCATCATCGGCCGCGAGGGACGCAACATCCGCGCGCTCGAAACGGCGACCGGCGCCGATCTGATCGTCG
>JAEEGJ010006663.1_pt1 | contig 34283 bp, 31 predicted proteins | sample 8958761 | NCBI WGS metagenome assembly JAEEGJ01 (sample SAMN16246546, study PRJNA631951) | gut metagenome | biome: gut microbiome; feature: rumen; material: RS-attached | host: Bos | place: Iran: Karaj | collected 2018-10
CGTTCGCAATAGTGAAAACACCGAACTGCGAATCTATACTACCACCATTCCTACCGCCTACCGCTTCCCCTGCTGGATGCACGACATCATCTACCGCCTCAGTGTAGCTACAGAAAACATCGGCTACAACCAACCACGCGAAGCAGGCATATACATGGGGGCAGAAACAAAACCATCAAAGTAAAAAGCAGTAATACAAAAACAGGATACCACTCCATAGGATTGTTAGTATCCAAAAAGGGAAAACCCCTCAGCAGGTTTCTGAACTTTCGACAACCTGCCGAGGGGTTTTAATTTCTGATTTCTTTATTTCTTCTTTTCAACGATGTAATTGGGAGTTCCTTTTTCGCGGTTGAATATATTACGCAAAATGATTTCCTTAATATCCGAACGAGTGTCAAGAACCCTGCACATAGACATGATATATGTGGTGAACTTCTCCGGCAGATTTTCTACTCTCAGCCACGAATCCTCCAAACCATTCCACTTACCCTTGAATTCTTTCTTCGTAAGCAAAAAAATCTCTCCTTTCCTCCCACATTCCATGTATTGACCGTTTTTGTATGACCACGTACCATAGTCATGCGGTTTTACATCGACCGTTCCGTCGGCATAAATAAAGAACTGTGCAAAGCAATACTCTCCGTCGGGATTGTATATCTTAACGGCTGAGAAATTCTTGCCCCCGTCAAACTTTTCACCTTTCGAGTTAGTGTATCCGTTGAACTTCCATACACCAATCATCATCTTCTCCTGCTCAGATTGAGCTGCGAGAGTTAAGGTCCCTAAAAAAGCCATCATAATAGCGATGCTGAATGTTTTCATTGTTTTCATAATCTTAAATGTTTAAAGGATTAATAAATATAGTTACTCGAGTAATTTTGACTTTTAAAGTTTATGGACAAATTCGTCCAGTTCCCTGGGACTGCCCTTCTTTCCAAACAGTTTATAGTATAGCCTGCTGCGAATAGTACTGATACTGCTATGTTCTCTGTACGTATGAATAGCTATGGCCGATGGAGGAATCCCCAGTTTAATAAGCATACAAACACGCAGTTCTATTTCCGAGAGCTGACCCATTTCAGCCAGTTTCCTGAAAAAAGCCGGGCAGTCTTTCTTCATCTGCGTTTCCAACTTATCCCATTCTTCCTGCTTCAGCGCCGGTCCCTTGCATAACTGTTGGCGCAGAGCAAGATAATAATCTGAATGGCTAAATATCTGTTCCGAGTGATTTTCTTTGAACTGATTCCCTTCATTATCTTTAATGGATTCCCACTTATCCTCGCGCTTTTTGTTTCTGACACCCACTCTGTAAAAGACCAATAGGAAAATCATGCAGACAATCAGGAAAAATGCAACTATCCACATCAAACGATATGAGTCTCCTGATGTTGATGGGATCGGCACAATGTACTGAGTTTTTCTATTGCAATCTGGTTGAAGGGCGTTTTCAATAGTTCTTTCAACTTCCAACACCTTTTTGGCAGGAAGTCTATCATTCTTTACATATACCTCAACATAATCACCACGATCGATGCCTATGGTATTCATATCTATAATGTTCAAATCGGTCATTCTTCCGTGCTCGATATATATTGTGTCGTATGGCGACATCATAAAGAAATATTCCGATATTTCATGCGGTTTTATTGGCTTCCGATTGTCTTCTATGTCAAGTTCTGCGGAATAAAAAGTGCCGTCATCCTCAAAAAAACGGTACCACACATACTCGTATCCCGTATGCACATCGACTATCTGCCCGGAAAGGAACTGGAGTTCATTCAGTTGCCAAGTGCCAGTGATGCTGAAATCCACTCCTTCCTGATGTTCCTCATATGCCACGCAACCTACGAGCACGAAAATCATCCAGAAAGGCAGTCCGTTTGTCAGGACGCTCGCAATTCGTTTAACCATATTTGTGTTTATCTTATCTGCTTTCATAATGCGATATCTGCAAAATTTGTCGCAAATGTACAACACCGCTCAGAATATGTACAAATTTTATAATTCGCAAATAATTTGCAATTCATTCGCATAAAGAGAACCAACGTTAGAAAAGAAATATTTGCAGCCGCACGAGGGAACACTTTTTCCCTCACGAGAGAAAAAATTTCCGACAAATGCCCCGACTATCAACCATAACACAAACATATGCAAAATTTCAAACTTAACGAAATACTACAAAAAAAAACCACGAAAGTATTCATATTACTTTCGGAGGCTGTAAAATAACGTGAGTTCGACTTATGCAAGAATCCCGATTTTATCATTGATTTTTATATTCATAGGCACGAAAATCTCCCATAGTCAGCGCACTACAATATCGGATTTTTCCAGAAAAATATTGTCTGAGGGTGAGCATCCCCTGAGATCTCCCTGAGATGTCACTATAAAGTTCGAAGTGTACCATCACATACGGAGTTTCAGATTTCAGGTTGAGCGGTGTCTGATATGCTCTTTGAAACATGAAACCTGTAACATCTGGCATACATTTTTCAGCTCTACATTCACCGTATCAATAACAAATCGTATCCTGAGCATAATCTTGTCATTGACATTCATGAGCGAGTTCTTCATGTTCTTCCTATTTTCATATCGAACTCACGCTAAAAAATGGGAATTGGTATAAATTTTGCAAAGAAACAGAACAAATAAATTATGAACGTCGGTAAAAGAATGTACCCGCAGAACCAATCAACAGTGAATTCTACGGGTACAATAATTTCCAAATTATATTTGAGTTATTTGTTGTTTGCCATTCGGTATATGGCAAGCATATCATCGTAGGAGAGTTTTTTCAGATTGCCAATGGTGATTGTCTTGCCACGGGAACAGTGGTCTGCAAGAGCGAGGAGTTCGTCATCAGTGAGGGTACGTCCGATGAGTTCCGGGATGCTGGCAGGCATACCGATACGATGATAGAAAGCTTCCATTGCTGCGACGCCTTCAAGGGCTGTCTGTTCGGGGTCTTTGAAGTTGTTGCGCACTCCGAGTACGTTGACTGCAAACTGGGCAAAGCGAGTGATATTTTCGTGCATGACATATCGAGCCCAACTGCCCCAGAGGGCTGCAAGTCCTGCTCCGTGGGTAACTCCGAACATAGCGGAGAGTTCGTGTTCGAGTCCGTGGGTGGCAAAGTCTTTCTGTGTGCCACATTCGGTCAGGTTGTTGTGTGCCAAAGAACCGCCCCACATTATCTGTGCACGGAGTTGGTAGTTTTCCGGGTCGTGAAGTACTTTCTCACCACATTCCTTGACGGTTCGAAGGAGTGCTTCGGCAATAGCATCGGTAAGGAGCATATCGTCGTGATGGGAGAAGTAGCGCTCCATAGTGTGCATCATGATGTCGGTTACTCCAGCTGCTGTCTGATAGGCAGGAAGTGTGTAGGTGCGAAGAGGGTTCATGACGGCAAATTTCATGCGGCCGAGGTCGCAGTTGTAGGACCACTTACGTTGTGTCTGGTCGTTAGTTATGACGCATCCATAGGACATCTCGCTGCCGGCAGCTGGAATGGTAAGAACACAACCGATAGGCATGCAACTTTTTGCCTGTGCTTTGCCTGAATAGAAGTCCCATACATCGCCGTCGTAACGGACTCCGTAACCGATGGCTTTGGCTGAGTCGATAACCGAGCCACCTCCGATGGCAAGGATGAAGTCGAGGGAGTCGCGACGAACTATGTCGATTCCTTCGTAAACCTTTGATAGAACAGGGTTTGGTACTACCCCACCCAATTCAGTAAAAGGTATGTTTGCAGCCGTTAACTGTGCCTTTACTTCATCGAGCAAACCGCTACGACGGGCACTCTGACCTCCATAGTGAAGGAGTACTTTTGTGCCTCCATATTTACGTATAAGTTGGGAAATTTGTTTTTCACTTTCTTTGCCAAATACTACTTCGGTAGGTGCATAAAAATTAAAGTCTTTCATATGGGTGTGTTTTTTTTGATTTTGCAGGTGCGAAGTTATGAAGTTTTTTGTACATTTGCAAAAAAAATGGTTAGTGGTTATTGGTTAATGGTTATTGACCTAAGTAAACTGTAAACTGTAAACGGTAAACTAACATGATTTCTATCGACGGACTAAAATTCGAACTGTACATCCCTGAGGCTGAGGTAAAGCAAAGGGTGAAGGCTGTGGCAGAACGGATAAACGAGGACTATAAGGGACGACAAGTGATACTGCTGGGCATCCTGAATGGTGCTTTTATGTTTGCCGCTGACCTGGTGAGGGAACTGACCGTGGATAATGAAATACACTTCACGAAGGTAAGCAGTTATGAGGGTACTAACTCGACTGGCGAGGTGAAGGAACTGATTGGTCTGACGATTCCGCTGGAGGGGCGCGACGTGATTGTGGTGGAGGATATTGTGGATACAGGTGTCACGATGCATCATCTGCTGAATTATCTGAAGGATAAGGGTGCGAGGTCGGTTGAGGTTTGTACGCTGATGTCAAAACCGGAACGAAGACAGGTAGAGGTGGACATCAAGTATTGTGCTATGGTGGTGCCCGATAAGTTTATCCTCGGATACGGACTTGATTACAATAATAAAGGCAGAGGTTTGAAGGACGTGTATCAGTTGAAAGGTGAAAGGTGAACTTGTAAAGTTTAAAGTTTAAAGTTTAAAGTTTAAAGACAGTAAAGTAAAGTTTATAGTTGAAAGACTCGATAACCAATAACCAATAACCAATAACCGTTACAAGACCTTAGACATTAGACATTTGACAAATAATTGGAAAACTAATTAATTATATAAATTATGAAGAACATTATTATTTTTGGTGCTCCGGGCTCAGGCAAGGGCACTTACAGCGATGAGATAGTTAAGAGATATAACATGGGACACATCTCTACAGGTGATGTGTTGCGTGCTGAAATCAAAGGTAATACTGAACTGGGCAAGATTGCCAAGGGATATATCGATAATGGTCAGCTGATTCCTGATGAGCTGATGATTGACATCCTGGCTAAGACTTACGACAGCCTGCCAGCTGGACAGGGTGTAATCTTCGACGGTTTCCCACGCACTATTCCTCAGGCTGAAGCTCTGAAGAAAATGCTGGCTGAGAGAAAGCACGAGATGGGTCTGATGATTGAACTCATCGTTGACGAGGAAACTCTGTTGGCTCGTCTGCTGAACCGCGCTAAGGAACAAGGTCGTGCTGACGATAACGAGGTGACTATCAAGAAGCGTTTCGAGGTATATCACAACCAGACTGCCCCACTCGCTGAATGGTTTGAGAAGGAAGGCATTCGCAACACTTTCACTTGGAAGGGTTCGAAGGATGTAATGCTGGGCGAGATTTTTGCCTTTTTGGATAAACAATAATGGCTGAGAGCAATTTCATAGATTACGTAAAGATCTACTGCAGATCGGGACGAGGCGGAAGAGGTTCGACTCACATGCATCGTGCGAAGTACATTCCGAAGGGAGGTCCCGACGGAGGTAACGGCGGACGAGGCGGACACGTGATTCTGAAAGGTAACAGAAACTACTGGACTCTGCTTCACCTGCGGTATGACCGACATATACAGGCAGAACACGGAGGGAACGGTTCGAAGGATAAATCGACTGGTCACCAAGGTGCTGACGTGTATATTGAGGTGCCACTGGGAACTGTGGTGTATAATGCTGAGACAGGTGAGTACATTTGCGACATCAGCGAACACGATCAGGAATACATTCTGCTGAAAGGCGGACGAGGCGGATTGGGAAATTTCAATTTTGCCACCCCTACCAATCAGGCTCCAAGGTATGCACAACCTGGAGAACCAATGCAGGAACTGACCGTGATTCTGGAACTGAAGATGTTGGCAGACGTCGGTCTGGTAGGTTTCCCGAATGCAGGAAAATCAACTCTGGTCAATACCCTTTCTTCAGCAAAACCGAAGATCGGCAACTACCCCTTCACCACCCTCGAACCATCTGTTGGCGTGGTACCTTACAGAGATAACCGTTCGTTTGTCATTGCCGACATACCAGGTATCATAGAGGGTGCAAGCGAAGGACGCGGACTGGGACTCCGTTTCCTCAGACATATAGAACGCAATTCGCTCCTGCTGTTTATGGTTGCTGCCGACTCGGACGACCTGAGAAAGGAATATGACACCCTGCTGAACGAACTGAAACAATATAATCCGGAATTGCTCGAAAAACAAAGGGTGCTTGCCATCACGAAATGTGACATCATAGGTGAGGACAAAGAACTCATCGAGATGTTGAGCGAGAACTTGCCAACCGACATTCCTGTGGTGTTCATATCGAGTGTGTCGGGCTACCACATTCAGGAACTGAAAGACCTGCTGTGGAAGGAGATGAATGAGGAATCGAACAAGATAGCTGCTACCACTTCGACCGAGAATATTCTGAAGACTCCTAAGGATCTGACTCGTTTCTCATATACTTATGAGGACGAAGACGACAAGGGCTGGGACGATGAGTTCTTCAAGGAAGAAGAGGAGGAGTTCGAAATGCTCGATGAGGATGACATAGAAGACTTGGACGAAGACGCTTTTGAATATGTTGATACATCCGACGACAACTGATAAGGTGTTGGCTTTCTCCACTACGAGAGATGGCAAACTGGATACGAAGGTGGACATGCAGGTCGTGTTGCCAAGTCACCAGATACATGGCACAACGACTTTCATCATCGACAAGGATTTTCTACAGAAAACTCAGTTGGAACAAATCATGTTGTTGCACGGAGTAGATGCACTTGCAACCAATGAGAAGAATGTGTGTATTGGCGTGAAGACTGCCGACTGCATTCCCGTACTGATGTACGACGAAAGGAAAGAAGTGGTTTCTGCCGTACATGCAGGATGGAAAGGAACTGTGCAAAGGATTGTTGAGAAGAATATAGATGTGCTGAAGGAGCACTTCGGAGTGAACCCGCAGGATTTGCATGCTATCATAGGACCAGGTATCAGTCTGGAGAGTTTCGAAGTGGGTGACGAGGTGTATGAACAGTTTGAAAAGGCTGAGTTTCCAATGCAACAGATTGCAAAGCGGTATGAGAAGTGGCACATAGATTTGTGGGAGGCTAACCGACTGCAACTGATTCGCAAGGGTGTGAAAGCTGAGAATATTCATGTAGCAGGTGTGGATACGATGACTAACGAGAATTATTACTCTGCACGACGCATGAAAGTCTGCGACGGAAGAGTGGTTAATTGCGTTGCTCTAATTGAAAATTGAAAGTTGAAAATTGAAAATTGACTTTTGACATTAGACATTTGACATATAATTCATAATTAAAATTGATAGAGAAACACATAGTACTGGAAGATATTGACCTCGTAGCATTTTACGGGGTTAAAAACATACATCTGCAGATGATAAAGGCGTTGTACCCGAAACTGAGAATAGTTGCGAGGGGAAACGTTATCAAGGTGATGGGTGACGAGGAGGAGATGTGTGCTTTCGAAGAGAATATCGATAAGATGCAGAAACACTGTGCGAAGTATAATTCGCTAAGTGAGGATGCTATACTTGATATTATCAAGGGTACGGAAGCAAAGGCGCTAAACGACAGCAATGTGATTTGTTATTCCGTAACCGGAAAAGGGATCAGTCCCCGTTCCGACAACCAAAAACAACTGGTTAATCTGTTTAACCAAAACGATATGCTCTTCGCCATCGGTCCTGCCGGTAGCGGAAAGACTTATCTGAGTATCGCTCTTGCCGTAAGAGCTCTGAAGAATAAAGAGATAAGACGTATCATACTGTCGCGCCCGGCTGTAGAAGCAGGAGAAAAACTGGGTTTCCTACCTGGCGACATGAAGGAGAAAATCGACCCTTATCTGCAACCGCTCTACGATGCCCTTCAGGATATGATTCCGGCTCAGAAGTTGAACGAATATATGGAACAGAACATCATACAGATTGCTCCATTGGCTTTTATGCGAGGCAGAACCCTAAACGATGCTATAGTGATTCTGGATGAAGCCCAAAATACCACTACTCAGCAGATAAAGATGTTTCTGACTCGTATGGGACAGAACACGAAGATGATTATCAACGGCGACATGACTCAGATAGACCTGCCACATGCTGTAAAGAGCGGACTCAGAGAGGCAAGAGAGATTCTCGAAGGTATCAAGGGAATAGGTTTTGTGGAACTCGGAGAGAAGGATATCGTAAGACATAAACTCGTGACTAGAATAGTAAATGCATATAATAAATTTGAAAAGAAATGAAAGCTTTAACAAGAACTGACTTCAATTTTCCTGGTCAGAAAAGTGTGTATCACGGCAAGGTTCGTGACGTTTACAACATCAATGATGATTTAATGGTTATGGTTGCTACAGACCGAATCTCTGCATTCGACGTAGTATTGCCAAAGGGAATTCCATTCAAGGGACAGGTGCTGAACCAGATTGCTGCAAAGTTTCTCGATGCTTCTGCAGACATCGTGCCAAACTGGAAACTGGCTACTCCAGACCCAATGGTAACAGTAGGACTGAAGTGTGAGGGTTTCCGCGTGGAGATGATTATCCGCGGATATCTGACTGGTTCTGCCTGGAGAGAATACAAGGCTGGAAACCGCACTCTTTGTGGTATCACCCTGCCTGAAGGTATGAAGGAAAACCAGAAGTTCCCTACCCCAATCATCACTCCTACTACAAAGGCTGACGAAGGTCACGACGAGAATATCTCGAAGGAGGAAATCATTAGCCAAGGATTGGTATCGAAGGAGGACTACGAACAGATGGAGAAATATACTTATGCTCTGTTCGACCTGGGTACAAAGATTGCAGCACAGCAAGGTCTTATCCTCGTAGATACTAAGTATGAATTCGGAAAGCGCGACGGTAAAGTGTATCTGATTGATGAAGTACACACTCCAGACTCAAGCCGTTACTTCTATGCCGACGGATATCAGGAGAAATTCGAGAAGGGAGAACCACAGAAGCAACTGTCGAAGGAATTCGTACGTCAATGGCTTATCGACCACAACTTCATGAATCAGCCAGGACAAGTGATGCCAGAGATTACAGATGAGTATGCAGAAAGTGTATCGGCACGATACATAGAACTGTATGAGCACATCATCGGAGAGAAGTTCCAACCAGCGCCCGCAAGTGAAGACTTGGCTAAGAGAATTGAGGAGAACGTGAGCCGTTACCTGAAGCAAAACGCATGAGCAGTTCCCCTGTAAATATGGATGGAGCTGTGTTCGGATTGTTGGGGTACCCACTCGGACATAGTTTCTCAAGGGGATATTTCACTGAAAAGTTTGAACGAGAGCATATCAAAGCAGAGTATCTGAACTTTGAGTTGCCCTCGCTCAATCTGTATCAGGAGACCCTCGACAAGTACCCAAGCCTAAGAGGTCATAATGTGACTATTCCTTACAAGCAACAGATTATTCCTCTGCTCGACGAACTATCGGACGAAGCAAGAGAAATAGGTGCTGTAAATGTGGTTAAGGTGACTTGGAAAAACGGCAAACGACACCTGAAAGGTTATAATTCAGACGTTATAGGTTTCGTAGAGAGTATTCGTCAACTACTGAAACCACACCATACAAAAGCACTCATACTGGGTACTGGAGGTGCTTCGAAAGCTGTTTATTATGGATTGAAAAAGAAACTGGGTATTGATGATGTGAGATTTGTAAGCAGAAAAAAACAAACAACGGCTCAAGGTGAGACCCTTACATACGAAGAACTTACCGAGGACATCATCAAAGCATATACTATTATTGTAAATACTACACCATGCGGAATGCATCCACACGTGGACGAAAGTCCAAAGATACCGTACAATCTGCTAACAGCAAATCATCTGCTGTACGACCTCGTGTACAATCCTCTGAAAACACAGTTCATGGAACGAGGCGAAAAGCAACAGGCAACCGTAAAAAACGGATTGGAAATGCTGCATCTGCAAGCTCTGGCAAGTTGGGAATTCTGGACTGGACAGGCAGACTGATAAAGAAAACGGTATTTCTTATGATTCTGGTGGCTGTCGTCATATTCACACTCGCTATCTTAGGCATTAGCTATTATATAGTGCATTGGGGACTATCGCCTACAGTAAGAAACGAACAGGATACCTATGCATATATGTATAGTGAATACCCACACCTGAAACAATGGGTAAGAAAACTGAATTCGGAACAGTTGCTGAGGGACACGACTATTCTGTCGGCAGACAGTCTGATGTTGCATGGTTTATATATTCCTGCTGACCGCCCTACTCCTAATACAGCAATAGTAGTGCATGGACATAAGAACCGTGCTCTCAGCATGCTACATATCGCATATATGTATAGCAGGAGTATGCATTTCAATGTTATGTTACCCGATTTGAGAGCTCATGGAGAGAGTGAGGGTAATCATATCTGTATGGGATGGGACGACAGAAACGACATAAAGAGATGGATTGACGAAGCACCAAAGATATTCGGAAATGAAGACCTCAGAATCGTTGTTCATGGAATTTCGATGGGTGCTGCCACAACGATGATGCTGGCAGGAGATGAGACCCCAAAGACTGTCCGTTGTTTTGTGGAAGACTGTGGTTATACTTCTGCTTGGGATGCTATCAGTTATGTTCTAAATACAAAGTATCATTTGCCTTCTTTCCCATTTATGTATATTGCAAACAAAATAAGTAAATGGAAATATGGTCTTGACCTCAAGGAGGCTTCAGCAATAGAACAGATAAAGAAAGCTGAGAAACCGATGCTTTTCATTCATGGTACGAACGACCATTATGTACCTTCTGAAATGGTACATAAATTATACCAGGCAAAACCAAGGAATAAATTCATCTGGGAGGCTCCAAACGCAAGACACGGAAGATCATATCATGACTATCCGAAAGAATATACTCTGCAAGTAGGTGCATTCGTGAAGTCGTACTTCTACAAATAAGCCATTATATTAGAAAACTTTACCCACCCTATTATCTGAGCAATAAGGAACAGGTGGATAAAGAAAGGACTGAATTTTATCAGCATTGAGGAATGGACTTGAGCAAAGTCCTGTATGGTTGTCATCTTACCCGATGTGTAGGCATAGGTGCAACAAGTTGTTTCGATAGCTATGAAGATAAATGCTGGAATACCGTCGATAAAAGGTGAATCGGAAAGTGTACCAAGGAAGTTCAGCAGGACGTACGGAGGAAAGAAAGTAAAAAACACGACAACAAGAATGTTCATCAGAAGCATAAGGAATGCAAAGAGATGAGCTCGTTTTTCTTTCTGAGTTGCTTTACGGTCGAAAAGAGTGCGTGGATTAAGTGCAGACAACAGGGAGAGAGCTATCAGACAAAGTATGATTTCTCCAATAGGCAGAGATGTAAAATTTCTTATGATATGTGTAGCAATCCATCTGATGCCGTTTGGATGCAACAAACTGCGAATCATAGGAGTGTAAAGGCTGAATATCCACGAAAGTATGGCTATGACGGGTAGTAATAGCAATTCGACGATGAGCAAGTATTTCTGTAACTTATGCATCAGGAGTTAAGTTGTCAAGATTGATAATATTTAGTTGTAGAGCCTTAGTTACAAGACGAGTGGCATTGACTCCTGTAGCATCTTCGCTAAAGAGACGACGTACCAAATCAGCCTGACGTTTTTCCAGGGACTTAACTCCGAAAGGCATTGTTCGCAGGTTGGCTATCATCTCTTTTGTATATCCAAGTGCAAGATGACGAAGGAATCGTTCGTCGTACTCATCTATATCGTATTCAAGTGATGCTTCGGAACGTTGATTCTCAGAAAGAATGCTGGAACGGAATCGTTGTACTATTTTCTGAAGAATTGGTTGGTTGAAAACATACTGATTTCCCTTCATCACACTATAAACGAGGTCAGGAGTAAGCAGTTCGCCAGTCTTCAGAACAATTCCATCGGCACCAGCATCGAGGGCATCTACCCAAAGGCGCTCATTCATTATCTCACCTGTAAAGATGAGAATATGAACGGCAGGATAACGACGTCGTGCCTGTTTGCAAATGTCAATTCCTGCGGTAGTACTGCCACCAAGTCCGAGGTCGAGCAAAATCAAGTCTGGCGTATCGCTATTCATCAGAGGCCATAACTGTTCCTCATTCATGGCAGTTCCAACGATTTTCGCTTCAGGAATTTCGTTTTTGAATATCTGCTCGGTGCCTTTAAGTTCGAGCTTTACATCCTCAACTATTATTACTTTAAAAGGATTCATAGCTGTATATTGTTTAGTCATTATTATCTATTTTGTTGTAAAGGTAATGTGAACGTAAGCATATTAGGTTGTGTAGCATATATCTTACAACCTCGAACACCACAATGGTCATCATGTTCACGAATTATCTGTTTGCAAAGTATGTATTCAGAACCTTTCAACTGATCAGTATCAGGATTGTATTTCAGACTGTCAGCATAGAAAAGATTTGATATTTGTTCTGCATTCCAATGCTTGCGAGAATCAGTTATAGTAAAATGACAGAATTGTCCTTCCGCAAAAATGGAAATAGAAAATGTTGGTATGCATTTCTGGTTATTATCTTCTATATCGGTAGAAGAAATAAGCGAATCAAGCATATACTGCAGCATAACCGGATCGCAAACAACACGTGTATCGGAACTCATGCTGTCGTTAAGAACTATTGAAACATCAATAGTAGTTTTATATTTATCTCTTAATTGCTCAATCATTGCAACTACTTCTGAAACTGGAATGATTCGACGTTTGAAAGCAGTCTGTTCCAATTGTTTCATAGCACATTGACTGAGTACTGTGAACACTTCTTTATAGTAATGAAGAAGTTCGGAGATAGATTTCGTATCAATTTGTTTTGCTTTGTCAGATTCAGAATCAACCTGCAGAAGTTGTTTGATGCGAGTAGGATAATACATCGTTTCGTGTTTTATAGCAGAAAGACAATTGTCGAGAATCATATTCTGCACATGAATACGGTTGCGATCTGTTTCAGCTCTATGCTGTTCGTCCTGTTTCATTTCAAGTTCCTGCTTCAGTTCCTCAATCTTTGTCGAAGTACAATAAAGTGCAATAGCCAGATGAGAGGCAATCATATGAAGCACATAAGCTGTGAAACGAGATACGGAAGAAGCAGGGATAGAGTGCAGGGCAACTGCAAGTAATCCTATGTCGTATGTGTTTCCGTCATTGTTTACTGTTAGCGGCAAAGTTATCGTTGTATTATTTCGGTCAACAACAGATGTGCCGGTTGGGAAAATATTTATTCCATCAATTGTGACAACATCATTTATTGCACGACTTATTGTATCAGGAATGTTTGCAGCAGGTGTGTCGAGAAGTCTGTCAGCAAGCTTTTGCAATTCACGAAGATTGGACAACGGCAGTTTGTATTGATGATAATAGTACAGCAGTATGATTATTATCAATATAATAATGAATAAAACAGAAAGGTTCAAAATAAGGACCTTATTATTGTTCTGACGTTCTAATCTACTAACGGTATCTGCTGTAGTATAGTCTTGTGAGATAAGCTGATAGAGACGAGTAAAAACATCACAATTATAGCGATAAAGATGTTTTCGGTTCATCGCTAGAGCTGCAATAGCAATTTCGTTTCTGGCAGAAATGATAACATCGTAATCAGTATCGAAACCATCATGCCACAAAAGAATTTCTGGCATATCATTCAGTTCTCCATCGAGACGCAACAACTTATCTGTCTTTCCTGTTGTAGCAATATAGTGCATATTTAGGGCAGACAGTACAGAATCACCAAATTCGATAGCTCTGGCGTATTGTCCCTGAGTGTTGCAATAATATATACTATCGGAAAATACATGTGCCTGACGGATTCCTTCTGGCAATTCCACTTCTTGGGCAGCAAAGGAGAAAAGCGGGAAGAGAATGAGAAGGAGGGTCGTAAGAATCTTTACAGGCAAACGGAAGAAGAATCTGCTACCTTTACCCAGTTGACTCTCTACTCCAAAATCGCAGACAGAGAACAGGCGGTTGGTCTTCTTGTATTTTTCGATTATACCCTTACAATTCATCAGCCCGAATCCATGTCCCTTATGAGAAGTAATTACGTCGCGAGTATCGTCTTCAGCCATTCCGTATCCCGTATCTTTGACAGAAATCTCCACATACTCAGGATTCTCTTCTGCATAGACACTTACGCTACCACCCTTTGGAGTGAATTTACGTGCATTATCCATCAAGGTGTTAATCATAAAAAGCGTGAGAGCCTTATCTGCTTTAACTACAGCTTTTGTTGGTTGCACATCGAGGGAAATTCCCTCAGACGAATATAGCGGCTGTGCTTTCTTAACCACTTCGAAAAGAGAAGAAAGCGGGAAACTCTCTATATGAAGCGACACACTACCCTGCTTAATCTTAACCCAATGTCCAAGAATATCGTTATAATCGTTTATCTTATCGATTAGTTCGGAAATATAAACGATATTATCCTTATCATGTTCAATTTCCCATATTGCTCTATCGAGGAATGGAATGATTCCATTTGCAATCGAAACACTCGTAGCTTTATCGATATAACTACGTTTGTTTTCTTCAATTTTCATTTCTGCCGCACGACGTTCGTCATCAGCATATTCCATTTCATCCTGTATTTGGGAAATGGAACCACCATTCTGCTGTAACCAACGGGAAAGTAACGAGTTGCGATTCTTTTCAATTTCTTGTTTCAGCTGTTGCTGCAACTGCAAACTACGTTCTCTCTTGCGACGGTATAGTCTTGTGCCGAATATAGCCAATAGAATAGAAAACACAACAGTTGTTGCCAGGAAAATATTAAGACGATGCTCGTGATTCTGAAGAGTGTCGAGTTGCTGTTCAAGCAAAAGATCCTGACGAGTAGCATCAAGAATGTCAAGATAAATGTTATGATTATAGTCGGAAGCAACTTTGTTTCCCATTGCTCCGAATGTAATACTTAGTTGTTCGCGAACAGCTGCCATCCAGTTGGGAACAGAAACACAATCAGGATTCTGAATCCATCGCATCTCAGTACTGATGCTATCATTCTGCTGTTCACCATATATAGATAATGTGTCAGACAAACCACTATAACTATACTTCTGATGATGTAGATTGACAAGATGCAAAGCTGCTGCAAGTTGTTCGATAGCCTCGTCATAGTGTCCTTCATCAGTTAGTTGTTCTGCAGTCCAAATCTTCTGAAGAGATTTGTAGTACATACTTTCCTTTCCAAGATAAATAGAAAGGAAATCTTTCTTGTTCAGAGGTTTGTCTTTTATGCTATCAAGCATCTCTGTGGTGCGATCCATATCTCTAAGATTGATATAATAGACGGCAGAGATACGATAGAAATCCTTCTTTGCTGCTTTAAGGATAGCTAGGTTTCTAGAGTTGATATGTCGTTCTACTATCTTGAGTTCTTTTATTAGAATCTGAGCATCAGAACGATAATCGTAGTATGTTTTGTTGAGAGAACGAATCTGGCAAATATGCATCATGCCTTCATCAGCCTGAAGACGAATGAGTTTGTTTCGAGTGGAAGCGATTATTTCCTTATAAATATTCTCAGCTTTTTTATAGTCTGTTTTCACAAGCATTGCCACCCGAGCACTATCGAGAAGGGTTTCGTAATGGGCATTCTCTGTTTCTGTTGTACAACTAAGAAACGAAATACAAACAAAAAACAAAGTGATTATGTGAACGACTATACGCATATATAACTCCAGATTTGTATGCTATGAAATCAGAATTCTTCTGAGTTTACTGTACTTCGAACACGACTTAATGTTTCGGGTGTCATCTGAAGGAATGAAGCAATATTATGCATTGGAGCACGACGAACAATCTCCGGCTTTTCATTTACCAATCGCACATATTTATCACGAGCTGATTCAAAACGCATTGCATCTGCCCGATGTTGTAAAACAAAAAGCGTAGTTTGTTGGATAGTAAATATTAGTTGACATATTTCGTAGGAAGTGTGAGCTAACTCGAATAGTTTGTCGTGTGGCAAACCATAGATAATGGAGGGTTCGAGTGTAGTAAGAGTCAACTTAGAGGGTTCACGCTTGAAAAAGCTCTCGACACAAAAAGTGAAATCACCATCGCAAGCAATATTTTCAGTTATTGTAGCTCCATTCTTTTCATATGTCTGAAGTACCAATCCTTGTTTCACATAGAAAATATAATCACATACTTCTCCTTCCGAAACTGGGTGTTTTCCACGAATCAGTTTCATTGGAACAATTATATCAGCAAATCTTTTCAGATTGTCATTGTTCAATGTGACATTATGGATATTACATATCTCTAGTGCAATTTCTCGAGGTTTATCAAAGGTTAGCATAGTAAGTTTGTTTTGTTTTAATGATTCTGTGTGATGTGTTTTAGAAGGTTAGAGTTGCGTTTTCAACTGTAATTTCTTTCGCCAAAAATCATGGTCCCCACCCTTACCATTGTTGAACCATGTTGCTGGGCTATTTCATAGTCGCCACTCATTCCCATAGAGAGTTCCTTGAACGTTTCTTCTGTAGGGAAGAACTCATTCTTGATTTCCTGGAACAACATTCGAACAGACTCAAATTCATCAGCAATCTGTTTCACGTCGTCCGTATTGGAAGCCATACACATAAGTCCACAAATGCGAACATGTGAGAACTGTTTCCACTCTCCTTCTTGAAGCATGGTTCGCAGTTCGTCAGGAGTAAACCCGAATTTTGTTTCCTCTTTAGCTATATGAATCTGCAACAGACAATCTATTATTCTATTGTTTCGTTCTGCCTGTTTATCGATTTCCTTCAACAGCTTCATGGTGTCCACAGCATGAATTAGTGAAATAAACGATGCCATATATTTCACTTTATTCGTCTGCAGATGTCCTATGAAGTGCCACTCAATATCTTTTGGCAGGAGTTGTTGTTTTTCTACAAGTTCTTGCACATGACTCTCACCAAAGACTCTCTGTCCTGCGTCATATGCCTCCTGTAAGGCACTGACGGGATGGAATTTTGAAACTGCGACAAGTCGTATGCCTGGCTGAATCGTCGAAAGTACTTTATGTAAGTTTTCTGCAATCATTTTTATCTGAAGTTTAACAGATTGATTTATTCAGTTGTTTTATATGGGAAAACATCAAGAATAGGTGTTTCCTGAACAGCTGCTATCTCGTAGTCTATCATAGAACCTTTCATACCTTCGTCGAAACGTTTTACAGCATCACGGAGGTCGCTTGCCTGAACAAGCATCATCTGAGAAGTACGCTTTTCAGTCTGAGTCTTTTCGTCAAGAGTTACAAACACACATTTCACTTTAAACCACTTATCACAAGAATCCTCTTCTGCTGTAAACATTTCACAATATCTTGCACGTTTGATGTCAGACACTTCCATATTACCGTTGCAGAAAGGCTTCATCTCTTCAATTATTCTTGCTTCTGCCTCTGTGAAATTCAGAGCATCAACCAAATATGGTTCAACCACTTTTTTTGTAGCACCACCCTCAAGTACTTTCTCTATTCGAACTTTACATTCGAACCAATTGTTCATTATCATCGTTTTCTAATCTTATTAAATCAAACTAAACACTTTTATTTAATCATTCATCAAAATTCAGTCGCAACTCTTCTGTATTTCTCTCTTCAAGAGTATATGCAGAACTACCATCGAAACAATGGGTACAGATTCTGCTCTTGTCGAGTCCGATAGCATCTACAATAGTTTCGAGTTTTGAGAACTTTAGAGTATCGAGATTCAATCTGCGAGCAATTTCGTCAACCATTCTCTTGTACTCTGGTGAATCTGTTTTGGTGTATGCCTGAAGGCGTTCTTCTGGCACATCAACACTTGTAACTGTATTTGCTTCATCAAGCAAGGTAGCCTTTTCGTTTCCTGTTTCCAAGTCCATGATGACACGACGGGCAATCAGTTCTAGAGCACTCTTGCTGGCTGAGAAGTTTACGAAAGGACAAGCGTAAACCAACGGAGGACAAGCTATGCGCATGTGTACTTCTTTGGCTCCTAGTTCCTTCATCTTCTTAGCATTATTACGTAGTTGAGTACCACGAACGATAGAGTCGTCGCAGAAAAGACAACGTTTTCCTCTAATCATCGACTCGTTAGGAATGAGTTTCATTTTGGCAACAAGGTTACGCATATCCTGGTTTGCAGGCATAAACGAACGAGGCCATGTAGGAGTGTATTTTGAGATACCACGGAAATATGGAGAGTGATGTCCCGCTGAATAACCGATTGCCATACCAACACCACTATCAGGAATTCCGCCTACAGCATCTACTTCTGTCTTGTCCTCCTCACCCATTATTCGTCCAGTCTCATAACGCACGGATTCTACTGTTTTTCCTTCATAACTTGAGGTTGGGAAACCATAGTAAATCCACAAGAAAGAACATACTTGACAGCCTTTGTTTGGTTTTCTTAATTGTTCAAAACCATCTGCACGCAGACGAACAATCTCGCCTGGTCCGAGGTAGTATGTCGTATCGTATCCAAGATTCGGGAAGGCGGATGATTCACTTGTAGCTGCCATAGCTCCATCTTTCTGTCCTAAAACTATAGGTGTTCTGCCCCATGAATCACGAGCTGCAATGATTCCGTTTTCTGTCAGAAGGAGTATTGAACAAGAACCTTTTATAGTGTTATATACATTTTCTATACCATCAACGAATGTCTTTCCGCGGATAATCATCAAACCAACCAACTCTGTTGGATTAATCTTTCCGGAACTGAACTCGCTAAGGTGCATATTCTCGTTCAGAAGTTTATCGGCTATCTCCTCCATATTATTGATTTTGGCAACTGTAACAAGAGCGAACCTGCCCAGATGCGAATTCATCAACAATGGTTGGGCATCAGTATCACTAATAATGCCGATACCTGAATTGCCGTGAAACTTATCCAATTCGTCTTCGAAACGAGTACGGAAATAAGAACTTTCCAGATTGTGAATAGAACGGAAAAAACCTTTTTCTGTACTGTACGAAGCCATACCACCACGTTTTGTACCAAGATGCGACTGATAGTCCGTACCATAGAACAAATCCGTAGTACACTTCTTTGTTGAAACTACCCCAAAAAAACCACCCATATTATTTTATATTTTTCTTATTGATTACTAAATTTCTTTTCTCACACATCATTATCTTGTTAGAAAGTCATTCTAAAAATGAATCTGACACCATTCTTGTTGATATTAGGATGGTCAAGATATGTGAGACGTCTTACATATACTACATGGAACAATTTAAAGATATTATGCACACCGACAACAGCCTCTATGTAAGGCTTCTTGGCATCCATCTTATATGTGTTCGATTCGTATGTACCATCACCATTGAATCGTCCTGGGAAGAAGAACAGACTCGGATCAGAATATCCGCTTGCAGCAGGATTATTCTTATTTGTAAGAGTTCCCCATAGCACGTTTACACCTATCCACTCTCTCCATTTCAGTTTCTTTAATAAAGGAATACGGTTCAGAATCTTTCCGTTCATATCCCAGCTAACCATCAGCGAAGCATAACGGTCGTTCAGGAATTCCCATATATTGATGAGGTTGAAGTTATAGTCCTGCAAGATATAAGTATCGTTAGCAACAGGGTGAATCAACAATGGATAAGGAACCTTACTCCATTGTGCACCAGCTTTGATGTCGGTATCAATCTTACCCCACGAACCCATCCAAAAACGTTTATACATACCGGCTTCCGTCACATGATAATTATACTGTCCACCCAACAGACCTTTCACACCCATTGTGTGGGAAACGAAAAATACTGGAGCATCAAGATTTATCTTTAGACGTCGTTGCTTAGTATTTATATATGTAGCACCTGGTTCGAAAGTGATTGTTGCTTTCAACTCAGTTGTAATCATCTTATTATCCCAAACATTAGGATCGTTCACCGGCACATAAGTTCCTGCGGCAGTTCTACGACCTGTACCTAAATGTTCGAAGAACAACTCATCCACAGCATCATTCCGAGTGCGGTCTATATGAGCATAGAATTTCATTCCAGCTTCCCACTCACGATCGTACATCAGTTTCCACGACTTAGTGTGGTAGAACTGGTCAACCTTTGACGACTTGAACGCCATGAACATATTATCCTTATCCGTAGTCATGAACTTGGTGTACGGACTGGTGATATCGTTGTAGTATTGGAATTGTATGTTATTCTTTGGGAACTCACGATGCAAGTATGCTTTTTTATTGAACGAATAAGTAGCTTTGAGCATACCATACACATTCTTTGATTTTGTTCCGTAAGCAACATATCCATCAAGGAAGAAATGAGGATTCAGATGAGCGGTAGTAAATCCGGAAATACGGAAACGCCATGAATCATAGTGGTTCTTGGATATGATGGTGTTGATTGGTCCGAAGTCAAATTTATTCTTATCTGTTGACGATGCAGTCTCTATATAGTTTTCAATCAGAGCCTTCAGTCCAAACATAATCCACTTGAATCCTTTTATGTTCTGCAGTTTCTCCATGAACGAACCCATCTTGCTCTCAGACTGGGTCAACTCTACCTGACGGAATTCCGACCAATACTCCTCAGACTTCATTTTTGCATCAGGTTCTGTCTTTGTTGCTCCCTTTATACTTTTGAACACTTTGTCAGGAATTGGCGTAAACGAGTAATCGAAATTACGAGTTGTACGTTGCACCATCAACTTCTGGATCTTAGCAATAAGCTTCATTTCCACAATCATATCATTGACTGTGCATACTCGTTCACCTGTAGGCAACTGCACAAGGTCCTGACGGATTATCATATTCTCCACAAAGTTCACATCCGAACGCCTTGGAATATTCAGTTCCACACGACGTACTGCGTATGTAGAGTCTTTCATGATATATACATGTCCTGAAAAACCAAAATCCTGCTGATTATTCGGCAGGAATCCCACATCGATTACTGAGTCATTCTCAATTTTCAATGTGTCTTGTAGATAATATCTGTAAAAACTTATTGCGTTATCAGCAATTGGCGACTTGAAAGGATATTGCAGCAGTCGGCACTCATTATCGTAGATGTTCACATCAGTAAAGACGTCCTTCAACAACGTAGTAAGGATTTCTCCTGTATTAATCAGTTCGTTCACACCTTTATCACTCTGAGCCTTGATAAGTCTCTTTTCACTATGAGGCGATTTTCTGTAGAAGTTGTCCGACACCATCTCCTGCACAATAACAGGCAGAATCAGTTTTCCTGTCTCCGGACAGCGTTCTACGTGGTCTTTGAGGAACGCCAATGTCTTAAATTCTCCATCTTCAAACACCCTCTCTGTAAACTCATTCAGCGAGAATGTCATCTTCTCATATTTCTGGAATGAATAGTAGTCTTTCTCTCTGAGGTCTGTCTGCCATTTATGTGCAATCACATTCCTCATCAAATCTACAGCAGGATTGTTTTTGCGAGAGTATTTCTTTTTCTTTGCCTGAACAGTCACACCTTCCAGCAGTCGTGCTTCAGGCACAAGTCTAACTTGCAGATTTTTATTGCTACCGAAAGCTTTCAGTTTTATCACCTGGGTCACATATCCCATCGAGGTGACTTTTATCTCTCTCAGGGCAGAATCTTCTTTCAGTACGAACCGTCCGTTTTCGTCTGTTTGTTCTCCGATACCTGTATTGTCGTAGTACACATTTACGTAGTCGAGTGGCTGTCGGGTCTTTGAGTCTATAACCCTACCAGTCACTTGCCCCAATGCATTCAGGGTACTCAAACAAGCTATCGTGTAGAATATAAATCTTTTTAATACCATCAGAATCTTAATACTAATACTTTAAAGTTTTACCTTGATACCCTTCGACTCATTCTGCAAGCGATCTAGAGCTGTAATAACGAAGGTACAATCGAACTGGTTTCCACGCAACAGTATTTTTGTATCACGTGTTATGCCGTATATATTGCGTGCCGATTTTGTGTTCACTCTCTCCCCTTTCTCAAAGCGATATACGACATACTGTATTGCCTTGTCCATTTCCTTCTTAGCACTTGGAGCTTGCCAAGTCAGGTAAATATTATTATTGTCAAATTCGATATTTGCCTTACGCGGTTTCTTTGGAGCTTTCTTATCGATAAACTTCATCTGAGGCTGCAAGGCAGGAGTACTGTGATAAACTTTCTCAAGAAGTGTTCGATAATTACCAGGATTGTTTACTACAGCTGCTGCATACCATTGACAACTGCCTTCTACATTCTTTAGTGAACGTTGCAGTTCGTACTTAGCTCTCATCTGGTGCAATTGCGGATTCTGTGGGTCAGAACCCTTTACTGTTCGTTCTACGTCTTGCCCGATGAATACTGGTCGCATTCCGCAGTAGTCGTTCCACCAGCGACAAAGCACATCGTAATCAGCCACCTTAGTACCTATATTCCAATAAATCTGTGGCAGGGTGTAGTCAACCCATCCTTTCTTTGCCCACAAAACTACATCAGCATACAGGTCGTCATAGTTCTGAGTTCCTGCTGTAGCACTACCATCAGGACCATTCACTCCGTTCTTACTATTGCGATAAATACCAAAAGGAGAAACGCCAAACTTAACCCAAGGTTTTACAGAACGAATCAGTTCGTGCAGGTCCTGGATAAGCAGATTCACGTTGTCTCTACGCCAGTCACCTATATCTTGAATACCTCTATTATCTGCGGCGAAGTAAGCTCCGTCAGGAATTGGTCTGCCAGCATCAGGATAGGGATAGAAGTAATCGTCCATATGTATTCCGTCCACATCATATCTGTTCAGGATATCCTCCACAACCATACAGGTATATAGTCTGTTTGAAGCAAGAGCTGGATTAAAAATCAGCAGGTCGCCATACTGGAATACCCTATCCGGATGTTCCACAGCTGCATGGTTCTGTGCCAAAACAGTAGTACCCTTAGTTTTTGCACGATATGGGTTTATCCATGCATGACATTCCATGCAGCGCTTATGACACTCCTCTACCATCCAAGCCAGAGGATCCCAACCGTCCTGTGGAGCCATACCCTGTTGACCAGTCAGATAGCGTGACCAAGGTTCGTACGATGACTGATACAGAGCATCTCCTTCGGCTCTTACCTGGAACATGATAGCATTGATACCAGCACCCTGCAACACATCGAGTTGACTGCTCAGCATTTGTCTGATTTGAGCCATCGACTTACCCAGGTACTGACCGTTTACACATTGAATCCATGCTCCACGGAATTCGCGCTTAGGATTCTGAGCATTCATTCCCAAAACCATAAGGAGGGAAACGAGCATCACCAATAAATTTCTTTGTATATTCATCGTTTTAAAATATATTCTTTACAAAACTGGAGTTAATAGATTTCCGAACCATCCCACAAACTGCTTCCACGCTGTTCTTGTGCGCCAGTAGCCTTTCTTTATTTCGAACGAACTGGGTTTCTGTGCCTCAAACAAATCAACCATCTCTTTTGTCAGTCGTTTCGACAGTATCAGGGTGTTCACTTCGTAATCGCATCGCAGACTTCTTGCATCCATATTCGACGAACCCACAGTACAAATCTCATCATCCACAATCATCAGTTTTGAGTGGTGGAATCCGCCTTCAAACAACCACACCCTTGCCCCGCGCTTCATCAGGTTGTTGCCTACATAATGAGTTGCTTCCGGTGTAAGGGGAACATCGCTTTTTGCTGAAAGAATAATCTGCACGTCTATTCCGCGGTCAACAGCTCTCTTCAGAGCTTGTCTCACCTTATGAGTAGGTACGAAATAAGGACTTATCAGTTTCACGCTTTTCCTCGCACTATTTATCATCGTTACAAAGAGATCGCGTATAGCATCCGACGTCTTTCCTGCAGCACGGTCAACAATCACCAGGTCTTCATTGCCTTGTGGCATTTTCACTCCATATTCCCTTGGGAAATAGTTAATGCCTTCAATCTTCTCCTTTGTCACCTTCTCCCACATACGGGCAAATATTCGGTTCAAATCATCTACAGCTCCACCTTCAATCCTCATGTGCAGGTCGTGCCAGTCACCCACTTCGGGAATTCCCGTTATATAGTAATCTGCCACATTCATACCACCTGTGTATGCCACCTTTCCGTCTATCACCACAATTTTTCTGTGGTCACGCGGAATAATATGGTTCACCCAGGGAAATCTGATGGGGTCGAAAAGCACCAAGTCTATTCCCAACGAACGGATGCTGTCGTGCATCGCAGATTTGATAGGACGGTTGTTCGACGAATTGCCAAACGCATCGTAAAGAGCTCTTACCTTAACGCCTTCCTTTGCCTTCTCTGCCAACAACTGGAACAGCAGTCCTGCAATGGAGTCGTTCCTGAAGTTGAAATATTCAAGATGAATAAAACTCTTTGCCTGTCGCACATCCTCAAAGAGATTAACAAACTTATCGTGCCCACAGTTAAAGAATTTCAGTTCGTTGTCATGTGTGATTCTCAACCCTCTTTCAGTCATGTGGTCAGCAAGTGCTTCGGTTGCAGACTTTGCAACAGTATCGTTCTGCGCTTTCGTTATCTGCGGACAACACATTGCCCCAATCAGGCACGTCAGCATCAACGATTGCTTAATCCTAAAACTGTATAACCTCATGACCTTCGATTTCACGATGCGAAGGTACGATTTTTTTACAAATCTAATGCTACTACATTACAAATAAAACATAAAAAAATAAAAATGCCGTAAAGAGTTTGGCTTTCCCCTCGTTTTACCGTACCTTTGCAGACAATTTATATACACAAAAATGGAAGTTGTTAGTAAAATTGCAGATCTGAAAGCCAGAGTGGCTGCATTTAAGGCATCAGGCAAGACCGTCGGACTCGTTCCTACAATGGGAGCTCTCCACAATGGTCATGCATCACTTGTAAAGCGCTCTGTTAGTGAGAACGACGTAACAGTTGTCAGCGTATTTGTCAATCCGACTCAGTTTAACGACAAGAACGACCTTGCCAATTATCCTCGCACTTTTGAAGCCGATCGCGACTTACTTGCAGGACTGGGTGCAACACTTATGTTTGCCCCTACTGCCGACGAAGTTTATCCAGAACCCGACACTCGCTCTTTCAGTTATCCTCCTACAGATACAGTTATGGAGGGTGCTTTCCGTCCCGGTCATTTCAATGGTGTTTGTCAGATAGTAAGCAAACTCTTCGCTTTCGTAGAACCAGACCGTTCTTACTTTGGCGAGAAAGATTTTCAGCAGATTGCTGTCATTCGTGCTATGGCTGCCGAACACTTCCCTTCCCTTACCATCTGTCCTTGTCCTATCGTTCGTGAAGACGACGGACTGGCTCTCTCAAGTCGTAACACTCTCCTCACTCCTGCTGAACGTCAGATTGCCCCAGCTATCTTCAAAGCACTCAGTCGCAGTATTGCATTCTCCAAGCAGCACTCAGTTGCAGAGACAAAGCAGAGTGTAATCGACGAGATAAATAGTGTTGACGGACTGGAAGTGCAGTACTACGAAATCGTTGATGCCATCACTCTCCGTTCAGTAACCGATTGGAACGAAGCTGAGCATATTCAGGGTTGCATCACAGTATTCTGCGGACACACCCCTATCCGACTCATCGATAACATAAATTATAAATAACGGATTCTAATCCACAAATATAAAAAGGAAATGCAGATAGAAGTTCTGAAATCCAAAATACATTGTGCCAAGGTAACTGAGGCAAACCTCAACTACATGGGTAGCATCACCATTGACGAAGACCTGATGGATGCAGCAAATATCATCGAGGGCGAACGTGTTCATATTGCAAACAACAATAATGGCGAACGTCTCGACACTTATGTAATCAAGGGTGAGCGCGGTAGTGGTTGCATCTGTCTCAATGGTGCATCTGCACGTAAGGTTCAGATTGGCGACGTCATCATCATCATGTCCTATGCCATTATGGACTTTGAGGAGGCAAAGCGCTGGAAACCTGCAGTTATCTTCCCAGATGCTGACAACAAACTCTGATGAGTCTTCTCATACCCTCTTCAACGAGGGAACGACGTGTGGCGAGGTTTATACGAATGTAACCCTCGCCTGTTTTTTCTCCATACATAGTACCTGGATTCACATACACCTTGCCTTCTTTCTGCAACAAACTGCAAAGTTCTGCAGACTTCATTCCCAGGGCTTTCACATCTGCCCACATCAGATAAGTTCCCTGCAACTCAGTAATCTTCACTTCTGGCAAATCCTTTTCTATCATACCCTTTGCCAAAAGATAGTTTCCGTGGATATATTCACAAAGTTCATCCAACCATTCCTCTCCTTCTTTGCTGTACGCAGCCTGCAAGGCAATCACTCCGAACGGATTCACATCACACACCTCGTTTATGTTGATAGCCTTATCAATCCGTGCTCTCACATCACTATTTTCCGTAATGATATTAGCTATCTGCAGTCCTGCTATGTTATAAGCCTTGCTTGGCGACACGCATACAACACAATTCTGAGCAAATTCTTCTGATATAGAAGCAAATGGAGTGTATGGCGATTCTTTTGAATAAACAAATTCGCAATGTATCTCGTCACTAACCACGAACACACCATTCTTCAGACATATATTCCCCATTCGTGTCAGTTCCTCCTTTGTCCACACCCTGCCTACAGGATTATGAGGGTTGCACAACACGAACACCTTCACCTTCGGGTCGGCACATTTCTTTTCGAAATCGTCCCAATCCACACCTACGCTTTCGCCTTGCAGCAAAGGGTTTTCCACCACTTCGCAACCATTATTCCTGATGCTTGAGAAGAAACAATTATATACAGGAGTCTGGATAAGCACCTTCTCGCCTTCCTTTGCCAAAGCCTTGATGATAGCAGACAGAGCCGGAACCACACCACTTGTGTAGATGAAAGCCTGTTTTCCGCTAATCTTCCACCCGTGTCTGCGGCTAAACCAGTCTATCGTAGCATTATAAAAACTGTCTGGCACGAAAGTATATCCGTAGCAACCGTGTTCCATTCTTTCCTTCAGAGCCTTCGTGATGCATGGAGCTGTTTCGAAGTCCATATCTGCCACCCACATAGGAATGATTTCGGGGTCGTCAAACTCATCCCACTTCACGCAGTTTGTGCCACGTCTATCGATTTGCTTATCAAAATTATATTTCATTTTCCTTCAACTATTACTTTAGCATCAGCAGGAGCCTTTTGATTCTCGTCCCAAATGATTTCCCCTACCTTTCCTTCCACTCTCACAGTTCCACTTGTAGGGTTCTTAATGCTGTGAACATCCCCTTTGATTGTTCCGTTCACGGTAGAGTATTCCAGTATCAGATTTGCGTCATCTCCGAAGGTACAATCGTCCAGTATGAGTCCGTCAACATAACAGAGCAACTGTTCACCAGTCAGATGACAGCGTACGAGTTTTATGTTCTTTCCGTACCAGGCAAGATACTCTCCGTTTATCTCTGAGTCGTAGATAGTTACGTTCTCCGATTCCCAAAACGAATCCTTTGAATTTATCAGAGCATTATGTATCTCCACGTTTTTGGCATACTGGAACGCATAATTACCTTCCTGTCGGTAGTTTTCCAGATAAATATTCTCCGAATGCATGAAGGCATAGTCGCAATTCTCTATCTTCACATTCTTCATGCGTATATTCTTGCAGTCCCACAGATACTGTTCCCCGTTCGGGAAATCAGTATTCTCCACATCGATGCCATCCATCCTACGGAACAGCTTCGGAGCATCTACCTTGCAGTTTGTCATCTTCACCCTGCGTGAATACCACAGACTGCTTCGGGCACTCTCGGCAAAGTAACAATTATTTACCTTGAAGTCGTCGGTTTCCCAAAACACATACTTACCTTCGAAGGTACAGCCTTCAGCTTCTATATTACTACTTTCCTTAATCGATGACTCACCCACATGTATGGTCACATTCTCCAGTCTGAGGTTATGGGATGCATACAGCGGACGTTCGCCACCAAATTCTTTATTTTTTATTATCTCCATTTATATATTATAATGTATTCTTATCCCTTCAGTTCTTCTTTCACTTCCGAAACACTTTCCTTCGTCCAACTTCTGCCCATCAGTCTGATGATGAACACCAGTCCTCGCCAGCAGAGTTCTATGCACATAGCAATCCACACGCCCCTAAGTCCCATCGTCGGAGCCAGGATAGTAGCCAGCGTGAGTCGCACAATCCATATGCTGCCCAGGTTCAGAACACTCGGAATCAGAGTATTTCCAGAACCTACGAAAGCTCCGTAAGCCACTATGCTTGCAGCAAACATAGGTTCTGCCCAAGCCTCTATACGAAGTACCTCAGCACCTAGATCTATCACATTCCGGTCGTTCGTCACTATACTCATCATCTCTGGTGCAAACACAGCCATCAGCAGTCCCATCAGAGCCATAATCGACATACCAAGAGCCATAGAAATCCACGCAAAACTCCTCATCAGGTCTTTACGTCCTGCTCCGGCACTCTGTCCCACCATCGTTGTGGTAGCTTCTGAAATACCGTATCCGGGCATATAGCACAGACTTTCTATATTGATTCCGAAGGTGTTGGCAGCAATAGCTACCGAACCCAACGGGGCAATAATTCGTGTGATAGCTATCTGAGCTCCACACATAACCCCACGCTCCAGTCCTATCGGCGAACCAATTCTGAGTACACTCTTCAGGGTTTCTTTCTTGGGTAGGAAAGTCATCAGACTCCATGCTCCTGAAGCAGCTGCGTCCAGAGCGAAACGGAGTCGCTCGTCCTTCATCGTCAGGTAGTACATCATCAGCACCATAGTGATTATGTAAGCCACGAGAGTACCTACGGCAGCACCTTTTGTACCCATATTCAGTCCGAAGATAAACACATAGTTGAACAGCATGTCCAGCACGCACATCATGGCATTCAGAAAACTCGGTACCTTTATATTACCCGAACACCTCAGACTGGCTGCTGCCAGCATATTCATCTCCAGCACGGGAAAGGCTATTGCCACGATGCTGAAATATTCCGAAGCGCCTTTACACAGAGCATTCTCGGCTCCCAACCAATGTGGCAGCATAGGAGCAATGGCGAGTCCTATACACATCATCATCAGTCCGAATCCCAGACAAGCCACCATACCCTGTCGCACTATGTTTCTGGCACCCTCTCCGTCCTCAGCACCTACTCTGTGGGCTACCTGTACGGCAAAACCAGTTGCAAAAGCACTACACAATCCGCCAAACATCCAGATAGTTGTGGAAACGAGTCCTACGGTAGCCGACTCCAGCGTGCCAAGATGTCCCAGCATCGCAGCATCGATTATCTGCATAGCTACCGACGAAATCTGTGCCACCATTGCCGGCAGACTCAACAAAACAGTAAGTCGCAGCTTTTCTTGCCACGACATACTTCTTGCGCCTTTTCTGACTAAGCTAAGAAGTTCATCTTTCGACATGCTTCTTGCCATACTCAGTTATTTCAGTTTAGCCAGACTTTCAGTTATAGTTGCAATCTTTGACTCTGCGTCAGCCTGCTTCTTGCGTTCCAGTTCTACTACCTGTGCAGGAGCATTAGCTACGAAACGTTCGTTCGAGAGTTTCTTCTGTACACTTACGAGGAATCCCTGCAAGTGCTTCAGTTCAGCTTCCAACTTCTGTATTTCAGCCTCAGTATCAATGAGGTTACCCAGTTGCACAGCATATTCTGTAGTACCAATCATGAATGCAGAAGTACCGTCGCTCTTCTCATCTACATACTTGATATCGGAGAGCGAAGCCATCTTGCTGATGGTCTGACTCAGAGCCTCGTCCTTCGTGATGTTATCAGCTCCTGCGGCAACTACCTCCAGGGTGAGTGGTTCGCGTGGAGAGATATTCTTGCTCTGGCGTACAGCACGCACACCTGAAACCACCTGCTTCAGTTCTTCGTACTTAGCAATGATGTCGGCATCCTTAGCAGTAGGAGCAGCGAGTTCGAGCGGACTTACCATGATGCTCTCGCCATCCTTGCGTTCTGCGATGTGCTGGAACAGTTCCTCCGTGATAAACGGCATGAACGGATGAATAATCTTCATCAGTTGTTCGAAGAAACAGAGGGTTTCCTTCAGAGTCTTCTGATCTATCGGAGCCTGATAAGCAGGTTTAATCATTTCCAGATACCAGCCGGAGAACTCGTCGGTAAACAGTTTGAATACAGACATAAGAGCCTCGTTCAGGCGGTACTTGCTATACAGGTCGTTAATCTCCTCGTATGCAGTCTTTATCTTTGCCTCCATCCAAGCCGACGCATTGGCGTTGCTCAGAGGCTGTTGCAAGCTGTTATCTACCTGCCAGCCCTGAACCAGTCGGAAGGCATTCCATATCTTATTACAGAAAGCAGCACCCTGCTGACAGAGTTGTTCGTCGAACAGGATATCATTTCCTGCAGGTGCTGAGAGCAGCATACCCATACGCACTCCGTCAGCTCCATACTGGTCTATGAGTCCCAGCGGGTCTGGTGAGTTTCCGAGCGACTTCGACATCTTGCGTCCCAACTTATCACGAACGATACCTGTGAAGTAAACACTACGGAAAGGCACATCCTTCAGGTACTCCTCGCCTGCCATAATCATGCGGGCTACCCAGAAGAAGATAATGTCCGGACCAGTCACGAGTACCGATGTAGGATAATAGTACTTAATCTCTTCGTTGCCCGGATTGTTGATTCCGTCGAACAGGCTGATTGGCCACAACCAAGAAGAGAACCAAGTGTCCAGAGCATCTTCGTCGCGCTGCAACATATCCATCGTTATGTTCTTGCCATATTTCTCCTGAGCTTTCTTCAGAGCATCTTCTGGTGTCAGGGCAACTACATACTTCTCCTCTTCGTTTTCGTTATCGTTTTCGTTTATAAAGTACGCCGGAATGCGGTGTCCCCACCACAGCTGACGACTGATACACCAGTCCTGTATATTCTCCAGCCAGTTGCGGTAAGTAGTCACATACTTCGTTGGGTAGAACTTAATCTTACCCTCGAGTACTGGTGGCAGAGCGATGTCAGCAAAGTGTTTCATATTGAGGAACCACTGTTTGCAGAGACGTGGTTCTACGGCAGTATCTGAGTTGCGCTCCGAATAACCTACCTTATTATCGTAGTCCTCAATCTTCTCCATCAGTCCTGCAGCCTGCAAGTCGATAGCAATCTGCTTGCGCACATCCATACGATCCTGACCTACATACAGTCCTGCTGCCTCGCTCAGGGTTCCGTCCGGATTGAAAATATCGATAGTCTCCAGGTTGTGAGTCTTACCCAGAGCATAGTCGTTGGCATCGTGAGCTGGAGTCACCTTCAGACAGCCTGTACCGAATTCTATATCTACGTATCTGTCCTCGATAACCGGAATCACACGGTTTACCAGTGGCACAATCACCTTATGACCTCTCAACCACTGGTTCTTCGGGTCTTTCGGATTGATACACATAGCCGTATCACCCATGATAGTCTCCGGACGGGTAGTAGCCACAACAGCATAATAACCCTTCGAATCCTTATGAATCACGTTACCTTCCTGAGTCAGAGTCTCGATAGACACCTTACCGCCTACCGACTGCAGGTTTTCCGGATCAGCTACATAATACTTCAGATAGAACAGCTTGCTCTTCTCATCGCGGTAGATAACCTCCTCAGTGGAGAGTACGGTCTGAGCCTTAGGGTCCCAGTTCACCATACGCAGACCGCGATAAATCAAACCTTTGTCGTACAAATCTACGAACACCTTCATAACGCTTTCGCTACGTTTCTCGTCCATAGTGAAAGCCGTGCGGTCCCAGTCGCAGCTTGCACCCAGTCGGCGCAACTGTTTCAGGATGATGCCACCGTGTTCGTCAGTCCATGCCCAAGCATGTTTCAAGAACTCCTCACGAGTCAGGTCGCGCTTCTTGATACCCTGTTCTGCCAGTCGGTTTACCACCTTAGCCTCAGTAGCAATCGAAGCGTGGTCAGTACCTGGCACCCAACAAGCATTCTTGCCGTCGAGTCGAGCCTTACGCACCAGAATATCCTGAATAGTATTATTCAGCATGTGTCCCATGTGGAGCACACCCGTCACGTTTGGTGGCGGAATAACTATTGTATATGGTTCACGACCATCAGGTTTGCTGGCGAACAACTTATTGTCAATCCAGTACTGGTACCATCTCTTCTCAATCTCCTGTGGAGAGTACTTACTTGCTAATTCCATTGGTGTCTATCTGTATTTTTTCAAATTTCGTGCAAAGATACGCTGATTTTTTGGATTTTTCCACTACTTTTGCACAAAATATAATAACCAAACTTTAAACTTTTCATCGTGGACTATCAGAAAATAATCGATAAGTATTATCCTGAAGAGAATGAACTCAAACACATTCTCATGGTACATTCGCATCTTGTAGCCGACAAGGCACTTCGCATTGTAGATAACCACCCCGAACTCCGTGCCGACCGTCAGTTTGTTGAAGAAGCCGCCATGCTCCATGATATAGGCATCTTCCTCACCAACGCCCCAAGCATATACTGTTTCGGCACCGAACCCTACATCCGTCACGGCATCCTCGGAGCCCAACTCGTGCGCAACGAAGGATTTGAGAGTCATGCCCGAGTATGCGAACGCCACACAGGTTCTGGCATCACCATTGCCGACATACAGAAGCAGTCCCTACCCCTTCCGTTGCAGGACTACCTCCCTGTCACCATCGAAGAACAGATTATTTGCTATGCCGACAAATTCTTCTCCAAAACTCACCTCGAATACGAACGCACAGTAGATGAGGCTTGCAACAAACTACTCAAATTCGGAGAAGACGGCACCGCCCGCTTCCGTGCCTGGGCAAAAGTTTTTGAATAACGAAACACGAAAACTATTCGTGTGATTCGTGAAATTCGTGTTCAAAAACAGAAATCACCATGAATGGGAAGATAAATATTTTTTTGTGTTTTTCGTGTCTTTCGATGTTAAAACAACTTTATTTATCCGCAATCTTGCGGAACGACTGCAACTTCTCCCCAAAGCAGAGGTCGCCGCAATCGCCGAAACCGGGCACGATATACTTATGCTCATTCATGCCTTTGTCGATAGAAGCAATCCAAAGAGTAGCGTTATCTGGCAACGACTTCTTCACCTCCTCGATACCCTCAGGGGCAGCGATGATGCAGCACACATGAATCTTCTTCGGTTTGCCGGACTCCATCAGCGCCTCGATGGCTGCAACCAGACTGCCACCTGTAGCTAGCATAGGGTCAACGATGAGCAGAGTCTTACCTTTCACACTTGGAGTAGCGATATACTCAGCATGCACACCCACCTCGGTATGTTCGCGGTTTAAATACATTCTGAAAGCCGACACAAACGCATTATCAGCCTTATCGAATACATTCAGAAAACCCTGATGGAAAGGCAGACCAGCACGCAGAACCGTAGCGATTACCATATCCTCCTGTCGCATCAGCGGAATATCCAGTTGTCCCAGCGGAGTCTTCACAGTCTTCGGTTTATACTCGAGAGTCTTCGACAACTCATACGCCATAAACTCCCCGATGCGTTCCACATTATGACGAAACATCAGACGATTCTTCTGAAACTTCTTATCCCTCAACTCAGCCATATAATGGTTGACAATACTATTCTGTTCAGCAAAATTTATTATATCCATATTATGTATTGATTATTCCTTTCAATCCGCGAAGATACAAGAAAAAAATGAGCCGACAAACTAATGTCAGCTCAAATTGTCAAGAATTGGTTTATATCAAGAATTAGAGAATTAGAGAATTTTCAACTTTCAACTAATTATGCATTATGCATTATGAATTATGCATTAATTAAGCATTACTCCTAACTCTAATATACCTCTTCTTCCGGTTCTCCGCATCACTAAGGCTACCAGTAACCTCTCTGGTGATAGCATCAATATCCCCCATGTCGGCAAACTGATTCAGTCGGTGCTCCTTCCAGAACCACATCGCGCTCAGGATAGCAGCTGGGTAACGACTCACGTCTTCAGTGAATCAGATGGTGCGGAAGAAAGTGCCCCCCAATTTTCTTGATTCTATGTTGTGCGAATACACTTGTGTAGTCATGATCTTAGCTTTCAACTCGCGAAGATACAAACTATTTTTCAATGCTATCATATTTTTCTTTCAAAAAAGTATTCATGACATCTGAGGTTATGCACTTATGCAGTTATGCACTTTAGACATTTAGGTTTTTCAATTTTATAATATAGGAGAGAGAGTAATTATAATTTAATTAATAATTATAATTACTATATATATTAAATATATATAGTAAAATTCCTGTTTCAAGTTTTTCCAAAATACAGATGTCTAAAGTGCATAAGTGCATAAGTGGGTAAGTGGACTTATTTTT
>JAEEGJ010006664.1_pt1 | contig 34280 bp, 44 predicted proteins | sample 8958761 | NCBI WGS metagenome assembly JAEEGJ01 (sample SAMN16246546, study PRJNA631951) | gut metagenome | biome: gut microbiome; feature: rumen; material: RS-attached | host: Bos | place: Iran: Karaj | collected 2018-10
TAAAGGATTCAATAATAGGACTTTGTGTAGACATAATCAATGACTATTGCGATACGGAGTATTCGCCGGAAGATTTAATTGATTGCGAGGAAGATAGTGAAGAAGCTGAAACCTATTATGATGGATACTACTTCGAACTGTCAGATTTAATTGCATTAATTGATGATGCCGGAGACTTAGGAGACGGGTTTTCGTTCTGCTTTGGCGATCAAAATATAGACATGCTTATTGCTACCGAAGATGAAACAAAACTTTATAAGGCTTGTGCTGAAATTGATAAAGACCTTGTTGAAAATATGAGCGGAGAAGAAGCCGCTGAAGCAATAGTGAATAAATACAGCACATGGCTGAATTAAGGAATGATATTCCTAAAACTGTGAGGTAAATTATGAGTACATATATTGTAACCTATAAAAAGGAATATGCCGGTGCGGTAGAAGAATTCTCCGTGAAAAAGGAAGCAAAAAAGGCCGGTGATGCTAAGCGTGAAATTCAGCATGCTTGCATAGTGGAAGCGGAGAAAGTAAGACAAAAAATGCAAGAGGAAAAAGCAGAATCCATTGCCTGTGGTGGGTACGGCAAGGATATAGGGCTCTTTAAAATGATTGAAAGTAAAAATCCTCTATACGGACCGAGAAAAGGAAAGTGGATCTTGCGATATTTTGATTTTAAAGTTACAGAGGCGGAATAGGAAATAGGGGGAAACTAAAATATGAAAAAAGGGATTGTATTAGTTTTATTATTGGCATTGATATTAACTGCTTGTGGTGCAGAAAAACCCGCTACAGTATCTTCTACAGAAGTGCTGTCTACTAGCGTTGAAGCGAAAGAAACAGCAGTTGCGAAGGAAGAAGCGAGTAAGAAAGATTTAGGTGGTCAATACAATATAGAGGAACTTTTAACGCTGTTGAAACCAATGCTTGAGTCCTTGGAAAAGAAGTTGGAATACATTACAGAGGATGATTTGCCGGCAGCGTCAAAAGAGGTAGTGGACGAAGGTCTTCGGGAGCTTGGTTTTATAGGTGGCGAAGAGATTATTCTTACGGGAAAGCGTGGATTGATTTTAATGGGCACAGACCAAGATTACGGCGAATTATATATTAATACAAAAGATGGAAGTGAAAGTTTACCGTTCACTATAAAAAAAGAAATTCTACGGAACTTGGTACTTGTTGAAGAAGGTTCAAATGTGAAAATAGAATTCACTGTAAAGGAATCAGATGAGGCTGGCCATCTTGATTTTATGGATGTAGATATCCTTTACCCTAGCGCACCAGAATATGCTCCTGATTGCAACATAGAGGGTGAAAGCGAAACGCTAATTATGGGTAAAGTAGTAGAAGGCTATTCGGTAAATATGACGGAAGAAGAAGCAAATGAGATTTGTGATAAGATTGCAAAAGATGTTGAAAATTTCGATATAAATTTATATACATGGTATTTAAACTCTCCGCGTTTTACTCATTTCTTCGTAGTTGAAGATGAGCTTGGCAATAGAGCGGGTGTTTTTCTCAATGACAGATTCTCGGAGATTCCAGAGGTCGGAAATAAAGTGGGAATTAGAGGCCAGGTTAAGCAAGTAGAAACCGAAATGTTCGCCGGTAAATATTTAGATACTACAATAGGAAGTATTTACATTTTTAACAACTAGCCTGTGTTAAAGAACGATGTAGTTTTCATTTTAGGGGGATGCTATGTTTTCACCTGAAGTTATTGAGCAATTACAATATTATGTATATAGGCTTATTGATCCTCGGAACGGGCAAACGTTTTATGTTGGAAAAGGCAAAGGAAATCGTGTATTCGCCCATGTGAATGATGCACTAAAAAAATACGAGGGTGAGTCATACGAAGAAAGAGATGAGGACGACATTTCTGCAAAGATTTCGACAATTAGGGATATTAGAAATGCTGGGCTTGAAGTAATTCATGTTATTCAGCGCTATGGGCTCACGGAAAAAGAGGCATTTGAAGTCGAATCTGCATTGATTGACGTATATGGTGAACTTACAAACATTCAAAGCGGTCATGCGTCTGAACGTGGAGTTAACAATGCCGAAGTTCTTCAAAGAGAATTATCATATGAAGTATATGAGGAACCGGAGTTTAAGTACATTATTATAAAGATTAATGACAGAGTACTTCAGGAGCGAAACAATGATGTTTATGAGACTGTAAGAAGTGCGTGGAAAGTGAATCTTTCAAAGATTAAGGCATATAAATACTGCTTCGCAGTTCTAAACGGAGTTGTTAAGAATGTCTATTCTATCGATGAATGGAGCCCTGACCATAGGGGACGTGAAGGCAGATACGAATTTACCGGCAAAGAAGCTCCGAACGATATCAGAAAGCAATTTGTAAATAAGCGTATACCTGAGGGATATCGAAAGAAAGGTATGGCATCACCGGTTTTATATCACAATTAAGGGAATAAAATTGGATTTTCTGCGGAAAAAAGAATAGAAGAGGATATGCGCGAAGTATATAAGCAATTTTTGAAAATGAAAAAGACCCGCTGACTTTAATCCGTTCTGTAACCCGAACATCGTTCCGGAGATAACCATGTTATAATGTGGCTAAAGGGAGGCGCTTATGAAAGAGATAACGCTTGATTTCAAAAATCGATGGATACTTATAAATACGGATGCTCAGGAGACTTCAGAGGATATGTGGGAACTTATACAGAAGCCTTCCATTAAGGAATTTATCCCTTCTGCAGAAATGTATATGCACGGAGATAACTTTACATTCGATTTTGAGAATAATTGTGTATATAGGAATAGAACAGTTTCATTCATTCCGGGAACCGGCTACTCGACAGAAACCATTGAGCATGTTGAGATGGTGAAAAGCGATAACCTATTTATGCGCTGGGATGAGTTTGTTGAACGTCTAGGTTATGCAAATTTCGATTACGAAGCATATGAAGATTACAAGGACACGATTTCCTTTCTTACTGGGAATATGTTGAAATAGAATTGCTCTGTATGCGTTTTTCGGAAGGAAAAAAGGGAGATTTAGACCTTTGAACGCACAAAAAGTAGTTATTTAAAGGGAATAGCAGCATTGATTTCATTTGCAAAGTTTTGGAGATATTTGGATGAGAACGGAATAACTACATATAAGTTAGAAAAAGAGTTTGGAATACCGGGCTCTACAGTGCAGAAACTTCGTGTTAATGCCAAATTAGAAACATCAACAATAGAACGTTTATGTGATGCCCTGGGATGCCAGCCCGGAGATATAATGGAAAACCTTCCGGCTGAATTGGTAGTAAGAAAAGGGCCATCAAAGAATAAAGGTGGAAGAAAGCCGAAGAAAACCATAGAATGAAGTTTGCGCTTCTCTTTTTTATAACATATAATATGTTATAAAAAAGGAGGGGCGTTTATTATGGCCAAGGAGAGTAAATTTGTTATTAAGGCAAAAGGTGAAGATGGATATAAAACATTTTCCGTTCGGATAAAAGCTGAAATCGTCGCTGACCTTGACAATTTGGCCGAAAAGACACATATCAGTCGGAATGCATTAATAGGCGATTTATTAAGATATGGGTTAGATAATTGTGTAATCGAACCTTACGAGTAAAAGAGCACATATACATCAAAGGAGATGGCCTATGGATTACAAAACACTTAAAGCAATGGGTGCTGACGAGCGTGTAGCGTATATTAATGAATTATCCGAAGAAAAACTCGGGGATTTGGTTAATAACCTGATTGAAGAGCTTTCAGATGATGAAACCGTAAATTCAGAGATATATGATGACGGGGTTTACTATCTCTCGTTTGGAAGCGGGAAGATTTTTGCTATGCCTAATTCGTCAGATGATCTTCCTAGGGGAGGAACAGCACCCGACGTTGTTACCGGTTTATCTCCGGAGGATAAAGCAGCTGTAGAAGCTATCATAGATAAATTCGGAATCGATACAATCGATGACCTTTTTGATGAAGCATCCGATGAATTGTGGTTCAAATACTATGAGCGTTATCCGGAATTTGAAGATGACGATATGATTGAATACTTTGAAGATGAGGGTGATGACGACTTTCCGCCCAGAAGAATGAGCGAGGAACAGAAAGAGAAGAAGAGAAAGCAGCTCTCCTTATATAAGGATTTAATGGCAGAAGTGGCAAAATACAAAGATAACTTTGAAAAGACATCGGATTTTTATGATATGTATAGAAGACGAGAACTTACACACGGATGCCTATACTATGGGTACGAGGGAGACTTCATTGATTTGGTAGATAATGTAAACGATTTTGGCGAGGACGCTTTAAAATACTTCAAAGCATCAGAATTTCTGGATATCTTACTTAATCTCGATATGTATGTAGTTAAAGCATGCAGGTAATAGCTTTTGCATTTGAGGTGCCAGGGCATTGTGCTCTGGCACTTTTTATGTCTGCAGATTAATTTATAGTAATAAAATGGTGTCAAAACTCAACAGTTTTGACACCGGCAGTTCAAGAACGTAAAATTAAGGCATAGAGTGGTGTCATAACTTAGTGTCACTAATGTATGCCGAAAGAAGGTTTAAGTTTTTGAAAAGAGGTTACGCAAGGGTATCAACTAAAGGACAAGCGCGAGATGGGAATTCACTTGAAGCACAAGAGAACGCGCTGAAAGAAAACGGGGCTCAAGTAATATATGTTGATGCGTATAGTGGCGCTACAACGGAACGCCCGGAGTTCCAAAGGCTCCTTAATGAAATCGAAGCTGGGGACACGCTGATTGTAACCAAACTAGACCGATTTGCCAGATCGGCAGCACAGGGTATTGCACTCGTAGAAGACTTGGTTAAGCGAGGCATAACAATAAACGTATTAAACATGGGTGTTCTCGACGATACGCCGACCGGGAGGTTGATTCGGAATATATTCCTTTGTTTTGCGGATTTCGAGAGGGCCATGATAGTGCAGCGAACCCAAGAAGGGAAGGCAGTTGCGAGAACTAACCCTGGTTATCGGGAAGGAAGAAAGAAAAGATTTTCGAAACAACAAATTGAACATGCTATAGCACTTAAGAAAAACCATTCATATGCACAAATAAGTGAAATGACCGGTATATCAAAGAGTACCTTAATTAGAGCGATGAGAGAGCATGAGGGGCTCGTTAATTGACATTATAAGAAAAATATGTATAATCAAAAGTAGAAAGAGGCTTCCTCAGCGGTGCCTCAGTTGATAGTTATCAAAAAAACAACCATCACTTTAGCAGAGGGGCGGTTGTTTTTTTGATGTTACTTTTTCTTTAATCTTCTTGGCCAGTTCTGTGACTTTGAAGAAAAGGCTCAATGAGTTCACGATAAGATTCGCTACTTTCAATACAAGCTCGAACATCTTTGTTTCTCCTCGATAATACTCTCCGCATAGGCATCACCTCCCAAGATGCTGGAGGGCTAAACTTCTGTTTAGGTACATACGAGGCAACCGCTTTCGTGAGAAAACGCTCTTTCCATATAATATTATAGAAGATATACGATGTATAAGCAATTTTAGTGGTCATGTATTTTCTTGAAAAAGTAGACAATTAATGCTATGATTACTGTAACATCAATCATATATCAAACAGGCTATCAAAGAGATTTCTGAAAGGGAGTCTCTTTTTTTTATGCCGGAAAGGACATCATGGAGTATACAAAATGCGAATTGCTATTTATCGAATATGCCGAAGAAATAGCAAGGAATATTTACAATCGGAACGAATCGCTGGTAATTAACCCGGAGATGGACGAAGAAATTGAAAAGGAATTCATAGAGAGACTTATCTCTATGGATGAGATAGAGAATGTCATTTCTGCAGAAGACGGATTACACATTTTCTTCTCATATTAAGATTATCCCACTGACTTTGTCGGTGGGATTTTTCTATAGAGGAAAAAAGTATGAAGAAAATTAACCGAGAGTGTTTTTTTAGAATAACAGTGTTATTATTAGTATAGCTAATCTGTTAGTAATATTTTAGAAAGCAAAGAATGGGTAAAAGATAAATGCTTTCTAAAAAAAAATTTTGGAGGTTACATTGAATGGCGTTAATTAAGTGCCCAGAATGCGGGAAAGAAGTATCTGATACTGCTAAAATGTGCGTAAATTGCGGCTATAATATTGAAGCAATGGTTAAAGCACAGAAAAAGGAAATAAGAAAACAAGAGAATAAAGGGAAACTGAAGTATGTAATCTTTTGGGCCGTCTTTTTTTCTTTAATAGCAATTTTGATTATTGGTGTCATCGCATACGAGAAGGGGATTGAAAAGGAAGGAAAGCAATTATATTATACCGAAACATATCTCCATAACTTAGAGGCCGTAGTTGAATTATATGATGATTATTATGAATCAAGTAAGGATGAGGCCGCCCAAGAAAAACTAAAGAACAAGTTGGAAAAATTGGCAAAAAGTTATAAAGCATCTAGTGATAATGCTACGCAAACACTGGGTATAGGTGTTTCTGTGTCATCACTGGGAATAACCTTTTATACTACAGTAGATAATGATAATGAGAAAAAAATAAAAGAGGATTATGCAAAGTATAAGGAAGATTTGGAAGAAGTAAGGAAACTATATAAATAGTGATCCCACATGATTATTGATATTTCGATTATTTTAACCTATAATATAACTATATCAATTTATTCTTCAATGATATCGTAATGATAATCACGCTTTCAAATGGTAGACTCGACCGAGTCTGCCATTTTTTTATGCTCAAAAAGGAGGAGTGTATGTACATAAAAGAGATTTCTGCAACGATGGGTTTACCTGCCGACTGCAGAAGACATGAACAATCTCCATTCACTGATATGGAGAAAACGAAGGATGTCGGGTCAGATGACAAACCTGAATGGCTTGAAATTTGGCTCAACATAGCCGAGCGGGATCGAAAGTTCCTCGCCGGCTAACAAGCACATGATAAGGCGAAGGCACCGGATATATTCCGATGCCTTTGTCTTATTAAACGCATATATAGCAATACCAGAAGTTGCTTGTATGCAGTAACCTATTAACGCCTTTATGGGCACGATGTTCGGATAATCCGAACGCACCGGCGCCCAAACAGGGCGCAGATAGGAGGAAACATGGATAAAGCAGCAATTAAGTACAAGGTATCGTCAATTCTTGATTCGCTTCGTGATTGGCGTGACGATCTTACAGATCGCATCGTTGATTACACGTATCACACAATTTTGCTTGGAACGCCTAAGGAGTTCAAATGGACATACAAGCATTGCAGGAGAGAATTGGCACAGGTTTCTTTAAGATACGGAGTAGAAGAGATAGCAAGAATTGATTTTGAGAGAAAAACCGTGGTTATTTCTTCAGATTACAGCTCTGCAACCTTCCTTTTTGACGAAGGAATGCCACTATTTAGGATTCAGAGAAAAATCTTTAAATGGATTTTAATGGATGGCGGTAACAAGAAACTTGGAATCAAAGGCTTTATGCTACTTAACTACTCTCGCCACTGCGAGATAAGACAAGAGGCCAGAAATCTTACGTATGAATACCAATGGTTGTTACGAGATAACCATATGTGGCTTGTAAAGGGATCGGATGAAGTGATTGTTCACGTATATGACGGCCCTGAGTCAACGGTATTCCAGTACAAAGACCAACCGGCTAAAGAAATTGAACATTATAACGAGGACACGTTCAAGGAATACATAGAATCCTGCGAACGCCGTGGACTTCGAAAGGCGTAAGCCTATGAAGAACGCAATGCAAAAAGTTGAGGTCTACCTCGGACATAAGATAAGCTATTGCTCGTTTTGGGATGAGTCTTTTCTCATATTCTGGCCTAAGAACGATGGTAGCGGTAATGTATATCCCGAAAAGTTTAAAACTTTGGAGGAAGCAAAGGAGTTCATCAGAAATAACGATGATACTCCGGAAAATACGTTATTGAAATACCTGCAGAACTAACTGCGGGTTATATTTCCAAAGGCCTCGACGTGGGGCTGCTGCATTCTTGCAGACGTTTTGCCCCGCGTTAAGGGGCTAACTTATTTGGATTCCCTGTGGGAATTGTCGAAAGACCGTCTTCCCACGTTACGGGAAAATTGAATAAGGAGGAAATATAGAATGAAGAAATGGGCTAGACGAAAGATTGCCGAAGCCAAACACGGCTGTACGGTTAAAGAATTTTATAAGTTATGTTGCGATATGGGCCATTGGTTTGACGATATTCAGGGAACTGATTTAGAAATCGCAGCGATGATTCTTTTTGGTTAGGCATCAGATTTGCCCCCGGAAAGAAAGAATGATACAGTAAACTTAAGAAGGGGGCATCCCTTTTTTACACAGGGATGCCAATGGCCTCCCTGTTTCTTTATTGAGGAGGTCATGTATGACAAAAAGAAAAGAAAAAAAGTTCTTTAGCACAAAGAAATGGTATCACGCTACGACATTATCGGGAGCGGTGGCAATTTTAAAATATGGCATTAATTCTCGAATAAATGAAGGCAAACCCCGTGATTTTGGTTCAGGGTTCTACCTTAGCCCATCATTCGAATGGGCGCGAGATAATGCCAGAAATCTTATAGCTGAATCTGTCATGGGTGAGAAAGACTTTAAAAGCGAAATCCCTGTGGTTTTAGTTTTTGAGTTTTGCCCGGCTGATTTAATCAAGGAAGGTTTTACGACCTTGTTCTTTGAAACAGTTGACGAAGATTTTGCCAAGTTTACTATGAACAATTGGGTGTCACCTGAAAGTTCAAAAACCGATACTGATATGGTAGGAGGTCCGATGACTGTAGATGGCCAGCTTGAAGCAATTGCTACTCTTTCAGAAGACGATTTAATTGCCTTCTTTATGAAAGACTCAGGCGACATGCAGTTGTTGATGCACAGCCAGCGCGTATGTGATATTATTAAGATATCAAAAATCATACCGTTGCTGGAAGAGAGGAGTTAAAATGCTTAAAAATTTATTCTCGAAAAAAAGAAGATATGAGCATGTAGAGCGAACACCCGAAGTGGTTGAACTCAAGGCGAAAATTCTTAAAGAGAAGATTATACAGTATTCAGATGGAAAGATTCCTGAAAAAGATGCGTTGCTCCTCGCATACCGTTCTGTAGCGTTGATGGACTTTGATAATAAGGCAGCAATGCACACGAGCTTAGACCAGATTGGCGAAAAGATTGCAGAAAACAATTTGCCTTTGTACAGCTAAGAATTAAGAGTATTCCGGTAACACGGAGTACTCTTTTTTTGTGCAAATTTATTTGATAGAATGGAGATAAGAAAGTAGCGATAGAGGCGGGCGTATGATTAAAGTACATGACAAGGCTTATTTAATTGAGTCAAATATGAAAGTGCGCGAAGTCTGGGTTTCAAGCGTTTCAGGAGGACTCTACCTTGTGCGCTTCATAGATTCTGATGGAGCAATTAGGGTTAGGGAAAACCGACTATATGCGACAAAAGAAGAAGCTGAAGCAGCTCTTCCTAAAAAGCCAGAGGTAAAGAAACATTTTCTGTCTCCTTATGATTATGATAGATGACATTGAAGTTTGGAAGCAAAGTAATATTTGCTTCCATTTTTTAAGCATGAAATTTGAAATCTAAATAAATCACATGATAATATTTTTTCAGAGGATTGGTATGCAAAAAGAAGAGAAATACTTTACATATGCATCATTGGGGTTTGCTGGGGTTAGGCCTATGACAAAACCTAAGGCTCCAAGTGAGAATAAGTATTATAATACGCTAATTATAAAGCGGCCAAAAAACAATATTATAACTTTCCTTACTAATGAAATTGTTGAGTACTCAAAGCAACAAGGGTATTTAAGTCTAAAGGGAAGATTTGTTGCCGGGTTGGCGTATATGAGAGATAAAAGTGTAGTTATGGTCTATAACCGTATGGAAAATGAGAATGAAATTGCTTGTTTTCTGATGCCGCGAGACTACTATAAGAGGGCACCGATTCCTGAAGGAATACATGCCAGATGCAATATCGAGTACCTGGAGGGAATGATAAATGCCAGAGAGCCGGAAGCTTTATGCATTCTGCAGGAGATTCCGAGTCCCAATCCGACTATGTATCACTTCCGCATAGTTCACGACAAAGAATCTGACGTTATAAGCGGCAGCATCATTTCCAAAAGAACCGAAGAGGAGATAAGCGCTACGGACAATAAACTACAATTAATCGAAGAGACTGTAAGACGGTTGATGCGTTATAACAGACGCAAAGAGTTTACGCCTGAAGAGGCTGAAGACATAGAAAACCTGATTTATACGTTAAATGAATTGGATCCTGAGCATAAATACAATAAGCTGCTTAAGGGATTCAATATAGGAGAGGATAAGAACAATATTATCGAATTTCCGGGGGTTAAAGATGGCACTTAGAGACTTGATTAAGAGAACATTATTTAGAAAGGAACTGGAGAGCTTTAACGAAGGATCAAGACAGTTCGTAATGCTCTCCAAAGAGGCTGAACTGAAAGCAAAGGAAGCAGAGAAAAGAGGGCGAGTAGTTAGAGAGATATTCAAAGAATTCCCAGATGCTTCAATAATAGGAGTAGATGAAAACAAAAGTCATGAAGCATATTATGTCGTGAAGGTAGAAGCTGGGCGAATGATAGATATCTACCTTTACAATGAAAGAGGCGACAACGTTCAGAAGTCTCGAATATATGCGGAGTACTTAACAAATGAAAAGGATGAGACATATATCCACATAATAGATTGTTTTGCAGAAGACGAAAACGTCGGTAACGGCTCTATCCTTTTGAAGTGGCTTAAGAAAGAGGCTGTTCGGGCTGACGCTAAGTACATAACCGGCGGGTTGGCATCTATAGATAAGAAGAAGTTCGATAAGCTTGAAAGATTCTACACTAAGAACGGCTTTGAAGTAATTATAAACGGCGACTGCGGAAAGATAGTCTGTAACCTGTAAGGAGGCGGTCATGAGTTCAAACAGCGATTCATTGAAGACAGCGAAGAGAAGAGACTTGGAGTTCTTTTTTGGTGATGACCTTCACATGACTAGCGGCAACTACTTTCAGTTTCGGCGTGTCATAGATTCTGATAATATCATAATTCTCACAAACAAAATAAAAAAGGTTAGGGATAATTATGTTTTGGTTACGGATCAGGATAAAGGTGTCTATTTAAAAGATTGGCAACTTCGGAAAGTCAGCTCGTATCAGGCCGGTATAAATTGTTATGCAGTTAAACTTTCGAGAAAATTCTTTAAACCTTACAAGTTTTCTTTTGAGTTTGAGGACTTACCGATAACTGAGGAAGATACTTTTGATACGCTTTATAATGTTGCCAACGAGCAGGAAAAAGAAAATATAGCCATGAGAGAAGGTTGGTGCAATTAAGCACTAATTATAAAGGAGAGGAGCAAAAACTAATGCGAAAGAAAACACGTTTAATTAATCCGGGAAAGCTTTTTAATGATGAATTAATGGTAAGAATTTGGACTAATGGAGATTTTTTACTGACAGAATCGGGACTGGTGCGAAAGGCCGCTCAACCGTATACGCATAGTACCATAGAATGGTACGAGGTGGATGACGATGGCAATTATATGACAGTAGCTTTAATGGACTTAAAAACAACATGTTTCTGGAAGACTGATGAAATGTTTTGGTCGCTTGACGAAATTAGCGCGGGCTATGGATATTTATTTGAGGCAGCAACAAAGTATGCAGATGAACACGACTTTGGATGGTCAGTAGAAGATGGTAGCGAACGCGAATATTGTGAGATTAACCATTTCTATATATCTCCAAAGTATAGAGGAAAAGGATTGGCTAATGCTCTATTATTGCAACTTACCAATATACTGCCGGAGCTCTATATAGAGTCGGATAGAGCTGTTATTGCCACGATAGTTAATCCCTTTAGAGATCAGGAAAGGGATTTGTCCGGCGTGCGCGGATTAGTATCGGTAGCTTTTGGTGGATATGAGGATGATAAAACGCGAAGAAAAGAACTGACTGAAATTATGGTTAAGCCCTTGAATACCTGCGGGTTCGAGAAGGTGCATATTTCAGGGGGAGGACTGCCGTATTATGCGACGAGTTTAGGAACTTTACGAAGAATATGTGACAGCGCGGAAATCGGATATAATGATTTCTCGACTTGTGAGATTCAAGAATAAAGTACACATTTTTAAAAAATTTTTTGATTGACATACGGATGACTGAGCAAGGGAGAGTGGTTTACATAATATAGCGTTAAATCCACCTTTAACGCTAAAAGAGCGTTAAAACGGGCTTTTTTATATAAATATAGGTGAGCACAAGAATTATTTCGATTTAATTTAAATAATTACCTTTGAAAATGATACCTTTTCTCAAATGTGAAAACAAAATGAATATAAAGGAGGTATCAGAATATGCTAATAATTTTCTTATTATTGATTGCCGGCAGCATGTACAGCTTATACAAGGCAAAAACGGAAGAAATCTCGAACGTATTATGGCTTGCGATGTATCTAATATGTACTGTCGGCTATATTATTGTTTCTTCGCACATCTAGTGCGAGCAATAAGCGCTTTAATTAGCAATGCGACGAAGGAGTCTCAAGATGAGGCTCCTTTTTCATTTATGCATATTAATAGTGGAATAAGTCTCTTTCCTTATTATGTATTTATGAACAAAAAGATTGTTGAAAATAATTGGAAAAAAATATTTTTAGACGCGTTACTGTCAGGAACAGAAATAATAGTAAATCAAGTTCCGCAAGATTTTGAAGAAAGTTTTCATGAAGCATTGAAAACACTTCCCGAACGCACTTCATATATTTTAATAAAGCATTTTGCAGACGGAATGTCCTATGAAAAAATAGGAAGCCAACTGGGAGTGACCCGGGCAGCCACTTGGAAAGCAAGTAAAGAAGCGCTTTTCTTATTAAGAAGAACTTCAAATATATATGCATTAGCATATGGTAAGGAATATAAGGAACTTTTCGATTTAATAAAGGCGAATGAAGAAATTATGAATGTTTTACAGGCAAAGAATTCTTTATTAAACATTTTTAAAGATATAACTCAGGCCAATGATGTTAAGATAGCGGGTTTAGAGCTTGATAATCGGACTAAGGACGTTTTTAAGGCGTTAGGAATCGATAATGCCGAAGAACTACTCTCCTTCAGCCTTAAAGATTATATTATGCTTGCCGGCGCTGTTATAGGAGATAAAGACGCCAAGGAGAAGCTTGAAAAGTACAGGACATCGCATGAGTATGCCAGATGCTTGTCAGTTGATGAAGTTGGTCTTTCGAACAGATCGGTTAACTGCTTACACAGAAATGGGGTACTTACTCTAGGGGACATTTGCCAACACACATACACTGAACTTAAAGGATTTAGGTTTCTTGGGGAACAGTCCCTTGACGAAGTCATGAAAAAGTTAAAAGAATACAACCTTAAACTAAAAATATGAAAAAAAGAAAGGCCGCCACTTCTTGCAGAAGAGACGGTCTTCTCTTTTTTTGTTTATATTATTCGATATCAAGCAACCATTGCACGTAATCGAGATTTTTCACCTCTTCATTCTTCTCAACGATTGCCTTTACGAAGATAGACATGAGTTTAACGTCGATATCGTAAAGATATCCCAAATTGCCGTTGCCATCCTTGTCAAAAGGAGAATATTTTACCTGACAATACTTTATTATTTCGTCATGAAAATCGGAAGTGGCTATCGGATTTTTCAGAACTGTATAATCACAATCTACCTTTCGGCCTTTTGTATAAATCGGGTCGGCGCCTTGTTCCAGGAGTGGATTCGCACAATCTTTGAATGAATCTTTAGCTATGCTAATAGCCTTAATACATCCGGCAGAATCGTGTAAAAGAATATCTCCTTTGCGGATATTCTCAATATTGTCCCAAGTAAACTTCGAATTACCGCCGGCATCGTAATACGGTGTCCAAATAAGCCCTCGTTCAACTTCGGGTTCGAAATACGGTCCCATAAAAACAAAATATGTCAAGGGTTGGCCATCAGCACGCTTAATCATGCGCTGTTTTTTCTCGTTACGAGGGTTACTTTGGCGTGCCTCAGTTTCTCTACGTTCACTCTCCGCTTCTTTTTGTTTTGCGGCTTTCAACGCCATTGTAGCGGCCTTTTTTGCTTCGATTTCACTTTTGATTTCCTCTTGCAAAGTTACATCCTCTGCTACTAAAAATGCTTCAAAAGCATCCGGATATTTGAATTTTGTGGTCTTGTCTTTAAATTCTATAATAAGGCGGCCTTCTTCGTCCTGCCCTATGATAGTACCTACACCGTTGATCTTATGCTTAACCTTTTGCCCCTTAAGATTCATGTAAACCCTCCGTATTATAGATAATAATAGGGTTAATCCCGATAATCCCATTATATATTAATGTTTATATAAAGTCATGGTCATTTTCTGCTGGTAGCTTAAAAGAATAATTTAGTGAACCTAAACGAAATGAGGGAGATTTAGGAAAAGTATAAATTGCAGTATTTACTCAACAATGCGATACTTGTATTAGATAAGCTGAATAGGAAAAATCGAAAGGAAGAAACTCTTTTGAAAGTAATGCTTGACTCAAACGTTTATGATGAATTAATTAACTCTCCTGAAGTTGTCAAAGAAATTGGGGCCAAATGTGAAGTATATATTACGGCTGTTCAGCACAATGAATTAAGAAAAGTATCAGACATATATAAGAGAGAGAAAATTGATAATTTAATCAAAGTCATTTCCCCGGTGCAAGTATCGGTACCCTTTTCATTTAGCAACTTATGTTTTAGCCACATGGATTTTGGACCCGGAGAATATACAAAGGAAATAGAAGGAAATAGCCGACAAATGACTAATGATTCATTGATAGGTGATGCAGCAATTGAAAACGAATGTATATTAGTTTCAAAAGACAAAGGGCTTGTTGGTAAAATGTTGAAACTGGGTCATTCAGCAATGCAGTATGATGACTTTGTAGATGAACTGATGAAAGTATAAACAAACCGAGAGCTTTAAAACTCTCGGTTTTTGATTTGCTGCTTAAGAAAGGAATAAAAGGCCTTTTGCGGCAATATATATATATCTGTTGAATCGCTCTCTCCCACTTTGTGGTCCATATAGTAAGAGACGTATTCAGGGGAGTCATCTGGGAGAAGAACGCTGCTTATGCCATCGATGATGGGCTTAACTAGAAAGTTATCATGATCCATGAGCTTTGTTCCTTCTTTAAAGGTATGGATAAAAACCATCACTACTTTTTCTGTATATGATTTCAACCGCTTCTCCATTATGGCCTGGTTAAGCGGAACAATAAAGGTTTTTCTGATTGTATCGCGTTCATCGAGATATTTTCCCTTTGGCCTTGCCGGAAGCTGGCAGTTTAGATGAATGTGAGTAACGCCGTTTTCCTGCGAAACTAAAGCATCATCTATATATGAAAGATTTCTCTCAAACAGTTCAATGTTAGTTACATCCTGATATGCGGCTCGCTTTACGGTATTTGTAAGTTCAACGCACGTTTTTGTTAAGGATATGTAACATTCGGTTACACCGGATAGCCGGTGATGGGATATTGCATCATCAAGAGCATTTGCTTTTTTGCAGATGTCATTTGCCTTTTTGATGACATATTCTGATGTATTGGGCATCTACTACTCTCCTCTTCTAATCTACTAATATTGTAGAAAGCGGTAGAAAGTATTGCAAATTTGATGGTGGTAGGTTATAATACAACCATCATCAATAGTATATTTCAAAATAGTATTTCAAGAGATTGTCCGTGCGGGCAGTCTCTTTTTTTGTGCCCAAAAACAGAAAGGAGGCTTATGAAAAACGAATATTTTCTCGGAAGTGACCATACACTACCCTACTATCCCATATTACTTCGGAACCGCAATGATATAAGGCTGCCGATTCGAGCGACATATCTATACGGAGTTATGTTTGACAAACTTTCAAATAGTCAAACCGATGAAAAGGGCAGAATGTATATCATTTATGACTTCGCTACCATGCTTGAGGACATGGGAACGGAGGAAAAGGAGCTGAAGGATTACCTTCACATGTTGGAATGTGCGGATCTGATTGAAAGGACTGCCGTTCCCGGAATGATATACCTAAAGAAAAGTGCCTGAAATATAAGAATAATCCCTTGATAATTGATTTTGTAACACTCACATGATAAAATGAGTATACATCAAAATTAAACATCAAAAATTGCTATCAAGGGATTATTCCGAAAGGGATAATCCCTATTTTTATGCTCATTTTTGATGAAAAAAAACGCACAAACATATAAAAAGGAGGCAAAGTATGAACGAACAACAATTTAACGGACAGATCAGTATAGCCCAGTATCTTGCAAGTATTAAAGCAATACCGGTGGCATCAAACATATTGATGCCGGGACAAATCGTATTCTTGGTGGACAAGTGCGACATTTCGAAGCATGAAGTCTATGGTATCTATTCAGTTGATGATGAGGAATCCGTGGTACTGATTACTAGAGAAGGTTCAGACAGACCGTTTATAACAGTTGCTGTTGATGATATGAACGGGTACCTGTTTGAAACCGAGAAAGCTGCGAAAGAAAAGGTTTTGAAGGCTTTAGATGAATGTGATTGCATTTTGGCAAGCGACATGCACATTTTGAGCTTTAAGTCATTTGTGGCTCAGGCTAAAGATGGTACGATACTCACTGCTTTTTATTGCCAGCTCGATAATGGATACATTTATCTTAAAGATTACTACTCTTGTGGACATCTTCTCAAAATTAGTGTTGAGGCGGCACAGGAAAAGTTGAAAGAAGCCATTGAAAACTACAATGTAGCAGCGGTTCCGTCAGAAAATGTTCCGAAGCTAAAGAACATGTACAGAACTGATCCCAAGGTTGCATATGATTGGGATTATGCAGAAAGAGAATCGTTAATGTGTGGTTGATGTTAACGAGATGACAAGCGCCCGGAGAATAGTCTCTGGGCGTAATTTGTTTATATGAAAAGGAGACATAAATGGAAAAACCTATTTTATTTAATACTCAGATGGTGAAAGCCATATTAGAAGGAAGAAAAACGGTTACAAGAAGACTTGCAAAAAACATTGAGCAACCGCCTTTTGCAGTTGGGGACGTTCTTTACGTCAGAGAGACATGGCAGGATGACACTATATACACTCATGCAGGCGCTCCTACAAAGTATTATTATCGGGCAGACGGAGAAACACAGCCTACATGGCGTCCTTCTATCCATATGCCAAAGAAAGCGGCACGTACTTGGTTAAAGGTAACGTCCGTAAGACTGGAACGATTACAAGACATTACCGCCGATGAAGTTCGAAAAGAGGGCGCTGTAGATTCGTGTTGTATGTGCTCATTTAATAAGGGATACGAACTGCATGAAATAGATTGCAATAAAGGAATATCAAGAGTTGCTGACTGTGAATTAGACAAGCTGTTTCCTGATACAGGCTTCAGCGGATTGTGGAATTCAACGCTTTCAAAGGAAGATTTGGGAAAATACGGATGGAATGCTAACCCATGGGTTTGGGTGATTTCTTTTGAAGTTACAGAAAACAAAACAGCATAATTCAATCTAATCATCTGAGGCAAAATAACCCCCTTACCAACGTGAAATTGGTAAGGGGTATTATTATTTATGCATGTTTTTTTATTGCTTCTTCGGTTTGTCGGGCATCTCGGCCCATGCGTAGGGTGCCATCTCTACTCTTTCGCCGTTCTCTCCTTCAAAGCCAAAAATATAGTATTTCCCGCCGGAATATTCGCACGGAATGGCTTTCTTGTTACCTTGTGTGGCCGCAAGATAAATTCCTGATCGTTTAGGATTTCCATCTTTTACGTATTTCCATTCAATTTCCATATAAAAGCCCCTTTCATACATGAATCTAGGGTGATTATATCACATATTGGGGAAAACTTGATGTTTGCCTTGATATATGCTATTCTTTAGTTACATCAAATATAGAACATCAAAAAGGCTATCAAGAGATTTCTCGAAAGGGAAGTCTCTTTTTTTGTGTTCAAATGTCTGCCCTTATCAGACATCAACTATGGTGATTAATTACTGACACCATAGGGGGTGTCAGAAATAGGAGGCATTATGGCAAGAAAGAAAAGACACACAGTAGCATTAGGTGACATCGCAAACCTAAGCAATGAGGAATGGCTCAAGTGGAGAGCCCATGGACCGGATTACGCCGACCCAACATCTCCAAGATACATTCCGGTTACGGTAGGAAGCTCTGCAGTGGCGATTGTAATGGGCGACAGTCCATTCGAGAGTCAATTGGAGTTCTACCATGAAAAATCCGCGATAAAGACACCTAAGATTGCACGAAAAATGAACCAAGACATACTTGACGCAGGCCACTACCTTGAAGAATTCGTTGCGATGAATTTTCCTAGATTTATGGAAGAAAATTGCAACGTTCCCGCCGGTAATATCAAAGTTATAAACGATACTACCATGTATCAGCATCCGGACTATCCCTTTGCAGTTGTTGATCCTGACCGACTTGTAATCATTAATAAGCAAGAAGGAATAATGGAAATAAAAACAACATCAAGTCTGGATGATATTAACAATTACTGGAAGAAAGGATTGGCTCCGAAAAAGTATTATTGGCAATGCCAGTACCAGATGGAAACAATGGACTACGACTTTTGCTATTTAGTTTGTATGTGGGGATTCACTACAAAGGAAATGGCAGCCATCAAAATCGTCAGAGATCGAGCACTGGGTAAAGAGATGATGGAAAAAGTAAGTAAGTTCGTTGAATTATGCGAGCTTGGCATTGAACCTGACATGCAGACGGGTGAGCATGTAGATACTTTAAGCAAATACCTAGTTCGCTTCTACGGACCGGTAGAACCAAACGCTCCTGCAGTAGAACTTCCTGACAATGAAGAGACGCAGGAAATCATGGATGAAGCATATAAACTCTTTGAAAGAAAGGCTGCTCTTACAAAGGAGTTAGATAAACTTTCAGAAGAAGAAGCTATTATCTGTGCTAAGGTGCTTAAGTATTTGCAGGGTAAGTCTAATTACTGCACTCTTCGTCTTAATGAAGAGCAAGTAATTTCACTAAAGCTCGACAGACCTATGCATCGCGCCAGCTTTGATGAAGAAGCCTTTAAGGCAGAGTATCCGAACGAATATAAAGAATTCTTGGTTCCAAAATTTGACCTTACAAAATGTAAGAAAAAATACGGCATGGAAACAAGCAGATATATTATTCCGGCGACTATTAATGCCGATAAGGCGCCTTCAATCGATAAGGTACTACTTAGAGACATACCCTTAAAAGCGGTGTAATAAGTGACAGAGGGCTCCGTTGTGAGCCCTCAAAAGAAAGGATTATATGGAACAGGTCGTTTTTAATAATGGCATAGCGATGCTAGACCTTGTGCTCTTGGATGAAGATTTGTATAACCTTGAGACCGGCGATTATGTGTTTCATTATAGTGAAGACGGTTCGATAGCCACATACAGTCTGGATATCAAAGAGGCAAAGGAACTGGCAGAAAAAGCTCTGGAAGGACAGGAATATTGGGGAGCGTACTTAGGCCCCGGTGGTTGGATTTATGATGACCCGTCATCTGATTTTTACGACAAAGAGTGTCCTTCTAATTTAAGTTATTGTGAGGAAGTGTACAGCACCGGACGGTGGTACAAGACATCCGATCTGCAGCTTGAATGGGCAAAGTAACAATTTCAAAAACTGAATACTGATAATGTCTGCCTGGGGCAGATGGCTAGTCATAGCCCGTTTGCCCCGCGTTAAGGGGCGATTGTTTTATAAACGCACATTAACAAGGAGGCAAGTATGTACGAGGATTTTGAAAAACAAATAAACGAAGTGTTGGAGAACACAAGAAAAAGGCTTCAAACAGGCAAAGACGCCGATTCTGAAAAAGCCAAAGTCTTTATGTATGAAAGGCTGATTGACACACTTAAGAAATATGTCAAGAAAGAGGCTTTAGAAAATATAGATTTCTCGAACGCGTTAAGTTATTACTGGAAATCTGCAACGCGGATGCTTAAGCATGTTGCTGAAAATGCCAAGAAAATGCAAGTTGATGGCATGGCGTTTTGTCCCGATGATGAAGTATATGATTGGATTAATGAGTATTACGCTAAAGACGATAAGAGTCAGGTAGACGCTGAACTTAAAGAAGCCGAGGAAAGAAAGCGTAAACTCGAAGCAGATAAAGCTAAGGAGCAATTCCTAATCAAAACATCCAAAGAAAAAGCAAGGATTAAGCTTGAAGCTACTTCGGAGTGGTCTACTCTTTCGGATGATGAGAAAAAGAAGAAACTTAATGCAGAATCTGCTGAAATTCTTAAAAAGTTAAAGGCGGCAGAGAGACGTAAAGAAACTGCCGCAAAAAAGAAGGAGGAGGATACAAAGCCAAAAGCACAAGAATTTAAAGCACCTGAGCAACAGGCCTCTTGTAACGGAACGCAAAAAGAAGATGATGAAGTTCTTCCATGGGATGAAGAATTGCCATGGGAAGAGGAAGCAACAGTTGAAAACGAATCATCTGCAGAGGACGGTCCGATGCGTTATTCTCAGCCTGCCGCTAATAAAGATGGCGCCAAAAGTATTAAGACATCCTTGAAAGATTTGGATGGTCAAATTTCACTTTTTGACCTGTTTACGGTTCAGGGGGTGGCAAGATGCTGACGAATAAAGAAATTAGAGAGTTACCGATTCCGAAGGTCACAAAAGCGGTGCGAGAAATCGCACTGCAAGAACCTTCTAAAGTCTATAGTTTCCGTGCCAAGCCCATGTGCTTAACATATAACCATATAGGCGATGTGGATGTCATCAATTTCTTTAATAAGGATTCAGATGGGATGGTCAGATTGAGATACAGGTTCTTTGTGGATGGCCTAGAAATACGAACCCAGGACTTTACTCAGCCAGGCAAAATATGCATAAAAAAAGCGCATGTAAAAAATCTTATCGATTATAGAGAAGGCTACTATAGATTAGTCGGAGTAAATAGCAAAACGGAAGCCAGAATAAGAGCTGCAATAGGAAGGACGATAGGGCAAAAGGAAGATAAGACCGTTACCATGTCAGTACTTTTAGACCGGCACAGTTGGACACTGAGAGAAATTCACACATATAACAATAGGAAAAAGAAACAGGAACAGAGGGATGGACTGATGAAATATGCTAAACCACTCCCCTCTTCCTTTGAAAAGACTATCAAGGAATCATGCGATAGCATTCAAAGGGCCTTTTATAACAAAAGAAAAAAAGCATATGTATGTTCCGGATGCCTAAGTGTGAATACACTTCCTTCAAACGTAATAAGAAATGATAAAATTATCTGCCCTAAATGTAAAAGGACTCTCTCTTGCATTCCTGAAGGCCTATATGAAAGCCAAAGGGAGAACGCGATGGCTGTGTATATTCAAGCCATGGATATAGGTCGGTTGATGGTTAGATACTTTACCATAAAAGTCTCTTTCACAGAAGATTTCAAGCAACATTATGAGTACTCTGAGGATGTGCGAACTATCATTGATTATAACAATCATACGGTTGCGGATTTGGAGTATTGGTGGAGTGGAAATCATGATGATACTAGAGCTTGGGTATCGCCAAGACCATCATTTTGGCGTCCGAACGGACTGCATTATGATTTTTATAAAGGGTCAGTTCATGCAGACGACTTGATTGATGAGTTTAAAAAAGCTGGCGTTGATAAAATGCTTTCAAACTATTACGAGGTATGCTTGAAAATAAAGGAAACTATTAAACAAGACTCCGTATATGGAGAAGTTCGTTATTTGGAGTACTTAAGCAAATACCCTCAATTAGAACGTTTGACAAAGTGTAAATTATGGAACCTGGCGTATTACTATTACCGAGATGATATATATTCTAGAAATGGTGCTGGAGATTCCGGTATTATCAATTATGAGGAGTCATCTCTTAAGAAAGCGCTGGGAGTAAACGACAATGTGTTTAAGCAGATAGTTGCTTGCAATCCAACACACAGCCAATTATTGACAGTCCTAAAAGCGTATAAAGAAGACCGAAAGCAGCCACGCTCAGTATCTGAAATTATCTCAGCAGAGAAATTCTTTGGATATCATAAAGATGAAGTCTTAAAGATGCCTATAGCTTTGGAGCGAAAAATAAGAATTTATATAAGTAAAAGCGACATTGACGTAGGCGATTATTTTGACTATATCGAGGCGGCACAAAAGCTTAATTATGATATGACTTCAGAGATGGTTCTTTATCCTAAGCGTTTTGAGCAAGCACATGATGAGGCAACGACTTCTTTAGAAGACAAGGCACATGAAGTTGAGTATGAGGCTATCAAAAAGCTTCTCCCGACTCTTCATAAAAAGTTTGATTTTAAGGATGAAAAAAGAGGACTTATGATTGTTGCGCCAAACGATGCAAAAGACATAGTCCGTGAAGGACAGGTTTTGCATCATTGTGTAGGTGGATATGTCGGTAGAGTTGCTAAAGGCACCACAATAATCTTATTTGTAAGGTCATTAGCGGAACCGGACAAGCCTCTTGTTACGGTAGAAATTTCGCCAAACACACACGGCATAATTCAACAAAGAGGCCATCATAACAGTGCGCCACCTAAAGAAGTACAAGAATTTCTTGAAGATTACAGAAAGATAATTGCAATAGCTTAAAGAAAAACACCCAAATCCGCAAGGATTCGGGTGTTTTATCTATTATTAATGTATGTAGATTTAAAGAAAAGATGAGTTTTGCTCCTGTACTATACTTAATATATTACTAGTGGGCATTTCTTCATATTCAAGTGATTCTGCAAAAAAGAATGTTAAAGATGAAGCATTGTACGCAAACAACTGATATTTGTTTTTAATCAATCCGTCACCAAACAGAAGAACAAGCATCGATATAATTACGCCGATTATTGTTACGACTACGCTGATAACTGAAATTCGATATTGATGCTTCCCATAGTCTTTATTCTTGTCCGTTTTCATAGTTACTCTCCTTTCCTTGGCGCCCTTGTTTCAAAAAATTGTCTTTAGTTATGATTGGTACGCAATCATTAAATCCGCCTATATCGATGAGATCATCGCAATTAACCTGATATATGGTTTTTAAATGCGGGAATAAAGCGCTTGCTATATTTACATCAATTAGCATTGCATAGAGTTTTCTGTCATCCATTCCGTAATAAAAATATATAAGACTCATTTCATCGTGAATTACGACACATTTAATTCCCATAGTTTTAAGCCTTTCAGCCAACCCATTTGGATAGTATTGTTCTATTTCACGCATCTCTGCGCTTCCATTAACCATTGATACCCAACGGGTGGGAGACACTGCCCGGTAACTCTTTCCTTCATCGTACCGAATAAGAAAAACAAGATAATACGATTGACTTTCAATAGCTTTTTCGTTATAGACAGCTTTAATTCTTTTTTCATACTCATAAAGAGCCTCTGAGCTTTTGTGGCTTTCAATAAATAAATCGTTGAAAGGGATACTTAATGCTTCAGAGATAGAATGTGCCAATGAAATGTCTGATACAACACCGGATTTTTCGATTCGAAACACGGTAGTATTGGTTGTATAAGCCTTCTCGGCCAATTCTGCAAGCGACAACCCAGCTTTTTTCCTTAATGATAAAAGGCTTTCTTTTAAAATGTACTGTTTTTTCATCATTCTCCTTTCTATGGAAAAATCATACCACTTCTATTCAAAGGTGAATATTTCAAAAAAATATTTCCCAAAACTATTCAAGACTCTTTTTAAGTTGTGAAAGCAATATATCACATTCAATTACGATATAAGAGAGCTATCCAATGCTAGAAAAGGCTATTCTATTCTTCATACTACTCTAAGTAGATTTGACATTATCTTAAAAAGCCGTTACAATATGCTTATCATCAATAGTATTTCAAAAGTGCTTTCAAAGAGATTTCCGAATCGGGAGTCTCTTTTTTTGTGCCCTTTTTTACTACTGTATGATTGCCTGAAAAGGTGTAACTAATTAACTCGTTGCACCTAAAGGGTGCATCGTATTGTGGCTAAGGAGGGAAAAACATGTCACATTCAATTATTTCAGAACACTACAAAAATGTCTTAACGGAAAGGGTTAAGAACGCCGGATGTCCGTGCGATAACTTCGACGATGTATTAAAAAACGTCCGAGTACTTGCGAAAGAACAGACAAAATACGGTGACGAAAAAGCTTTTTGGCTTGACTTATCGACCAAGAAGATGATTGCAAAAGCAATCGATCCAGACTGTCGTATCGAGATTCCTTTTAATGAGATACACCGAGACAAGGACACGCTCATGGTGACTGCCTACTTCTATTGGGGCGATAGTGAACACTATGCCGGCCGTGGCTTTGCCAGAAGGTCTCTGACTGATATCGTGTCCCGTGAAAATGCTGACGCTATCACTGCTTCAAAGATTGAAACGGAATTCGAAGCCCTTGTAATGGGTGCTGCTATTACCCGTGCTTATACAGATGCGGGAATCGGCTTAGAACTCTATGCAGACGGATTTGAAGAGTTATTCAGTCTTGTGGAAGAACAGGAAGCTGAAGACATTCTTGATAGGAAAAAAGAACAGTTCGATAAGGCTGTGCCTGATGTGCCGAGTCATGAGGAAAAGAAAAAGAGAACTAGGAAGGCTGCAGAAAAGCCTGCGACGGTAACGACATCCGAACCGGAAACGCCTACACCTACACCTGTTGTCGAGCAGAAGTTTGAACAGGAAGAACTTCCATTTGGAAAAGAACCTGCTGAAACGGTTTCTGAAGAGGTTGAAGCTCCTGCAACATCAGAGACTCATACTGCTACTCTCGCAGAAGAGCCTTCAGCGATAAGTCTTGAAGAGGCTTATGAGACTGTTGCGGATATCGGAGTATTCGAAGGTCAGAAGCTTTCGGCAATTTATAGGAGCAGACCTATTAACCTCATATGGCTGGTAAACGCTGACGCTAAGTGTAAGGACGCTTGTCTTGCAATAATCGATCAGGACCCTGCCTTAAAGGCGAAGCTTGAAGGAAATCTAAAGTAAATGCATGGCCCCTTTTATAAGGGGCCGGAAAGGAGAAACATGGGTTACTCTTGGACTCCCAGAGAAGGAATGGCAATAGTCGGTGTTGATCTTCGCACAAATGTTAGAAATCAAAAGATTCAATGCCCATATTGCAGAACTAATACGTTTTCAATGGAAACAGGTGGCGGTTATGGAAGATGTTTTAAGTGCGGATTTAAGGCCGACGTACCTCAATATGTCGCAGCAGTTGAAAACATCACCGTAGCTGAAGCCAGACATAAAATTGAAGAGTATTACGGTTACGATAAAAATGACTGGAAAACAAAAGAAAGAGTCGTATACAGAGAGCCAAAAGTAGTTGAGGCTCCTACAGTACCTAATGAGGTATTGGACGACACTTACAGAGCATTCTTAAGTGAATTACAGCTTAAGGATTCCAGCCGTTTTGAAATGAAGGCTAGATGCGGAATTGATGATAATTCCCTCGAAGCACTCTGCTACAGAACGTATCCTCAGTATGATGAAATCAATTTCTTTTCATTATGTGAAAGACTTCAAAGAGATGGACATATATTAGAGGGCGTTCCCGGATTTTTCAAAGCCAAGAAAGGTGAAGGTTCATGGATGTTCCCTACTTTTACAGAGGGCATCATAACACCGCTTGTAAACATACAGAATCAGATTGTAGGATTACATCTGCGAAAGGATGATAGCAAGCGTGTATGCCGTGAAAATAACGGTGAAATGGACCTCGAACCGAAGTGTGCCTGGTTTTCAAGTAAGGGCGGTGCTCACGGAGCAGCCGCACACTGCGGAGTACATTACGCAGTTGATTTTAGGCTTGATATCGACACACATCAATTTACGCCGGTCTTTCCGGACGGAGGCGTAATCTTAACTGAAGGCATAATGAAAGCGGATATAATCCACTATCTCATGCCAAATCTTCCCGTTCTTGCAGTCGAAGGCGTTGAATGTACGAGTACTCTCGCACAGGAGCTTGAGAATATAAAGAAGTTCGGAGTTGATACCGTCAAGCTTGCTTACGACATGGACTATATAGATAATCCTAACGTTAAGAATGCGATGGAAAAGACAAAGAAAATTATTCTTGAGGCAGGAATGAATCTTTCCGAATGTGAATGGGATACAAAGATTGAGGAAGACGATTCAGTATATTTAAAAGGCTTAGATGACTATCTTGCCTATGCAATCAGAGGAATCAGACCCAAAGTAGAGGAATTGGAGGAACACAAAAATGATAGGTGATGCGGCAGAAAAGACGGCGAAAAAAAAGCTTCAATGCGATTTGAAATGGCTTGAAAATAACGTGAAAGAAGCCGGTTCAATTGATCGCCTCAAAGTGCAGTATCCTAAGGGATATAAGAAACTCTATTCAATTATTCTTGACGATGTGAATAGTTATATACATGCATGCTTTGCCGGCTATCATGTTGATACGTTAATCTCTTCCGAAGACATTCGTGTTATTTGGGGCAATCGTAATCATGACATTAATGAGATTATAAAGAACGATTTCTCTGCAGATAAGATTACAAAACTAATAAAGAAGTTCTTGGATGAGTTACAGGAAACTTACGAGGGACTTATATACCTTGTAAATGTTGAAAAAGAAACTACACAAAAGGAAGGAAAAGCTTAAGTCCAGAGTAAACTCTGGTTATGTCCGGATTAGTATGGTGAACGGGCATATAAAATGCAGCGGAATGTCGGGGTTACCGGTTCAGAGAGTAGCCCTGCTACTCCTCTATCGCGGTAGCTAAATAATAACATGAATCCACGGTGATTACTGCATTCTCCACGCTCTGATAAGCGTGGTAAGCGAAATGAAAATTAAATACGTTGCCAATTTGAGTTTTGGCAAAGATAGTTTGTGCATGTGCCTAAAGTTAATTGATTTGGGATATCCGCTAGATGAGATAATCTTCTTCTCTACTGGAATGGACTTTCCTTGTATTGATGAAATGGTGAAAAAATTCTCCGATTACTGCGTGGAGAAGGGCGTTAAGTTCACAGTAATTGAACCTGATAAACCATTTGAATGGTACATGACAGAAAAACTTGTAACCAAACGTGATGGTTCGATACAAAAAGGCTATGGTTTTTGCAGTAACAAGTGCCGCTTCGGAACGGGGCTGAAAATCCAGGCAATAAACCGATACTACAAGAGTTATGGTGATGTATGCATAGTTCAGTATATCGGCTGTTGCATAGATGAACAGAAGCGTTTAAGGCACGAACGAAGCAATAATACCGTAAATCTCTATCCTTTAGCAGAATGGGGAATGACCGAGGCTGACTGCCTAAAGTTTTGCCGAGAAAAAGGCTGGAACTGGATGGTAGGTGACGTCGACTTATACGATATATTAGATCGCGTATCGTGCTGGTGCTGTGGCAATAAAAATCTAAAAGAACTCAGAGCCATATATAAGTATCTTCCGGAGACGTTTGAAAAACTCAAAATACTTCAAGATAAAATTGGGATGCCTTTTAGGGATGGGAAAACCGTTTACGACTTGGAAGAACGATTTAAACTTGAAGAATCTCAGATGACTATCTGGGACATGGTAAGTAAGGGGGCTGTCTGAAGACAGCTCTCTTTTATTGACTTAATCATAAAGGAATAATATAATATATTTAACATCAATAATATTTCAAATATGCTTTCAATGAGATTTCCGAAACGGAAGTCTCTTTTTTTATGCCCATTTGTGGGTATCAAGGCACGAAAGAAACAGTCAGCACAAACATGCTGGCTTTTTTAATAGATAAACAACGTACATTTTAAAGGAGGAGCATGTATGTTAAAGGCAATTTTAACGAACATGAAAATCAATTCGGGTATTTCTTATTATCCGGAAAGGACGGGAAAAAAGGACTATTGCATTTTTAAGGCATGTTCTGTAAAACCGGCTCGAAAAAATGTCTACTTCACCTGTTTCTGTAGGGCGTCCGGCCATCAGATGGCTGAAGTAGAAAGGCTAAAGCTTCATGAAGGCAGTCTCATTGATATAGACGCTACGATGCAGCCATATATCGATAAGAACAATAACTATCAGGTTTCTTACGAGATTGACACTATACGCATAAGCGAAATGGCCCCGGAAACAAATGAAAAACCGATTGAGAAAAAAGAAGACAAGAAAAAGGAAATGCGCAAGCTCTTAAATACGCTTAGCAGCGATCCTTTTGGGAAGGGAGTAAAAAATGGCATTCGATAAGAGTAATATTTTTTCGTTTGGCGGTGAATTTGCTGGTACCGGCACAAAGGTAGACGAAAAAGTTAAGAAGACTTTTAAAGCCGGCGAAATAGTAACAAAGTATATGGATGAAGTTGACAAGACCAGAGGTCTAAACTCAGATACGAAAAGCTGGAAAGTATTAAACGGCATGTATGACCGAGGAGATTATAAGGTTGCTTTAGCCAGTGGTAAAGATTTTGGTATATGCGAATTGTTTAATACCATTACAGGGTATACATCAGTAGTATATGCAAAAGAGGTAGACACGGGCTCAACAAGACCTACGCTCCAGTTCAGCGCGGCTGATTTTTCACCCTTGGGAACATCGGAAAAGTACAATACAAGTCATCAGGGTTCGGCACTTTTAGCCGCCTTTATAGCCTTGAGATATGAAAAGGATGATGAGGTATTCAATGCGGTAAATGAATATAAGGATTTAGTTAATGAAGATCCGAACTCATCCTGGTACGATGACCCGGCACGTGCTGAAAAGATAGCCTTGGTATTGGGAACTGTGTCTAATGCACTCTTCTATACCGTTAAGCATAAGTATGACTTGCCGACTTTCATAGCACAGCTTAGACAGGATGAAATTGAACAAATAGGTCGTAACGTAGAAAAGTTTAATTTCGGAACGCCTAAAATAGTTAAAGTTAATACACTTGCAGGAAGAAAGGGATTGTTTGACCTTAATCCCGAAAGGAAGTTAACACCTGAAGAAGAAAAAATGGTTCCGATAATGCCGGACACTTATCAATGGTCGGAATACCAATTTTCTCTCGCTCAGGAAATAAGGGATTCGCAGAATTTTGAAGAACCCACCAACGTCATTTTGTTATATGGTGACGCCGGAAGCGGAAAATCAAAGGGAGCACGCGGTATTGCATCGTTACTCAAACGTCCAATTGTTATCTGGACGGCTGACCCGGATACCGATGAATTTAAACTGGTCGGTTCTACGATGCCAAATACTAAGAAAGGCAATAATCTCGATATGGATGCCCTCTGCAAAGAGCAGGGACTTCCGACATTTGAGGATGTTGCTTTCGACTTCGAACGGAGTTTTGAAACACTCTTTGGCAGAAAGCCTACTTCAGTTGATGATCCGTGTGACTGCTACAAAGAGATTGCAAAAAGAGTTAAATGCTCTGACAGCGATTTTGTCTTTGTAGAAAGCCCGATAATCAAGGCATTGAGAAACGGCTGGGTTGTAGAAATACAAGAACCAACCATAATAAAAAGGTCTTCTGTTTTAGTATCACTTAACTCGATGCTTGATTACACAAATGAACTTATGCTTCCAACCGGCGAGACGATTAGCAGGCATAAGGAAGCTGTAGTAATAATGACATCAAATATGGACTATGAAGGATGCCGTGCTCTACAGCAAAGCGTACTCTCCCGAATTAACGACATAAGGGAGATTCCTACTCCCGATGCAGATGAACTATTTAGAAGAGCTCAAGCAAATACGGGATTTAGGGACAAAACCATTCTCACTATAATGTCTCAGATAATTGCAAATATCAATGAAATTTGTAAGAACGAAGACATTAGGGACGGTGTTTGCGGAACCAGAGAATTACAGAGCTGGGCAAAGAAAGCAATGCTCTTTCAGAAGCGACGTGACAATCAGTTCAACAAGATTGAAAAAGAAGTTGCAATGGGAGCCGCTTTTCCTACAGTAATCAATCATGTTTCTCAAAACCCTGAGGACCGTGAAAAGATTATAACTTCATGCTTTGGAGTGCTTTTTACTCCGCAAGAGATAACGGCCGGTCGAGAGTTATACATGGCTGGACTCGTCTAAAAAGAAAACCTCTCTTCTACCTAGATGGTAGAAGGGAGGCTTCTCTATAATATCAAAATAGACTTTTTTCTAGATCGTTCCTGTATTTCTAAAAAACCTGAATCCTTAAGGCACTCTTCAAAACAAATTATACTAGTTAAAGCAACCTTCCTTTGAACCAAATAATCAGCAGTGTAAAAATATAATTTACAATCACCTGCTTTAATTGTTAACGACACATCATTGAAATAATCTATGTAACGTATACGGTTCTTACTATTTACAGGTTTTACTTCAGCGTCCCTCCAAAATGAAGACTGAAGAAGTATATCATCAATATCTTTAAATAGCGGCATCTCGTATTTTTTCAATCTTCTAAGTATCTTCAAATCATATTGAGATATTACATCTACTTCAAAAATTTTCGTGACTGTTTCAGCCTTTTCTATTCCCTTTTCTATATATTCCTTATAGTCCATATTTTCTATACCCTTGTATTACCACTCCTGCATTCTTAAATAGCACTACATTAGCTGTATAATTTGACATTAAGCCATCTTTCATATATCATTAAGCTATCATCAATTATATATCAAAATTGCTATCAAGGGATTTTCTCTATGAGAATAATCCCTTTTTTTGTGCCCTTTTTCTGAAATTTAGAGGAAAGGAGGAAAGGTACAGACTTATCGTATTAAGAAAGGGCTATTTTGATGGCAAAACACGCACACCCACAGGAATGAATTCTTGTGGGCTTTTTTATTGTAAGGAGGAAAATAAAATGAACATGAATTATGTTAAAGAGTTTTACCCGACACCTGAAAGTCTTATAAAAAAAATAGTTGCTGGTGTCGATTTCAAGGGAATCAAACGGATTTTAGAGCCATCTGCAGGAAAAGGAAACATTTGCGATTATCTCATGGCACGCAAGGAAAGTTATTACAGCAATTATGAAATCGATTGCATCGAGATTGATAAAGAACTTCAGGCAATTCTCAAGTCCAAAGGATACCGAGTTATACATGATGACTTCTTAACATTCTCGACATTCGCCAAGTATGATTTAATCATAATGAATCCACCCTTCTCTTGCGGAGCAGCGCATCTGTCCAAGGCCCTCGATTTGATAAAGAATGGCGGAAACATCATCTGTATTCTGAATGCCGAGACTATCCGTAATGCCTGCACAAATCAACGAATAGTATTACGGCAGAAGCTAGAACAACTGAATGCTTCCATAGAGTTTCTTAAGGAAGAATTTGTTTCTGCAGAAAGAGAAACTGATGTAGAAATTGCCGTTATTAAAGTCAGTGTTCCTGATGCTGAATTTGATTCCCAATTCATAAAGGAGATGCAAGAAAGATACTACCGGGAAGAAGAAACTCCTGAATCAACAGACCTAGCGGAAAATGATTTCATTAAGGCGGCCGTTAAAGTCTACGAAATTGAAGTAAGTGCAGGAATTAAACTTATACGGGAATTCTCAGGTATGCGTAAATACATGATGAACAACGAAAGCGTGCTTAAGCTCTCTTTAAGCGCTGACAGAAGCAGTGAAAAACTAAGCATCAATAAGTACGTACAAGAAGTAAGAAGAAAATACTGGAATGCATTATTCCAGAACCCGAAATTTACCGGGAAAATGACGCAAAAACAGTTAGAGCTATATCGTTCTAAAACCGATGAACTCGTAAACTACGAGTTCTCCTATCATAACATCAAGGAAATGCAGATAGAGATGTCTAAGAACCTCGTCAAAGGCATTGAGGACTGCATTATGAACTTGTTTGAAGAACTGTCAAGCGTTCATTCATGGTATCCGGAGTGTGGCAATAACATCCATTTCTATAATGGATGGGCGACAAATAAGGCTTGGTACGTAAACAAGAAGGTTGTAATCCCGTTTATGAGAGCTTGGGATTCCATTTTTGATCGATACGATCCGACTAACTGGGAACTGTCGCGAAAGATAGCAGATATTGAAAAGGTATTTTGCTATCTAGATGGTGGTATAACAGATGGCCAAAGCTTAGAAGAAGCCTTAAAAGAAGCAAAGGAAACCGGCGAGAGTAAAAATATTGATACGAAGTACTTTAAGATTACCTTTTATAAAAAAGGTACCGCTCATCTCCTTTTCAAATCAGATGAACTATTAAAGCGATTCAATATCTTTGGTTCGCGAAACAAAAAATGGCTTCCTCCTGCATACGGCAAAAAAGCGTATGCTGAAATGAGTGATGAAGAACGTGCTGTTGTCGATGCGTTTGAGGGTGAAAAGGAATATGGGAAAACACTTGCTAATGCAAGTTACTATATTTACGACCCGCAGATGAGTTTAAAAGCAATCGAAATGACCGCTTGATACCAACCTCCATAACGTACCCCAATATATGAATTTGACATTAAGCCATCTTTCATATATCCTTAAACTATCATCAATTATACATCAAAATCGCTTTAAAAAGGATTATTCCGAAAGGAGTAGTCCTTTTTTTATGCCTTTTTGACAGTAAAACGCACATAAAAAAGGAGACAAAAAATGAACAAGAATGAAATTTACGCAGAACTTATGAAACACGATAGCTCGGTTCTCTCATTCCCGAATAGGGGAAGTTGGGGAGATTCAAGGTGGCGCGGTAATTGCAGCGGTTGGATTCATGCATTTCTGGCTTGGAAATACAAGGTTGAAAGGATGGCAGAGCTATTTGCCGGTTCCGGGACGGGATATGACGTATGTAAGGACATGGGTATTGATTATGCCGGCTATGACTTAAACCCCTCTCCTGTCCGCTCTGGCATATTTACACTTAATGCCATTACAGATGAAGTACCGGAGTTTTGTTATTCAAGCGACATGATATTCATGCATCCTCCGTATGGAAAAGAGATAGGAATCCCCTATGCAAGGAGCATGTTCCCTGATCCGACAGGAGAACTGTCTAAATCAGATTTGGGGCAGATGGAATGGCCTTTGTTTATGCGAACGCTTAACGAGATAATAATGAAATACTTCTCTGCCATGGATACCGGCGCAAGAATGGCTATTCTGATGGGTGATGTGAGAAGAAAAGGACATTTCTACTCAATGCTAGCAGACATATGTAAGCCCGGTAATCTTGAGCAGATCATTATCAAGTGTCAGCATAATTGCGTATCAGATGGCAGAACGTATTCCTCCAAAGATTTTGTTCCGATTGTCCACGAATACATAATGGTAATAAGAAAAATGATGCCTTATATCATTAACTTTACCTTACCAAGAGAATACTCTATGGATATTCGTGATAGCGGAAAGGGCTCTACATGGAAGGATGTAGTGGCCTCGGTTATGAGAAACTTCAATCGCCCTGCAAGCCTTAATGAAATCTATGCAGAAATTGAGAATCACAAGAAAACCGAGACTAACCCGAACTGGAAAGCAAAGGTAAGGCAGATACTCGAAACAAGTAACCTGTTTAGGCACGTTTCAACCGGCGTTTGGGCCGTGGCATAAAGGAGGTTAACATGAAATTATTTGAATCCAATCCACTTGAAAGAATCTATGATTACATCTTTGAGACATTCTGGGAGCCATGGAACAATCTCGGTACCGTAGGAACAAAAGAAGAAGAAATTACATGGTATGTGCTGACATATTATAGTCATCTTCCTCAGAAAGAACAGGAAAAATTGATTGCACAGGCTATAGTTAAATGTGCGGATATCTAGAATGTAAAGGGCAGCCTTGCGTTGTCCTTTTTACATTGCCATGTGCCAATCAATGGTGCATAATGAGAATAGCATATAATTATTTATCAAAGGGGGATTTCAAAATGGGACTAGTAGCATGTAAGTGTCCGCAATGTGGTGCAGATTTAGAGTTTGACGAATCACGCGATACAATGTTTTGCCAATATTGTGGAAGTAAGATTTTAAAAACAAACGTTATTCAGAATGTAACCAACAATATTACAAACAATATTCGGGCTGATAACGTTAATGTTTCTGGTCAACTTGATGCCGACAAAATGTTTGAAAATTGGCTTATTACAAAAAACGTAACGTTGGTGCGAGATTTTGATTATTATTACGCCACCGACCCGCGCAGAGAATATATACGTGCATATAGTTTGTGCCGTTGGAGATACGGCGACTCTGACTTTAATTTGACTGAAGAGCGAGACGATTGCCAAAAGCTAATTGCATTAGCGCAGAGATTAAAAAACCAGTATCCAATG
>JAEEGJ010006665.1_pt1 | contig 34276 bp, 26 predicted proteins | sample 8958761 | NCBI WGS metagenome assembly JAEEGJ01 (sample SAMN16246546, study PRJNA631951) | gut metagenome | biome: gut microbiome; feature: rumen; material: RS-attached | host: Bos | place: Iran: Karaj | collected 2018-10
CGACGACAAACCAAAAAGAAAAAGAACAACGGCCAAGAAAAACCCCGTTGCCAAAGCATAATTAAGTATTAACATTTAAAATATTGATATTATGGCTATTACAGCTGCTGATGTAAATAAACTCAGACAAGAAACAGGCGCCGGTATGATGGACTGCAAGAACGCTCTTGTGGAAGCTAACGGTGATTTCGAACAAGCTATTGACATCCTGAGAAAGAAAGGTCAGAAAGTGGCCGCCAAACGTGCTGACCGCGCTTCTAACGAAGGCCGTGCCATCGCCAAGGTGAACGCCGACCATACTTTCGGTGCTGTCATCGTGGTAAGCTGCGAAACCGACTTCGTGGGTAAAAACTCCGATTTCGTCGCTTTCGCTGAAAAAATCCTCGACAACGCCATGGCCGCTAACGTGAAGACCAGAGACGAACTCATGGAACTGTCTATCGAAGGCCGCAAGGTTTCCGAACTGCTGCTCGACATGACTGGCAAAACTGGTGAAAAAATCGAGCTGCCCGCTTACAACACCATCGAAGCTCCCTGCGTGGCATACTACAACCACAATGGCAACCGCTTGGCTACCATCGCTGGTTTCAACATCGCTGGCGACAATGTGGCAGAAGCTGGTCACCACATCGCTATGCAGATCGCCGCTATGAACCCCATGGCCGTTGACGGCAACAGCATCGCTCAGGATGTGAAAGACCATGAATTGGCTATCGCCAAAGAAAAAACCGTGGCCGAACTCATCCAAAAAGCTGTTGAAGTTGAACTGAAGAAAGCTGGTATCAACCCCAACCTGGTGGATTCTGACGACCATATCGCTTCCAACATCACCAAGGGCTGGTTGACAGAAGAAGAGGCTAACAAAGCACGCGAAATCAAAGTTAGCGCCGCTGAAGAAAAAGCCAAAACCATTCAGGACAACATGGTCAACAACATTGCCCAGGGCCGTCTGAACAAGTTCATCAAAGAGAACACCCTCATGGGTCAGGAATATATCATGGACAGCAAAATGACCGTTGCTGATTTCATGAAACAGATTGACAGCAAGCTGGTTTGCACCGGTTTCTACCGCCTGCAACTGGGTGCCTAATCTGTAGATTTTAATCTGAAAAAGGGCGACCTCTGGTCGTCCTTTTTTTTTGCTTACTCGTAGTGTCAACAAGAATTCAAAATTCAAAATTCAAAATTCAGAATGCACAATCATTTAACCTTCCCAACCTCAAACCTCTAAACACCAACCACTCTCATTAGCACATTAATCATTTGCTAATTAACTAATTTACTAATTTGCTAATTAACTAATTTGCCAATTGAAAAAATCGTATCGTTTTTTTTATTATTATTGCATATTCATTATTATGCCAAAAAAAATATACGTCATGATAAAAAAATACGCTTTTGTTCTGACAATCATCTTATTGTCAATCAGTAATTTATCTTTCTGTCAAGTAGAAAACCCCTATATGGATTTCAACCCTGAGAAATTGAAAGCCAAGACAGAATACACCAGAAATTTCAACCCCGGCAATTATAAAAGCGATGTGCTGTACAAGTGTATGCTTGATATGATCAACCTCGCCCGCGCGGAATATTTCTTCTTAGATCCTCTCAAAACCGACAAGGACATGAACGACTGTGCCCAGATGCAGGCCGACTACCAAGCCCTTAAAGATGAAAAAGGAGTGCTTAACGAACCTCCTTACCGTACCACATTCTTCCGTCTGAAGAAATATGGGCTCACCTATCATGCCATCGAGTTGGTATCAAAGGCCAAAGCATCTTTGGGCACCCAGGAATACAATTACTACGACCTCTGTCTTGAAATCCTGAAACCCATTCTCAAAAACATAAAAACAGCCAAGCAACTGCTTGATAAACAATATACATACATTGGTATGGGCTTTGAGACCGACGAATACATGAAAAGCATGTACACCTCTTTCATTCTTGGCAATGATCTGAGTTTCAACCTCGACAAACCCGACCCGATGGAAAAAGATGTGCCTTTCTCCAAGACCAAAAACGGTATGACCTACTCTGACGAGAAAGTATGTGCCAAATGCAGTGCGGACAAGAACCTTGAAGCCCTTTCAGAATACATCCAAGTAAAAGACAATGAAGTATTTATCAACTGTGGGGACCACAAACAGCTGAAAAGACTCATCGGCAAGGAAGGTGATGCCATTGTATTGGATTTTGTACAACACAGCCAATACGATTGCGAGCACAACACTATCGACAACGATCGTATTAACAAGGGATTCATTTCCAAGCCCATTGTCTTTGAGACCATGTTGTCCGACAATACCATCAAAGACAAGAAATCCACCAAACTGAACGCCAAAATAGCCACTGTGCCGGAAACCATTGACAATGATGCCGAGTTCGATGTCAATGTCATCGTGCTGAAAGAAGGCAAATACGCCTGCCGTACCATCATCAAGAAGGCTATCGAGTGCAAAAAGGCCAATTATCAGGCCAAAATCAACTATAAACCCGATTATGCCAGCATGAAAAGCACGGGCGAATGGGTGGCTGCTCCTGAAGAAGGAACCCATGAGGTGAAATTCCCCTTCACCCTCAACAAGCTGGCTTATACCCAGGCCGACATCGACTCCAGCATCCAGGCCATCGACGCCCCCGCCTATCAAGTCAAAAGCATAGACATTATCGCACAGAACTCCTTGAACTACAGCACCGACCAAACCCAAATCAACAACCAGAAAAAACGTGCCTCAAGCATGCAGAAAGTGCTGGCACAGATGTTTCCCGGGGTGACCACCAACATCACCTACGACGACGGCTGGGAAGACTTCAAACGTGATGTCAACAACAACCCCGAGCACTACGACCTTACCATATATTCGAAAGCCGAGGCTGTTAAGAACCTGAAAGCCAACAACAACGCCATTGCCAAGGAACTGGAAGAGGAATATTTGTCCAAACACAGATATGTCAAGTTGGTGTTCCATGTGGTTTACAAAGCAGGTAATGACGCTGAGGCCGAGAACCTGGCCGCATGGAAATTCAACAAGGCCATGAACGAGAAAAATTATGCTTTGGCTACGGCAATTGAAAACTATATGATCAAGCAAGTGGAGGCTGGAAAATACACCTCTGGCAGTGTCAACCAACTGGAGATTCCCGCCGACAAAAAATTCCAGCAGCTGCATAACAACAAGCTTTACATGCAATACTATTTGTCGTCTGAACTCAACGACAAAATGGTCAACAACATGAACAAGACCTTGGCATACGAACCCACCAACCCCGTTGTTTTGTACAATGTGGCCGTCGGCAAGGTTTTCCATACGCCCATCGCCTCCTTGGCGGAAATCACCAAAACCCAAAGCGAAATCGACAAATTATACTCCTTCCCCACCCTATCCAAAGAAGATGTCAACAACCTCAACCTTGAATATCAGTTCAAGATTATAGAATACATCAACGCCAATCCTCCCACAACAGAAGGAGCTGTCGTTTACAACGCCACTTTCGACAAAATCAAGACCATCACCAACAAGAAGCTGGAAAGCTGGCAGAACGCTTATAAATTGGCCTCCTATTTCATCAAGAATTACGATTACATGTATGCCATGAGCATCATGGAGCCCTTCTTGGATGATGCCACCATCTCCAACGATTTCCTGTTCTCCTACGTCAGCTTAGCCGCCCACCGCGAGGAAACCTACATGAGCAGTTTCTTCACCAAAGCGGTCAAGATGGCTGCCGAACGTGATGGAGCCCGCCTGTGCGGAATGTTCGACAAGCTGCCCATCTGCGTGTTCGACAACGCCGAAGTAAAAAAGACGGTGTGCAAGTTGTGCGGAAGATAGTGATCAGGTGACAGGGGTCTGGGGTCAGTAGGGACGCACTGCGTGCGTCCAAAAGGGGAGTTTCGCACTTCGTGCTCAAGGGGAGTCTCGCTTCGCTCGAGGGGAGTGCTGCGCAGGGGAGTTTAATATAGGGAGATAATCTTGAATTTTGGATTTTAAATTAATACATGCGGTGGAACCGCAACCCCCGCATAGGACAAACAAACAATGGACAACAACGAGATTACGACGCAAGATATTCCCAACACGGAGGAAAAAGAAGAATTATACGAGCATTTTAGGTTTGTAGTCGATAAAGGCACCGAGATGCTGCGCATCGACAAGTACCTGATGAACCTCATCCCCAACACCTCGCGAAACAAGATACAGCAAGCGGCCAAAGCCAATTGCATTGTGGTCAACGGGAAACCCGAGAAACAGAATTATCGTGTTCATCCGCTGGATGTCATCTCCATCCTGATGCCGCAGCCGCTGCGCGACATAGAAATCATCCCCGAAGACATACCTCTCAACGTGCCCTACGAGGACGACGACCTCATCATCATCAACAAACAGCCTGGTTTGGTAGTGCACCCTGCCTACGGCAATTATACCGGAACTCTGGTGAATGCACTTACCTTCAGATTTTTAGGCAAGAAAGACAAGGATGGCAACGACCAGCGGCCCATGCTGGTGCACCGCATCGACAAGAACACCTCCGGCATCATGATTGTGGCCAAGAATGAGTTAGCTCAGATGACCTTGGCCAAACGCTTCTTCAACCACGACCTGGAACGCAAATACTGGGCACTGGTATGGGGCGATTTCAAAGAGGACGAAGGCACCATTGTGGGTAATGTGGGGCGTAACCCCAAAGACCGCTTAGTGATGACCGTCTTTCCCGAAGGCAGCGACCAAGGCAAGCATGCCGTTACCCACTGGAAGGTAATTGAACGCTTCGGCTACGTCACCCTGGTGGAATGCCAGCTGGAAACAGGCCGCACCCATCAAATCAGGGTACACATGAAATACATCGGCCACCCCTTGTTCAACGACGAGACTTACGGTGGCGACCAGATTCTGAAAGGCACCACCTTCAGCAAATACAAACAATTCATTGACAACTGTTTCCGCCTGATGCCGCGACAAGCTTTGCATGCCAAGTCCTTAGGCATTGTACACCCCTCTACAGGCAAGTATATGTTATTTGACTCCGAACTACCGGAGGACTTTGCTGCTGTCATTGAAAAATGGCGCAACTACGCAAAGCATAGGGAACTGGAGGAGGAATAGAGGGAACAGGTGTTAGGTGTTAGGTGTTAGGTGTCAGGGATCAGGGATCAGGGATCAGGGATCAGGGGTCAGTGTTTAGGTTATGGAGATTAGATGGTGTATGTCGGGGGAATTTTTTATCATTTTATAATTATCATTTTATGATAATCATTTTATGACAATTATTTTTGTGTTTTATGGAAAAGACCAATGTAATGCGTATATTGACCCAGAAGGGCATTGAGTTCACCGCGCATGAGTACGACAACAGCATGACGGATGGGGAGACCATTGCGCAAATGTTGCAAGAGCCCGCCGAATCGGTTTTCAAAACCCTGGTGACGGTAGCCAACACGGGCGAGCACTATGTTTTTGTCATTCCCGTCTGCTGCACTTTGGACCTCAAGAAAGCCGCCACCGCGGCTGGTGTCAAGAACATCGCCATGATCAAGCAGAAAGAGCTGTTGCCGCTCACTGGCTATATCCACGGAGGCTGCTCCCCTATCGGCATGAAGAAACCCTTCCCCACTTTCGTGGAAGAAAGTGCCACCCTTTGCGACAAAATCTATTTCAGTGCTGGCAAGGTCGGTTTCCAGGTGCACGTCGCCCCCGACGACCTCATCCAACTCATCGGGGCGGAATATCGGGATTTGGTGTAATCATATTAGAATCAAATAAAAAGTTCAACCCGGCATTTTCTTTTAGTGACATAATTGGCACATTTGCAAATTATCTATTTAGCACATTGTTTTTTTTCGTATCTTTGCAGATTAAACTAAATTAGAATAAAACTATGAAGGTTGTATTACTTGCCGGAGGCTTTGGCACCCGCATCAGTGAAGAAAGCCATCTGAAACCCAAGCCAATGATTGAGATAGGCGAAAAGCCTATACTTTGGCACATCATGAAGATTTATTCCCATTACGGATACAACGATTTCATCATCTGCTGTGGATACAAACACTATATCATCAAAGAATGGTTCGCTGACTATTATTTACATAACAGCGATATTATGTTTGATTTTACCGAAGACAATAAGCTGACTGTTTTGAATACCTCAGCAGTCGAGCCTTGGAAAGTGACCTTGGTTGATACGGGACTGAACACCATGACTGGCGGACGTGTGAAACGCATCCAGAAATATGTCGGCAATGAACCCTTCATGCTCACCTACGGTGATGGAGTTGCAGACATTAACATTGCCGAGCTGGTAAAATTCCATCAGAGCCACGGGAAAATCGCCACCCTCACAACCGTAAACGTTGGTCAACGTTTTGGCGTGATTGACATGGGTGATGACAATTTTGTCCAATCTTTCCGCGAAAAACAGGATGTGGACAGCAGTGTTGTCAACGGAGGATTCATGGTATTCCAACCTGAGATTTTCAATTTTATCAAGGGTGACGACACCGTTTTTGAGAAAGAGCCGCTTGAAACAGTTGCCAACATGCAACAACTGAAAGCATATAAACACAACGGTTTTTGGCAATGCATGGATACCCAGCGTGACAAAATGCATCTTGAGGAGCTGTGGGCATCGGGGAAAGCCCCGTGGAAAATGTGGAACAATTAACGGTTAACAATTAATAATTAATAGTTAGGGTTATACATTGTGATTGACAACGTATTAAACAACAAAAAGGTTTTCTTGACAGGGCACACGGGCTTCAAGGGTGCGTGGTTAACTATGATGCTTCATCAAATGGGAGCGGAAGTGACAGGCTATTCCTTGGCACCAAACACTAACCCAAGTCTCTTTGAAGTAATTCATGGTGAGACACTCTGCCATTCCATCATCGGTGACCTGCGCGACACCAAGTTGCTGCACCAAACCATGGTCGAGTGCCAACCCGATGTGGTGTTTCATCTGGCGGCACAGCCGATTGTGAGAACCTCCTATCAGATTCCCGCCGAGACCTTTGAGATCAACGCTATTGGCACCGCTAATGTGTTGGATGGCATTCGCATGTTGGACAAGCCCTGTGTGGGTGTAATGATTACCACCGACAAGGTGTATCAAAACAACGAGACTGGACAAGCTTACAAGGAAGACGACCGCTTCGGTGGCTATGACCCCTATAGTGCCAGCAAAGCCTGTGCGGAATTGGTTATTGACTCATACAGAAAATCTTTCTTCAACCCAGCCGAATACAACCAACACCATAAAGCAATTGCTTCTGCCCGTGCCGGCAATGTTATAGGAGGTGGCGATTGGGCTGCCGACCGACTGGTTCCGGATATTGTACGGGCTTTGTCCAAAAATGAGGCCATCCAGATCCGCAACCCCAAAGCGGTCCGCCCCTGGCAGCACGTGCTGGAGCCACTTTCAGGCTATATCCTGCTGGCACAGAAACTAATGGAAGACCCCATTCGCTACGCCGAAGGCTTCAACTTCGGCCCCAATCCTGCCGATACTCTGACGGTGGAGGAGATGACACAGATGGCCACTGAAATATGGGGCAGCGGAACGTTTGTTTTTCCAAAACTCACCAATCAGCCGCACGAAGCAGGCTTATTGTCATTAGATATCACCAAAGCAGAAAAAGTGCTCGGCTGGCGTCCCCACCTCAACGCCCGAAAAGCATTGGAGATGACACTGGATTGGTACAAAATCTTTTACAACAACCCTTCAGACATCGGTGGGCTAACAGTAACACAGATCAAGCAATTTGAAAGAATATGACAATTTAAGAAAGAAAACTGTAATTCAAAAAACAACAAATAGTTTTTGAAAAAGGAAGACAACGGAATTCTAACAAACCAAAGATATGAACCGGCTGAAGATATTCATAAGCAGTGTACAAAGCGAGTTCGCAGAAGAGCGGGCAATGCTTTCGCATTACATCCGGACCGATGTGCTGCTGGGAAAATTCTTCGAGCCCTTTATATTTGAAGATATACCTGCTGTGAATCAGTCTCCCGAACAGGTGTATCTTGGCGAAGTGGAGCGTTGCGACCTCTATCTTGGGCTTATTGGCTGTAAGTATGGCTATGAAGATGCAGAAGGAGTGTCACCCACGGAACGGGAGTACGACTTGGCAGACAAATTAGGCAAATACAAACTCATTTTCATCAATAGCACGACAGAGCAGACCCGTCATCCAAAGGAAGCTGCATTTGTAAGCAAAATCGAACGAAGTGTGGTGCGCAAAACTTTCTCCAATATGGAAAGTTTGCGTGCGGCTGTATATGCGGCTCTGGTGCGTTATATGGAGGAAAAAGAGATGAGCCGCGTGAACAACTGGGTGGGGGTGCGCAATTCTATGGAGACCGCGTCTGTTGCCACGCATCCTGAATTTCCCATCGAAGCCGTACAGGAAGCCATCGTCAATGCGGTTTGTCATCGAGATTATACAAGCAATGCCAGTGTGCAGGTAATGTTGTTCCGCAATCGACTGGAGGTATGGAACCCAGGGCAGTTGCCACATGAACTCACAATAGAGGATTTGTATAAGCCCCACCGTTCCTCGCCCCCTAATATTCTGTTAGCAGAGCCAATGTATTGGAATGGTTATATTGAAAAAGTAGGTTCCGGCACTGAAGATCTGGTTGAAAGATGCGTCAATTATGGTCTGAAAAAACCAGAATTTGTGCAGGATGCCAACTTTCAGGTAACTCTTTGGCGTAATGAGTTAGCAGAAGAGAATATGGGCAAAGAAGGTAGGGAAAAGAGTGCTCAAATAGGTGGTCAAAATGATTTCCAGGACGAGAAAAGTTCGGAGAAAAGTTCGGAGAAAATAATACGCTTGCTGAAACAGGACCCGTCTTTTACTATTGCAGAACTAGCGGAAACGTTGTCTATGTCAACGAGAGGCGTTGAGAAAAACATAAAAAAATTGCAATCCATTGGAGTCCTCTCCCGCATTGGCCCTGATAAAGGCGGCTACTGGCAGGTGAACTGGGAAAATAATAAAGCTATAGATTAAAAGATCTTTCCAAAAAAAAAATTGAAAAAAGAAAGACATGCCGCTGAAGATCAAAGAATTTATACTAAACTGATAAAAACACCTATTGAAATAATTTCATATCATAGCAGAAAAAAAAGAAATCATGCTGAATCACAAAGAAATACGTAAACAAATCGCAGCTCTGACTGCCGAATATTACAAAGCCCGATTTGAAGAGAAAGCTTTTATTCCAGGCAAAACAAAAGTAAACTATGCTGGCCGTGTGTTTGACGAAGAAGAACTGCAGAATGCCGTGAACGCCTCTCTGGATTTTTGGCTGACGGAAGGAAGATTCTCCGAAGAGTTTTCCAGCAAGATTTCAGAGTTCTTAGGTATAGAGCACGTGCTGCTCACTAATTCAGGTTCTTCCGCCAACCTCTTGGCTTTCTCAGCACTTACATCCGAAAAACTCGGCGACAAAAGGCTAAAGCCTGGCGACGAAGTAATCTCTGTAGCGGCAGGATTCCCCGCTACTGTAACACCAATCATCCAAAATGGCATGATTCCCGTGTTTGTGGACTTGAGCATTCCAACCTACAACATTGATATTGAAATGTTGAAAAAAGCCATCACACCAAAGGTGCGATGCATCTTTTTGGCACATACTCTTGGCAATCCATTCGACATTGATGCCATTATGGAACTTGCCAAAGAGTATGACCTGTGGGTGGTAGAAGACAACTGCGATGCTTTTGGTTCCGAATACAAAGGCAAGAAAACAGGTACTTTCGGACATCTGTCCACTATTTCGTTCTACCCTGCCCACCATATCACCACTGGTGAAGGTGGAGCCATCTGCACCAACGACCCGCAACTGGCAAGAATTGTGCGCGCCTTCCGCGATTGGGGACGTGACTGCTACTGCGCAGGCGGTGACAACAACACCTGCGGCAAACGTTTTTCCCAACAGTTTGGAACCTTGCCCTTTGGTTTTGACCACAAATATGTGTATTCAGAAATCGGCTACAACTTGAAAATGACCGACATACAGGCTGCTATAGGATCTGCTCAGATAGATAAACTGCCTGACTTCTGCGAAAGCCGCAAGGCTCACTTCCAAGAGTGGAAACGCATTTTCAGCAAATATCCACAATATTTTATCACACCAGAAGCCACCGAAGGAGCCGACCCCGCCTGGTTCGCTTTTATTGTCACTTTGAAAGAAGATTGTCCGTTCAAACGCGATGATTTGACCAAGTATCTGAACGATAACCTTATAGAAACCCGCAACCTCTTTGCCGGCAATATGACCAAACAGCCTGCCTATTTAGGAAAGAACTGGCGCATTGCCGACCATCTGAACCAGACAGATTACATCATGAACAACACTTTCTTCTTGGGCACCTATCCTGGTCTTACGGACGAAATGTTCAACTATGTGGAAGAAAAATTGGACGAATTCGTAAAAAAATACTAATATGCTTGCCAAGAAGTATCTTTCAGAGGTGGTTTCCATAGAAAATCCGTTCAGGGGTATTTATACCGTTGAATTCAAATCGCTGGAACGACCTTACAAATACGGGCCGGGGCAGTTTCTCCATATTGCCATTGACGAGGAGTATGATGGCATCGGACAATGGCCGGAATCGCGTTGTTTCTCCATGCAGAGCGATCCCGCAGAAGAAGTCATCCGTATTACATACGCCGTGAAAGGAAAGTTCACGCAAGAGATGGAGAAAACCTTGAAAGTGGGAAATGAAGTGTGGCTGAAATTACCATATGGTGAACTGTTCACGCAACCGCATAATAAGACAAACACTGTATTTATTGCTGGTGGGACAGGTGTCACCCCTTTCCTGTCGCTCTTTACACATGAGACTTTTAGAGAATATCTGAATCCGAAGATATATTTGGGATACAAAAACGAGGACTACTACATCTACCATAAAGAACTTGCAGCCATTAAGAACGATAATGCACAAATCACTATCTTCTACGAAAACAAGGATGGCGTGATTGACATTGTGAAAATTCACGAGCAGAACGGCAACGAAAGCAACTATTTTATCTCCGGACCTCCCGTGATGATCAAGGTTTTTAAGAATAAATTAGTCGAGTTGGGCGTTCCAACCGAAAATGTGCTCACAGACGATTGGGAATGAATTTTGTAAATATTTGCCACAAATTTCCCAGAATGAAATCATCAACATTCAGTATATTAAAAACAGCACAAACATATCATATTTCCTTTGATGCAAAAACCAGAGACTCTAATAATGACAAAGGAGTTTTGTAAGAAATAGTTATATGGAAACAATAGAGACCTCCATAAAAGGCTTATTACTAATAAAAAACAAACTGTTTTCGGATAACCGCGGCGGTTTCCTCAAAATCTTCAATGAGGATTTTTACAAGGACAACCATTTAAGCACAGATTATAGAGAATGTTACTTTTCGATATCTCATAAAAATGTCATTCGGGGTATGCATTTCCAAATTCCACCAGCAGACCATGAAAAGATTGTATATGTAAGCAATGGAGCTGTTATCGATGTAGTCGTTGATATACGTACCAACAGTGAGACATACGGACAATACTGCTCATTTAACTTATCCGATACAAGTGGAGAATTTCTTTATATACCCAAAGGATGTGCTCATGGCTTCCTGTCTTTAAATGACAATACAGTCGTAAATTACATTCAAACCTCTGTCTATAATTCCGCTTGTGATTGCGGAATCAGGTATGATTCCTTCGGATTTGACTGGGGAGTTGAGAAACCTATCATTTCAGACAGAGATTTATCATTTCCATCTCTTTCTAATTTTAAAAGTCCTTTCTGATGAACATATTAATCACCGGAGCCACTGGATATGTCGGCAAGTATCTCATCCAACATCTTGCAAAAAATAGTATGCACTGCATATACGCAATTGTGCGAAATCCAAATAACAATATTATTAATGTAGAAAAATTTCCCAAAAGTATTCATATTATTGATAGTAAAGACTTATCTTCATTAAACCATGTTAATATAGATCTTGTTGTTCACTTGGCAGCCTTTCTCACTAGCAAAGACGACACGGAATCTGTTAAAAATGTATTAGATTCCAATATTATATTTGGAGTTGATTTGCTCAATTCTCTAAAAGACTATCGAAATTTAAGTTTTATTAATTTTGGAACTTTCGCAGAATATCGAACAGGTATTGATCATCCTGATTTTGCATATTTCTATGCAGCTTCAAAACATGCATATCGTTCATTTTTACAATACTATGCAGAAAGAGGAAATTGGAGTTACATTCATCTAATACCATACACGATATATGGGGGGATGAATAAGCAGAAAAAAATAATAGACTTTATTTGTGACTCACTTGATGCCAATATATCAATTGCCATGTCTCCTGGAGAACAGATTCTTGATTTTATTCATGTCAATGATGTCGTTGATTGTATCAGTTTTATGATTGAAAACAAAAATAATTGGGCTGGTCAACATGGTAAAATATACCATTTAGGAACAGGTTGTGGAACAAGTATCCGAAATCTAGCATCTATATTCGAACAAATCTCAGGGAAGAAATGTAACATTCAATGGGGCGGAATTCCTTATAGAGAACAAGATGTGATGTATGCAGTCGCTCCTATTGACGACCTTATAAGATTTGGATGGAAGCCAAAAATAGACATATTTACAGGTGTGTTTAAATTTATTAAAAATAAACAAACTATAAATAAATCATTATACCAAATCGGGGGGGGTAATTTTTGTTTTCATACTTCTTCCGTTGAAAGCATGGAAGCGGCATGAAAAAATTATTAATCACTGGATCCACCGGATTTATAGGACAGCATTTACTTCAGTCATTATCACAAGAGCATAAGGTTCATGTATTAATTAGACCCTCCACAAGATGGGATGACGAACGCAATCTTAAAAAGTTCATTTTCAGTGATAATATTGGAGAACTTAAAGAATACATCGTCAGAAACCAAATTGAAGGAATCATTCATCTTGCATCACTCTTTATTGCACAACATCAAAGCTATCAATGCAAAGACCTCATCTTGTCAAATGTTTTTTTGGGCACAGCACTTTTGGAAGCCGCAAAAGAAACAAGCGTCCAATGGTTTTTGAACACAGGAACATACTGGCAGAACTACCTGCATGACAGTACAGAATACGACCCTGTAAATCTATATGCCGCTACCAAACAGGCTTTTATTGACATCGCCAAATATTATACAGAAACATCTGACATCAAGTTCGTTACTCTTAAAATATGTGACACCTACGGTCCAAAAGATCCCAGAAGAAAACTCATGTCTCTTTTCAAACAATATGCCGAAAGTGGTGAACAACTAAAGATGTCCCCTGGAGAACAAAAAATCAACTTATTATATATTGACGATGTGGTTAATGGCTTTATCACATTGGTGAATCTTCTCTGCAACAAGACACAATTAAAAAATGAATATGTATTAAGTGCGAAAAAAACATATTCCTTACGAGAATTGGCTGGTATATTTGAGACTGTTTCAAAGAAAAAACTAAATATTTTATGGGGAGGTTTACCATATAGAGAACGTGAAGTCATGACACCTTGGCAACAAGGAAACTTAGTTCCTGGATGGAAACAAAAGACAGACATACATCAAGGAATTCAACTTTTTTTATCCTAAGAAAAAACACATCAATTATTATCACAGGTTCTTATTCCTGTGATTTTTTTTCGTATTTTTGCCAAAAAATGTGAAAGTAAATGTTATGTGATTATGGCTCCTCTTGTAAGCATTTGCATACCTTGTTATAATTCTGAAAACACCATTGGAAAAACCATCCAAAGTGTTTTAGACCAGACCTATAGCAACATTGAAATCATCATTTCCGACAATGCGTCAACAGACCATACCACAGAAGTTGTCAGTGCATTCACCGACAGCCGGATTAAACTTTTTGTAAACGACAGCAATTTGGGTATGTTCAGGAACTTCCAAGCTGCCCTGTCACGTGCTTCCGGAAAATATGTGAAATGCCTCTGTGCTGATGACGTCATTACTCCCGACTGCATCGAAAAACAGGTCAATGCTTTCCTTCAGCATCCCAATGACAACATTGTAATGGTCACTTGTGACAAAACCGTTATCAATGAGCAGGGCAAAGAGCTGTTCAAAAAAGGTTATCCTGCCAAAGAAGGCATCTATAACGGCATGTCTGCAATCCGGAAATCCTTTTTACACGGCACCAATCTCTTTGGCGAACCCGGATGCGTGCTGTTTGACCGTGATGTGGCGGGAAAAACCAGCGGCTTTATCACCGATGACTCCTTAACGTACGTTATGGATTTCAATTTCTTCTGCCAACTTCTCAAACACGGAAATCTGTTCGTCATTAAAGAGACTCTATTCTCTTTCCGTGTCATCAGCACCTCCGGCACAGCTGGCTTCAAATGGAGTCAGGCAAAAATTTTCAACGCATACATAGACAAGTGCTATCGGGAGAAATTCATCGAAATGCCATGGTACGAAAGATTTATCGCTAAAGGCATGGCATGGCTCATGTGCATCGCAAGAAACATAGTATTCAAACTTTCAAAATAAATATATGCTACTTACCGTTATCACACCCTGTTATAATGAAGAACAGGTGATTCAGGAAACCTATAAGCGACTCACGGAAGTCTTGCAAACCATAGAGTACGACTATGAGCTTCTGTTTGTCAATGACGGCAGTAAAGACAAAACTTTATCGATTTTATCCGAGCTTGCCGCCCAAGATCAACATGTCAAAGTTATCAGCTTCTCCCGCAATTTCGGACATCAGTGTGCGGTAACCGCCGGTATCAACAATTGCAAAGGTGACTTAGCCGTCATTATTGACGCCGACCTGCAGGATCCGCCAGAAGTAATTCTCGACATGCTGGAAATCCAGAAAAAAGAACAGGCGAATGTTGTCTACGGCGTTCGCAAAAAACGTGAAGGGGAAAGCTGGTTTAAACTCGTAACCGCAAGATATTTTTACCGTATATTGAATAAAATGTCCGAGGTACAATTTCCCGTTGACACTGGCGATTTCCGTCTGATAGACCGCAAAATCATCGATGAGTTCAACCGCTTACATGAGAAAAACAAATACATCCGCGGATTAATCAGCTGGATGGGTTATAAGCAGTTACCCTGCTACTATGAGCGCAAAGAACGTTTTGCCGGAGAAACCAAGTACCCGCTCAGAAAAATGCTCCGTTTTGCCTCCATAGGTCTGATGTCCTTCTCGAAAAAACCATTGAAAATAGCCACTTGGCTTGGTTTTTTCGCCGTCATTCTCAGTCTCATATACTCCTTGATCGTGCTGATTTCAAAACTCATCAATCCATCCGGCTTCGTACTCGGTTGGACCACCATCGTGCTCCTTATCGTGTTCTTTGGAGGAATCCAACTTCTTACCATCGGAATTTTAGGACAATACATCGGCAACTTGTTTGACGAATCAAAAGACAGACCAGAATACATCATTGAACATAGAATCAACTTATAATCATATCCTGACATGAACAAAATCACTCAATGGCTTAAAAACAATCCTTGGAAATTAATCTATTGGCTATTTTTAATTATTGCTCTTTGCACTACCATACGGCTCAGTATTGATGCCGGTTTTAGTGGCGACGAAGAATTTCAGATGAGACAGGCTAAAGCCGTTTACAATTTCTATGCTACCGGAGGAAAGGACACAACTGCCATAGATGCGCGTCCTGATTGGAACTTGCCTCATTACGGACAATCAGTGGACAATATCGCCCATGTCATTGCACATGTGTTCTCTATCGAAGATGAAATAATGGTTCGACACATCTGCAATGCCATTTGCGGCTGGCTTATGTTGCTTTTCGGAGGATTAATCGCCCATCGAATTACAGGCAACTGGCGTTCTGCCTTTTTTGTGGCCGTGCTGATGTTTTTATCGCCACGACTATTAGGCCACTCATTCAATGACTTGAAAGACGTGAGTTTCGCCATGGCTATGCTATGGGGCATTTATGCCATTATCGTATATCTGCAAGAATTTCCCAAACCTAAAATCAGCACTTTCATTTTATTAGGTGCCAGTATCGCCTTCGCCATCTCTGTTCGTATCGGTGGACTGTTGTTAATACCTTATTTGGGCATGTTTAGTGTTTTGTATCTATTCAAACTCCATCCTAAGAAAGATGTTTTCAAGAAAAAATCTATGCAAGACTTCGGGAAGATGGTCCTGTACGGAATTATCGTTTCTGTGGCTGGCTATTTCGTCGCCATGCTCTTATGGCCATACGGTTTGGTGAGTCCTATTGACAATCCTGTTGAGACATTCAAGGCCCAAAGCCAATTCGCCACTGCTATCCGCCAACTCTTCGAGGGCTCGTTGCAGTGGTCGGACGTGCTGCCGTGGTATTATACTCCGAAATATATTTTTATGACCATTCCTATCGCGGTGATTATTGGTTTGGTGCTGTTTTTCGTGTGCTGCTGGCGCAAGAAAGAGGACCGCTTCTGGGCTTTCTTCGTATTCTTCACTTTCTTCTTCCCCGTATTCTGGATTGTATTCACCAAAGCCAATGTCTATGGAGGCTGGCGTCATGCCATGTTCGCCTACCCGCCCATGGTGGTGGCCGCAGGCTGGGGCTTCGATGCACTGGTGAAGTGGATTGAATCCAAGTTAGGAATTAATAATGAACAATTAATAATTAATAATGAGGACGGAAAGAAAGTATCAGCCGAAAAAGACAATACCAAACAAGAAAACGACGGTAGAGACGCGATTAATCGCGTCTCTGCAAAGGAAATTGTGGTGAATGTTGCCGCTGTAACGGTTTTATTAGTCCTGCTGATTGGCCCTATCCGACATATTTGTGCCAACCATCCGTACGAATATGTGTATTTCAATGAGCTGGCAGGAGGTATCGACAAGGCCTACGGCAATTACGAGATGGACTACTACTACCACTCTACCCGCGAGGCTTCCGAATGGATTATCGCCAATGCCGAACCCAATCCAGACGGATCGAAAATAAAAGTAGCCACCTGGCATACCGCATCGGTCGGCTATTTCTTCCGGAATGATACCGCCAAATTTGCGCCTCTCTTCAGCCGCTGGTATGAGAAAGGCAACAATGACTGGGATTACGCCATCTTTACCATCACGGGCATGGCTCCCGAACAAATCAAGAATGCAGGTGCCTTCCCCCCACCCGATTGTATCAAGACCATTGATGTGGACGGCAAGCCTATCTGCCTTATTCTGAAACGCCAATCAAAAATCGATATGTTAGGCAATCAATATAAGTCCAAAAATCAGGTGGATAGCGCCATCATCTGCTTCAAAGAGGCTTTGGCCATCAACCCATACAACGAGGCGGCCCTCAACAACATCATCGAATGCTACCTGATGAGAGGACAGCTCGACAGTGTCAAGACATACATTGACCACGAACTCAGCTTCCTGCCCAAATATGAGACCGCCAACTACTTCCTGGCTCATTACTACATGACCAAAGGCGAAATGGACAAGGCCATTGAGACCTGTAAGTACATCATCGACTGCAACTTCAAGTTCACAGGCGCTTATCACCTGATGTGCAATATCTACCTCCGCCAGAATGATGTCAAGAACGCTGAAAAAGCACTGGTACAACTTATCGACCACGATCAGTTAGACAATGCCGGTGTGCAACAACTCATTCAGATCTACAAAGCAGATGGTTTGGACGACAGAGGTGCCTACCGCAAGCTCTACAAGAAAATGGCCAAGAGCCTGGAAAGCCGCGGCAAGAAAAAAGACGCACAAGTGTATTGGGATTTGTATAAACAGCTGAGATAAACAGGGGTCAGTGATCAGGGGCCAGGGGTCAGGAATTAGTGATTAGAGGTTAGAGAGAAGAATTCAAAAAAACTCCCCTCGAGTGCGTAGCACGAGACTCCCCTGATGCGAAGCATCACTCCCCTTGAGCACGAAGTGCGAAACTCCCCTTTTAAAAATTAGCACATTGGCACATTAGCACATTAAAAAAATTTGTATCTTTGCAGATTGAAATAAAAGAAAATATTAAAATCACATATTATGAAATTCATTGTATCAAGAGACGTTTTGTATAAAAATTTGAGTGCCATCAGCGGTGTTTTGGGAAGCAACAGCACCATGGCAATCCTCGACAACTTCCTGTTCACCGTCAAGGGCAACACCCTGACGATGACCGCATCCGACTTGGATTCCACCATGACCGCCGTGGTTGAGCTGACCAACGTTGAAGGCGAATGCTGCGTAGCGGTGCCCTCAAAGATCATGCTGGAAACACTGAAACTTGTGGGCGACAACCCCATCGTCTTTGTGATCAATGAAGAGACCAACGAAGTGCACTATACCATCGCCAATGGTGAGTACGAGGCACCTTGCTTCCCCGGCAACGAATATCCGCAGATTCCAGCCATGGGCAATGCCGAATCATTCGAGATGGAGCCTATGGTACTGCAGCGTGCCATCAGCAAGACCTTATTCGCCACTGGAAACGACGAGCTGAGACCCAACATGATGGGTGTGTTCTGCGAGCTCAATAGCGAATGCATTACTTTTGTGGCCACTGATGCCCACAAGTTAGTACGCTACCGCAACACAAAGAACACCAGCGAGAATCCGGCATCTTTCATCTTGTCGAAGAAACCTCTCGCCCACCTCAAGACCATCCTGTCAGGTGTTGATACCCCTGTGAAAATTGAATATTCGGCAAGCACCAACCATATCCAGTTCTCGTTCGGCAATATGCAATTGTTCTCCTCACTGAAGGAAGGCAAGTACCCGAATTATGAGAATGTGATTCCCAAAGAGAATCCCAACACCTTGGTAGTAAACCGCGAGGAGTTCCTGCGCTCCATCAAACGTGTGGGCAACTACTCTAACCAGTCCACCTTCCAAGTTCGTGTGTCTTTGTCTGAAGAAGGCACCAACATCACCGCTGAGGATATCGACTTCTCTAACAAGGCTGAAGAAAGCATCGCCGGCCTTTACAGTGGTGAGAAAATGGATATCGGCTTCAACTCCAAGTTCCTCCGCGAAATGCTGGAGAATATGGACGGCACAGAAATCCGCCTCGAGATGTCACGTCCCGACCGTGCCGCGTTGATTCTGCCCGTAGAGGAATTCTCTGCCGAAGAAAGCCTGCTGATGCTGATTATGCCGGTAATGCTGAATTATTAATACCGATTTCCTTTGTAGAGACGGGGCATGCCCCGTCTCTACGAAAATAATAATAAACACAAATACCTGTAGAGACGCGCCATGGCACGTCTCTGCAATTATAAATATGACAAAACATTAAATAACGGTGGCCGTTCTGTCGCTGCCTCCCATCGGGAGGGAGAGGAAAGTCCGGGCAACACAGAGCACCATGCTTCTTAACAGGAAGGGGTTCCGCAAGGAATCACAGACAGGGCCGCAGAAAATAACCGCCTGCGCAATCAGGTAAGGGTGAAAACGCGAGGTAAGAGCTCACGACGCCGGTAGTGATATTCGGCGGGGGTAAACCTCATGGGTTGAAAAACCAAATAAACCGGGGCTTGAGGGTGGCTCGCCCGATCCCGGAGGGTAGGTTGATTGAGCATTATGGCGACATAATGCCTGGATAAATGACAGAAGATCACAGAACCCGGCTTACAGGTCACCGTTATTTTATTCCCGTATTATGTAATCGTAAACAAGCGGACGCATGTGACGCAGCCTCATAAATTACGCAGAAAACACGATACGGCTGCCACAGTGTGACAGCCCTACATTACATCAGCGGACGCATGCGACGCAGCCTCATAAATTACACAGAGAACACGATACGGCTGCCACAGTGTGACAGCCCTACAAGATTTATCGGGTAAATACGTATTGGATGATATTGGCTCCCATTTGCAAGGCCTTGGTGCGGGTCGCCTCGCTGTCGCCATGCACAATGGCATCCTCCCAACCATCGCCCAAGTCACACTCGTAAGAAAAGAAACACACCAGCCGTCCTTCCCAAATCAGGCCAAAACCCTGAGCAGGCTTACCGTCATGCTCATGAATCTTCGGCAAACCTCTCGGAAAATCATATTTCTGGTGATAGATTGGATGATTATATGGTATCTCCACAAAATCCAACTCTGGAAACACAGCTTTCATCTGCGTTCTGATAAAATTATTCAGTCCATAGTTGTCATCAATATGCAGGAAGCCACCTGAAATCAGATACATACGCAGATTCTGGGCCTCATCGTCACTGAATACCACATTGCCATGACCTGTCATGTGGATGAACGGATACTGGAATATATCAGCACTGCCCACTTCCACTGTGGCCGGATCCTTATCGATGGAAGTACCCAAGTTCTTGTTGCAGAAAGCAATCAGGTTGGGCAACGAGGTGGGATTACTGTACCAGTCGCCACCCCCGCGGTATTTCAGCAACGCTATTTTCTGTCCATAGCCTGAAAAAGCCATCAACAGTGCCGAAACAATTATCAATATTCTCTTTATTTTCAGCATTTTATATTCCTCCATTCCATTTTCTCAAGAACCACTCTATAGCCAAAAGCAGTACTATGCAGGCGAAATACACCCACGAACTAAGCAGGAGATTATACTTCTTGCTATAATTGGCAATAGGCTTGATATTATCGTTATTCTTTATTTCCTTCTCTATCTGCTGCATTTCCTCCGGCAGAAAGAACTTGCCATTAGTGGCGGCGGCAATACTTTGCAAAAGGGCATGATCCGCCACAAGGTTGGTGGATTCCAGCAGCACCTCATCCACCGAGAAACTACCCGATTTAGAATAACTGTTCTTGCCGTATTTGGTTGAACACAGCCAGCTATACTCACCCACTGGCAGTTCACCCATATTCAGAACGTATTGATTATTCTGCTTGGATAACTGCTGCTCGTATTTCTTGCCGTCCTGCGCAGTTATGACAATCGACACATCGGCATCATTCACCAGTTCATAACTCTCATTGTATAGTTCAGCCGTAATCACCACCGGTTTGTATTCCTCATATACATTCTTTGCCGACACACGGAATAGACTCTTATCCGCCTTAACCGACAAATACGTGGCAATCTTATTGATGATCTCGTCAAACTCACGATGACTTTGCGTATAAAGGTAATCATACAACTTCCACTGCCAGATGCCCGTACCGCAAATCACCCCGGTTTTCACTCCATTATGGTCATTGAACAGAATCAAAGGATACTGCGTATTGACATTATTAATCCTTTGATACAGAAACACATTTGAAGAAACCGTAGCCTTATACTCACCGAAAATAGTCGTCATCGGGGGGAGTTTTGGCAACAACTGACGGGCTTCTTCGGAGAAAGTAAATGCCGTAAAATTCTCGTTATACAAAGGCATCGCATTGTTGAACAGATTCTTGTTCTGCTGAATACTGACACCTGCATTTTGATTATTGAACGCTGCCAAATTAGTCTGACTGCCAACAATATACAAGGCCGAAGTACCGGTTTTCTCTATCTGAGCCAACAAGTTAGCCGCAGGCTGTCCCACTGAAGGAAGCTGATGCAGAATTATCAAGGAATAATCATCCACATTGGATCTGAAATCTTGCACAGAAGAAACTGTAACATCGTAATTTTCGGCATTTTCCAATGCGGACTTGATAGCTGCCACATCGGGATGCGGACCGCTATACACAATTGCTATTTTTTCACGGGAGTCAATCACTTCCACATAGAAATAGGCCACATTGTTCTTATGGGTTATCTCGCCATCCAATTCTGTAAGTGTCACTTTATACTTATGCAAACCCTTTGTGGTAGCTTGAAGATTAGCAGAAACCGTCTCGAAGAATTTGCGGCTATTGATATTCAGATTCTTGCTCATCAACACCTCTTTTCCTTCCTCGAGAGTCAAGGTCACATTATTGTTAGCCAATTGGTTAGCCGCCACTTTTATTTCCACTGGAAAGTAATTGCCTTTCAGAGCTTGTTTATTATGGTTTATACCAGCGACATACAAATCTGTGGTTGTTTCCGTGCTGCCAAGCCCCACTGTAAAAACGGGATATTCCACCGAAGAAGCCTTGTAATAAGGATTACTGCCGGTATTGACAATGCCATCGCTCAACAGAATCATCGAACCAATATTCCGATTGCCATACAGCGTAGCCACCTCGTTAAAGATGGAGGACAAGTCCGTGGATTTCTCTGTAAAATTCAGGAAATCAGCATTTTTCTCTTCTTGCAATTGATTTTTCTCTCCTACTGAATACAATTTTACGTCATATTTATCCCCGAAAGAATTCACAAGTTGTTCCACCTGCTTCGGATAATCGTGGCGATAATAGGCTGAATCTTTAGCCAATACAACGGATTCAGAATTATCCACCGCAAAGACAATCAATGGTTTATCCAAATCCTTCACCACCATTTTCAACATAGGGGCCAGCAGCAGGAAGCAAATCAGCGAAACTGCCAGTCCTCGCAGGCAGGACATGATGATGCGGCTTTTTTTGTCCAGGTCGAGTGTGGTGGACTTGTAATACAGCAACAGGGCGCAACCCGCACCTACCAAGAGGCAAAGAGGCAAAAACCACAGCGAATACTGAAAGAGCAACGACATAGTTCAGGTTTTAGAAATGCTTGATACCTATGATTTCACGGACATCCTTGATGGTTTTGTCGGCACTGGCGCGAGCTTTCTCGGCACCCATACGGGCCACCTTGGCGATATAGTCGTCATTTTTGCGCAGCTCCTGAATCTTCTCATAAATCGGGGCCGTAAACTGTACAATATCCTCTGCCAGCTGTTTTTTCATATCTCCATATCGGATCTGGCATTTGTTGTACTGTTCCTCAAAGAATGCCACTGTTTCGGGGGCTGAGACAGCTTCCATCAGTGTGAACAGATTCTCGATTGCCTGGGGTTTCGGCTGATTCGGTTCCGTAGGACCCGAATCGGACACAGCTCTCATCACTTTCTTACGGATGACGGCGGGATCATCTGACAAATAGATGCAGGAAGCCTCATTGTCGGACTTTGACATTTTGGTTGAGCCATCCAGGCCTGGTATCTTAACTAACTGTTTTCCAAAATTATAAGCAACAGGAAGTTTGAAATATTCAACACCGTAAATGTGGTTAAAACGCTGGGCGAAATCGCGTGTCAGCTCGAGATGCTGTTCCTGATCCTTGCCCACAGGCACTTTGTCGGCACGATGCAGCAGAATATCCGCAGCCATCAGGACAGGGTAATTCAGCAAACCCGCATTCACATTGTCGGGCTGGCGGCGCACTTTTTCCTTGAAAGAGGCCACACGTTGCAGTTCACCCACATAAACATTCATCGACAGCAGAGTTGTCAGCTCGCACACCTGCGGAACATCGCTCTGCACATAGATGGTAGATTTCTCAGGGTCGATACCCGCAGCGAGATAGTCGATCAATACATTCTTAATATTCTCATGTAAGTCAGCCGGATGCGGATGAGTTGTAAGAGAGTGATAATCAGCTATAAAGAAGAAGCAGTTGTTATCAAACTGCATTCTGGTGAAATTTTGCAAAGCACCGAAATAATTGCCGAGGTGCAGGAAGCCCGTCGGTCTGATGCCACTTAAAACAGTATCCATAGTAATATTTTTCTATATTAAAATTTAACTTGCAAAGATACGGAATTTTTCAATGTGCCAATGAGTAAATGTGCTAATGTGCCAATTTTCAGTGATCAGTGATTAGTGGTCAGTGGTCAGTGGTTAGTGGTTAGTGGTTAGTCAAGTTGACAACTGACAATTGATATTTTTTTATAAGCTAATGTGCCAATGATTAATTAGCAAATGTATAATTCCCCTTCTATTAGAAGGGGTGCCCGTAGGGCGGGGTAGTGACGTAAACATCACTGCGTAGCAGTACAGATTATTTTAATGTGCCAATTAAACTGAAAACTGAAAACTGAAAACCGAAAGTTGAATTTTTTTGAATTTTGGACTTTGAATTTTGAATTCAAAATGGTGCATTTTTCGTATTTTTGCAGATATAAAACAAATGCTATGGAATCTATCAAGAAAATATACAAGAAAGGCTACGGGCCTTCGAGCAGCCACACCTTAGGACCAAACAGGGCTGCCATCACTTTCCGCGAGAAAAACCCCACCGCTGCCAAATTCCGAGTCACCTTGCATGGCAGTTTGGCTGCCACCGGCAAAGGTCACCACACCGACAAGGCCATCATTGAGGGCTCAGTTCCTATTCCCGTGGAACTGATATGGAAACCCGAGGTGGTTCTGCCCTTCCATACCAATGGTATGCTTTTTGAGGCATTAGATGCTGAAGGAAAGATATATGACAGTTGGACCATCTATAGTGTAGGCGGCGGCAGTTTAGCCAACGAGGAGACCCAAGAAAGTGTGGAGCATATTTACGAACATCATTATATGACTGATATACTGTCATATATAGAAAAGGAAGGGCTTACATTCTGGGAATATGTTGCCATGCATGAGGAAAAGGATATATGGGATTATTTGGGAGAGATGTGGGAGAGCATGCAACACACCATAGAGGAAGGGTTGCAAGCGGAGGGAGTCATTCCCGGCGGTCTGCATTTGCGCAGCAAAGCCCGTCAATATTTTGTGAGGGCATCATCCTACAAGCCATCGCTACAAAGCCGTGCCTTAGTCATCGCATACGCCTTGGCCACTTCCGAGCGCAACGCGATAGGCAGTACCATCGTCACAGCGCCCACTTGCGGGGCCTCCGGAGTATTGCCGGCAGTATTATACCATCTGAAGAAAAACCATGGCTTCAGCGACACTGAGATTCTGAGAGCCCTTGCCACCGCTGGTTTGTTCGCCAATATCATCAAGACCAACGCCTCCATTTCAGGGGCCGAAGTAGGCTGTCAAGGCGAAGTGGGCAGTGCCTGTGTGATGGCCGCTGTGGCCGCCAACCAACTGTTCGGGGGCAGTCCACAACAGATAGAATATGCCGCCGAGATGGCCATGGAGCACAATCTCGGCCTCACCTGCGACCCGATGTGCGGACTGGTGCAAGTGCCCTGCATTGAGCGCAACGCCATGGCCGCCCTCCGTGCTCTCGACATTAACATCTATGCCATGATGAGCGACGGAAAACACCTCATCAGCTTCGACAAGGTAGTGAAAACCATGAACCTGACCGGCAAAGACCTGCCCTCACTGTACAAAGAGACCGCCCAGGGAGGACTGGCCCTGCTGACGGAAAACGATTGATAGTGTACAAATGCGGCAATTAAGTTAAAAGGGGAGTTTCGCACTTCGTGCTCAAGGGGAGTGATGCTTCGCATCAGGGGAGTCTCGTGCTATGCACTCGAGGGGAGTTTAAATTCCCCTTCTCATAGAAGGGGTGGCCGAAGGCCGGGGTAGTAATTTTGAACCTTGAATTCAAAAAAAAACACCCCCGAGAAGGAGGTGTCTTTCTTTAAGCAGTAATTCTATACGATTACTTTGTGTATTCAAACTCTGTCAAAGTAGTGTAATTATTACCCATATATCTGCGGGAGATAGGATATTGACCATCGTATGTGTATTCATAGTTAAACATGTCAGTTTCTACACCATCTTCATCAACATAGGTTTCTTCTCCACTTGTTACATTGTTCTTGCACAAATATCCACCCGTAACATTATCTTCATAGTATCTGTTCAGGCAGGCTCCATAGTATGGATTCTTTTTATTGTCATACTTAATCACGTATGTAATATTTGCGGATGAACCACTCACGGTCTCAGTTAATTTAGTGATATTACCTTTTTCCCAAGTTAATTCGTATGTATAAACGCGTGTGCTCTTGCCTTCATCGACTTTGAATTTTTTCTGAGCGTTGACAGCTGCGGTATATAATTCTTCAGGCAAAACGAATTGCAATGAGTTCTTATTAAATTCCTGATCAGCAGACTTGCTATCGAGATAAGTATCAATAATCTTGACAATTTTGCCGTTTTTATGCGTAAAAGTGTATGTATCGTTCAATGTTCCACCACTGTAAACATTGACTTCTTTCAGACCATTATTGTCATATTTGTATTCAGCATAGCTATTGGCAGCATAATTGTTCATACGAACCAAGCGTTTTTTCTCATATGTGAAATTATAGGTATATGAGAGAGTTCCTCCGGAATAATAGTCGATTTTTTCCAGGGTATTGTTCTTATTCCAAGTCCAAACTTGTCTCAGAGATTTGTTACCGCCGTCATCAGTATAGTAAATTTTGCTGATTTTTTTGGAGGGATTGTAAACACCATCCTTATGGCAGGAAGCGAAAAGCATGGCGATGCATGCAATGAATAATACTGATAAGATTTTTTTCATGATGATTTGTATTAGGTTAATAAACTATAATAAAGTGCAAAGATACAAAAAAATAATTAGCAAATGTTAAAATTAGCAAATTAGTTAATCAAAATTCTACACTAACCCCTATTCCCTAAATCCTAATCACTAAGAACAATTAGCACTTTGCTAATTGTTCTTTGCTTCTTCCCATAGGGCTTCCATCTCATCAAGGGTCAGGTCACCGATAAAGCGGCCTGACTCTTTTGCTTTCTGTTCGATATACTGGAAACGCTTGATGAACTTGCGATTGGTCTTTTCCAAGGCATCCTCGGGATTAACCTTGATAAAGCGGGCGTAATTGATGAGAGCAAAGAGTACATCTCCGAACTCATCCTCTACCCTATCGGAATTCTGCGTAACCTCAACTTTCAGTTCATCCAACTCTTCTTCCACCTTATCCCACACCTCTTCGGTATTGTTCCAGTCGAAGCCCACTCCACGGGCTTTTTCCTGGATACGATAAGCTTTGACCATAGCCGGCAAAGCGGAGGGGACACCTCCCAAAACCGAGCGGTTACCTTCTTTTTTCAGTTTGATTTTCTCCCAATTATTGCGGACATCCTCGGCGGTGGCGGCATGTTCATCTCCAAAAATATGCGGATGACGGAGAATCAGTTTCTCACATATCCCATTGGCCACATCGGTGATGTCGAAATATTTGCCTTCCGAAGCGATTTTGGAGTAAAACACAATATGCAACAACAGGTCGCCCAGTTCCTTTTTCAGGTCATTATAATCCTTTTCAATGATAGCATCCGACAACTCGTAGGTTTCCTCAATCGTCAAGTATCTAAGGCTGTCTATAGTTTGCGTGCTATCCCACGGGCACTTTTCCCGCAGCTCATCCATAATATCCAGTAAACGCTTAAAAGCCAGTAATCTTGGGTCTTCCATCATACGCAGTATTTAGTTAATCTCTCACTTCGTCACAATTACAACGGAGTCCAGTTTTGAAGCCACAAAAATACAAATTTTCGATGAATAAAAAGGGCAAAAAAACATATAAAGTCTCGCCGAAAGGCAACCTATACAAATACAAATCAAAACGCTGACCGAACAGAATTTGCAATAAGTCTATAACAATATTGAACGATTACCATCCCACACTTCTCTCCAGTTCAACCAATGCCACCATACAGTCATAGACACAGGTGGCATAATCTTTTTGAATCTCATTGAACGTATGCTGAGCCGTCAACACCTCCAGCAAAGAGGTTTCACCACGCTGGTATGCATACAACTTGCCATCCAACACCTGTTGAGCACTAACCATAAGTACTTCATTGTACATCCTGACTTTTTGAAGAGACGCCTGATAGACATTATACGCTCTGATCACCTCGCTCTGGATGGAATTTCTGATAGACTGGCTTTGCAGTTGGGCCTGTTGCTGCCGAAGCATACTTGCCTTGCGCACTCCTGAATTGACGCTCAACACAGGCAGTGGAATTGTCAGGCCCACACTATATCCCATAAACGGAGGAGCCGGGGCTTCCTCATTACGCACTCTCGTGTTATAATTGGCACCCAAGACCAATTCAACGTCAGGAATCCGTTCCCGTATGGCCAGTTTTTCCTCTTGTTTGGCCAACGTGACCGACTCTTCTGCGGCACGCAAATCCGAACGATTTTTAAAGGCCTGATCCAGCAACTGTTGAAGGTCAAAATCTTGGGACGGCATTTCCAGATGACCTTCGATACCGCGTGTACCCCTTGAAGGGTTTCCGCAACGCTCGTCAAGCAGCACCAGCGCATTCAACAAGTCTGTTTGCCTGCCATTAAGTTCCTGCTGTGCCCGATATTTTTCCAAGTGGCTTTGCAACATATCCAGCTCGGTGATTTCACCCTTGACGAACCTTAAACTATCGCTCAAAGCCAATGAGGCAATATTCTGATAGGCTTGAGACTCCACCTGCAGGAGTTCTTTTGCCAGCAGGGCATTATAGAAATCGATGGTGGCATCCGCCTTCAGATTCCGCCAATAGTCGTCAAAGGACGCCTGGGAGACTGACAATTGCTGTTTGGCCACCTTAACCCGGGCGGACAATTTGCTGATAGAAATAGACTTGCTGAGTTCTGCCGATACAGACTGTCCCATCGCTATTGACCAGTCACTGTTGTTACCATATTCAAACGAAAGAGACGGGTCTTCTACAGTACGCGCGGCCTTAAGTTCCGCTTCCCCGATGGCCATATTGAGTTCCTCCGACACATACTCGGCATTCTGTTTTTTTATCAGGTCGATATAGGTGTTATAATCCAATGACTGGGCACTTGCTTCCACCGTGAGAAGCATAAACACAATGCCTATTAATATTCTGTTATTCATGTTCTTTTCTTTTTTCAATCAGATAATAAAGGGTGGGAAGCACAAAAAGTGTCACCACAGTAGCGAATAAGAGTCCATATACAATTACCGTGGCCAACGGACGTTGGACATCGCTGCCGATACCTGTGGATATTGATGCCGGAAACAGTCCAAACACAGCCACTGTCGCAGTAAGAAGGATGGGTCGCATACGGTGCGCGGCTCCCTGAATGGTTGCTTGCCGAAGCTCAATACCTTCCTCACGTAGATTGTTGATATGGGAAATCATAATCAATCCGTTTTGTATAGCCACACCTATCAAGGCGATAAAGCCTACCGCCGAAGACACGTTGAGGGTCATGCCTCGCACATTGAGTGCCAGCAAGCCGCCAAAGAGAGCCATTGGGACCACAATCATCAGCAATGCGGCTTGACGAACCTTGCCAAAGGCGAAAATCAGCAGGACAAACATGACGGCCAACACCAATGGCACCACAAGTCCTAAACGGCTAAACGCCCTGTTCCGGTTCTCGAACTGTCCAGCCCAGTGCAAGGTGGTTGACTCGGGATCGTACATTACCTGTTCCTTGATTCTACGGTTGGCTTCGTTGACAAAGGTTGTCAAGTCGTTTCCTCTGAGATTCAGACGCACCAGTGTATATCTGCGGTTCATCTCCCTCATAATCATATTCGCGCCCAGATCCATACGGATATCCGCTACCGCCGACAAGGGTATTTTCGCACCTTCAGAATTGGTGAGAAGCAATGTTCCTATTTTTTCGGGAGTATCGCGATAATTCTCGGCGTAGCGACAAGTCACATCATAAACTTTGCTGCCCTGATAAATCTGGGAGATGGCTTTTCCTCCGATCGCCAATTCTATCAACTGTGCCACATCCGACACATTGAGTCCATATTGAGCAATTCTGTCACGGTCAACAATGATTTTAAGTTGAGGAGTGGGTGGTTCCTGGTCGATGGCAACGTCTGTAGCACCGGGTATCTCCGAGAGCACCTTGACCACCTGTTCCGCCACTACCCTACTCTGGTCATTATCATCAGAATAAATCTTCAATGCCAAATCGCTATGCGTACCTGCAATCTGATCCATCACCATATCGATAATCGGTTGGCTGAATCCCACCTGATAACCAGGCATTTTCGCAATCGAATCAGACATAGCCTCAATCAATTCCGCTTTGGTACGCTTGCTTTTCCATGTTTTGTATGGTTTAAGGCCAACCCCCACCTCCACATGCGACAAGCTGAAACACTCCGCGCCTTCGTCATCGCGTCCAAGCTGAGTCATCACATACGATGTCTCATCAAAATTTTTGAGTGTATGCCGCAAATCATCCGACATCTTTTTTGCTTCGTCAATTGAAATACCTGAAGGCAGTTGCACCTGAACCCAAATAGAGCCCTCGTCCAAAGCCGGGAGGAAGTCCTTTCCCACGGTAATAGCCAAAACACCTGAGCCAAGTAAGATGCACACCAGCACCACCACCATCATGCGACCTTTGGAAATCACCTTTTCAACTCTGTGTTCGTAGGCTTCATTCAGTTTCTCGAGCCAACGGTTACGATAGACCTTACGGGGTTTACGATAGGTCATATAGGACAAGCATGGTGTCAGAAGCAAAGCGACCAACAAAGCTCCGAACAATGCGTAACCCACGGTATAGGCCATCGGTGTAAACAACTTGCGTTCAACATGTTCGAAAGCAAAAAGCGGCATATAGGCTGTAATAATGATGATGGTAGAGAAAAATATCGAGCGTCCCACCAAGCCCGCGCGGTGTTTCACCACCTGTTCATCCAGCGGGACTCCTGGTCTGGTTTCACGTTCTTTTAGGATGGTTTCCATCATGACGATAGCGCCATCGACCAAGATTCCGAAGTCAATGGCTCCCAACGACAACAAATTGGCAGGCACATTGGTAATCTTCATCAAGACAAAGGCCACCAACAAAGCGATGGGAATGGTAATGGCAACCAAAGCGGATCCGCGCCAATCTCTCAGATAGATGAAGAGCAGCACCACCACCAAGAGCATACCTATAAGCAAGGTATGCATCACCGTTTTCAAAGTTTCACCCACCAAATCCGTACGGTCAAGGTAGGGATGGATTTTCACACCCGGAGGAAGCACCTCTTCGTTGAGCTCGTCCACCGCGACATGTATGCGGTCAAGCACATCCGAAGGATTCTCTCCACGCAACATCTGCACAATTCCTTCCACCGCATCATCATAATCACGTTGATCATCACTAAAGCCCAGAACACCCTTTCGTTCCAGCGTCCCGTATTTCAGGTCCCCCAAATCCCTTAAAAAGACAGGAATCCCTTCATACGACTTAATCACGATATTGCCCAGCCCTTCCAAATCGCTGACTAAACCTATACCTCTGATCACATAACTGAGGCTTCCTTCGGAAATCATACTGCCGCCCGCATTGAGGTTGTTTTCTTCGATTTTCTCTGTAATATCATCAAGGCTAATGCCATACGCCGTAAGACGTTCCGGTTTGAGTTCTATTTGGTATTGCGTGGTAATGCCGCCGTAGTTGCTCACATCGGCAACGCCCGCGATTTGTCTCAAATACGGAATGATAGTCCATTTGTGAATATCCGTCAGGCTTCGCAGGTCATGGCTGCCGTCCGGGCTCTCCACCACATAACGGAAGATTTCACCGGTAGGCGAAGTCAACGGGTTCAACTCGGGTGTCGCATCAAAGGGAAGTTCAATTCCAACCAAACGTTCAGTCACACGCTGGCGTGCCCAATAATCATCCACACCATCATCGAAAACCAACACGACCGTAGATAAGCCAAAAGCGTTCTTGCTTCTCATCGTATTCAATCCCGGGAGGCCATTAACCGCACGTTCCACAGGGATAGTAATCTGCTGTTCAATCTCTTCCGCGGCCAGACCGGGGACCTGGGTCACCACCTGTACCGTTGTGTCCGAAATATCCGGGTAAGCATCAATGGCCAAGCCATTCCACGCTATGACACCCACTAAGCATAGCAGGACAAAAATCGAGATCATTAAAATCTCATGGTCAATCGACCAGTTAACAAGTTTCTTGATCATAATGATTCCAATTTATTTGCAGTCAATAAAATAAAATGCGCCTTGGGTAATAATCTCATCACCCTCCGACAGGCCGTTCGTCACCAACAACTGGCCACCTTCTACCGACTGAACCTCTATCACAGTCTTGACAAAGGTATTTTCGGCGATGCGGCGCAACACATACCTGCCTTTACTGCTTTGCAGCACAGCAGATTTGTCCAACATGATATGTTTTTGTCCCTTCAAGGACATGTTCACATTGGCATACATATTGGGCATCATAAGACCTGTGCTGTTGTCGCACTCGATATAAGTCTGCATGGTACGGGTTTCGGCGTTCAGCATACCATCCGTATAAGCCACTTTTCCTTTGAATACCATATCCGGACGCGATGCGAGGCGCACCTCCACATCTTCCACTCCCGCAACATACGGTGACTCCATCTCGCTCACACTGGCTTTGACCCACACCTTGCTCAAGTCGGCCACAACCACCTTTGCCTCCGCGTCTTCTTTTATATATTCACCCATCACCAACTCGTTGCGCAGCACCGTGCCACTGATAGGCGAACGCACCACCATGGCTTGTCCTACTGTGGCATTATCCAAATCTATCTGATACTCTTTAGCCACAGCCATAGCGTGACGATACTCTTGCAAGGCCAATGTATAGTTCTGTTGAGCCTCGTCCAGGTCTTTTTCTGATGCCACCCGGTTTTTCTGCAAATCACGCACCCTGTCCAAGGCTTTCGAAGCGAGTTCCATATCCCCTTTCGTCTGGATGTAATTCTTAACCAACTCTGAATAGTCAGAAGAGGATATCTCAAACAACGGGGAACCTGCCTTTACTTTCTGTCCAATATGCACTCTTGACTTCACCACCCTGCCTCCAAAAGGCGCAGCCACCTCAGCGTACGCCGACGGAATGGCAGTCACTACTCCCGTCGAGCTCAGCACAAGATTATAATCCTGAAGCTCAATTGTTTCTGTCTCAATTTTATTTTTTAGCGGGGAGTCGGAAGACAAGATTAACGTGTCCCCATTCATTTTTACGCCATTCTCGACAACTGCCGACTCATTGTTTTTTGTGTTGGCACAGCCTGCGATAAGCGTTGCTCCCAACAGCCACAACATTACTTTTTTCATATTGTATTTTGATAATTGTAATTTGATGATTTCCGACCCTGTTTCCATACCCTTATTGGTCGTCATGGTCTGCAGTGTTTCCGGGTCCAGTAAACAAGAGACACCCAAACAACCGCACCATGGGAAAACGATGGTCAAAATAATTAAAAGAATTGGAGATACTACATCTCACCAAACCAATAATCCTTGATAATCAACGTTATGGGATTGCGAGAAGAGATCAATACATCAACTACAATACGGGCGGGGCTCGAAGCAGGGAGACTGCCACATCGTAAGCATACACTAATTTTGAAGGTGCGATAGCTATGATGGTACTGCACAGAGACTGCACATTAGAAGGGACGCTGAAATACACAGCTTCGGTTGAGGTACGGTCTTGCAGCTGATCAAGCACAAGCAGCTCGCTTTCAGAGTGCCCATGCTGACTATTAGTATATGGATGTGAATGAACGATAATACGATTCTGGAAAAGATGCGAATGGATAAAAATAGTGGTGCCTGTAAAGTATCCCAGATACATCACAAGCATCAAATAATTCACAATCCTAATCGCTCTTCGCCTCTTCATACTATCGAAACATCTCTGTATCAATATCATACAATTATGATATTCAGGCTACAAATATACAATATTTTTTCTAAATCCAAAATTGAAACGACGTGTTATTCCCCAAACAGGTCGTCCATTGTTACCGTGGCATAGAAGCGGTCGGAATAGGAGTTCCGCTTGAGGCCATACGTGGTGACAAGAATGTTGTGATTTGCACAAATTGTCAATCACTTCGGTCAAATTTCCACTGTCGCCTGCGCCTAATTCTTCTTTGATTTCCATCAGAGAAAGCCCCTTGTTCTTTTTGGCTACCACTTCCACCACTTGCCGATAAATAGTGGAAGATTTGAATAGCGATCGGAAGAGGAATCCATATTCGTTTCGAAGCGGTGCTCCCGTTTTGAAAAGGAAAATCTTTTTATAATAGTGCCGAAAGTGTTGAGATTTTCGAGATTCGGCAGTGGTATAATTTTTTTGGGAGGGGAAGGGGGGGACCTCTTTTCCCCGGAATGACTTTTCCACCATATCGAAGAGGCTGGCCACACCGCAATTAAGGGTGTGGAGGATGTGGTTATTTATACGTTACGGATTATTGTGAAAGCATCATAGTTGCGTTGGTCTCTAGGAGTGCAATAAACGGCAAACTCTATAGTCTTGAAGTGGTTCAGGAATTGTGGCAGCACCTGATGGTAGGCGGCGGCCACGACCGCGGGGTCGTTGCGGAACGCGCCGCAGCCGAATGCGCCGAGTATCAGCACCTCAGCCCCGTTCGCGGCAGCGGCGGAAAGAATCTTGCGAGCACGTTTCAGGTGCAACTCCA